>Ga0134123_10000917_pt1 | contig 19373 bp, 9 predicted proteins | sample KB303_FD_96460 | JGI IMG/M metagenome (GOLD analysis project Ga0134123, IMG submission 96460) | Terrestrial soil microbial communities without Nitrogen fertilizer from Kellogg Biological Station, Michigan, USA - KB3-0-3 | ecosystem: Environmental > Terrestrial > Soil > Unclassified ...
CGGGGGCTGCTGCCCTGAGGCCCACACCCCCGGCCCCTCTCCCGCAAGCGGGAGAGGGGAGAACGGCAAAGAGGGCAGGCACAAGGCCTGCCCCTACGTAGGGGCAACACTTGTGGTTGCCCTGTCTTCGCTTTGCACCCCTCTCCCACTCGTGGGAGAGGGGCCGGGGGTGAGGGCCTACGGCGTCATCCCGTACGGCTTCATCCACCGCGCCGCTTCGGACAGCTGCGCGCTGGCGCGGCCGAGGAGCGCCTTCGCGTCGGTCCCGCGCCCTTCCTGGCAGGCCTGGCCCACCTGGACGAAGGTCTGGTAGGCGGCGCGCAGCATGCGGTTGACGTTGCTGTCGGGAGAGGTCCAGAGCGGGAGCTCGTCGAGGACCCGGGAAGCTTCGATCGCCAGGGGAATGCAGGTCTCCACGGTCATCGGCGGCGCTCCCGGCTGGTACGCGTCGACGACCTGCTTCAGAGCGCGCTTCACGCGGGCGGTCCGGGTCGTGTACCTCTCGTACCAGGCGTCCATCCGGCGCTTGATCTCCGCGTCCCGGCCGTCCAGGAGCTGGTCATCCGGCTCACTCTCGGCCGTGGACGTGGCCGCCGCCGGGGCGGTCGCGCTGGCGCGGCCCTCCTCCCGCACCAGCTTCGTGGCGTAGGCCGTGTCGTAGCGCCGCACCTCCAGGTTGCGCGCCTGCGGCGCCTCGCCCGTCCCCCACTCCCAGAGGGCGCGGTCGAGCTCGGCGGGAGTGAGGCCGGAAACCTGCTGCACGGCCTGCTCGGTCGTCTTGCCGGCGGCATAGGCGGCCAGCATGCCGTGGATCCCCTTCACGCCCCAGCGCGCTTCAAGGAACTGGACGGTCCACGCGGCTTCCGAGTACCCCAGGTCGACGAGCTGCGGCTCGGCGAAGCCGGAGAGGATCGGCTCCAGGGTCGGAAACGACAGTGCGCGGCCGGTGCGCATCAGGTCCGGCAACGGATTGATCCGTCCCACTCCCATCTCGACGTGCTCGGCGAGCCCCTCCTGGAACCAGTGCGGGGCCTGATCGCGGGTCTGCCCGGCGATCATGGCGTGCGCCAGCTCGTGCGACAGGATCTGCACCAGATCGGGATGCAGGCTCTGCAGGTCCGCGAAGGGGACGCGCACCTTGCCGTCGTAGACGCCCACCACGTTCTCGCTGCCGAAGGTGGTGAAGAACTCCTTGAGCGGGAAGAGATGGACCTCGATCAGCTTCGATCCGGGATTCGGAATCCAGCGCTGCAGCCGGCGGCGCTCTTCTTCGAGGACCAGCGACACGCCGCGGGCGTAGGTCTCGCCCGTGGCCGCCGGATAGCGGACGTCGAAGTGCTGGGACCGGTAGCTGGCGTAGGACGCGACCAGCTCCTTGTCCAGCTCCATCTGCTTGCGGCGCCGCTCGCCGCGCGGCACGGGGAGCTGGGAATCGGCCTTCTTCGACAGCTTGATCGCCGTGTCGTATTCGCCGGCGGCGGCGAACAGCTCGGCGAGCTCGAAGAGCGTGCCGGGGGCGGGGCGGCGGCTGGCGATGTCGCTTCCGGCGAGCCGCACGAGGAGCTCGCGGGCGCCCTCCGTGCGCCCCACCTGGCGGAGCGCCTGGGCGCGCAGGCGCACGAGACCGGCGGACGACTTCTCCACGTTGGCCGCCACGGACTCGGTCAGGGCGATCAGCTCGTCCCACCGGTTCTGCTCGGCGAGGACGCCGGCCGCCTCTTCGGCGAGCCGCAGGCGGCGCGGCGACAGGGTCTCGCCGGCCGCCGCGCTCGCGGTCAGGGCCGGCAAGGCCGCCATGGCCTTGCCCTCCGTGTGGTGGTTCCAGGCGTCGGCGCCTTCGAGAACGGCGTCCGCCGGCGCGAGCAGAGCCCCTCCGGGAACCAGCAGCTCGGCGGTCCCGAGGGTGAGGCGCAGCGACTGGCCGCAGGTGGCGGCCTGCGCTCCGGCCGGCAGGGAGAGCGGGCTGCGGCGGCCGGTGGCGGGAACGCGCGGCTCCTCGGGGCTGCCGAGCTGGAAGAGCGGGAACACCTTCGGGCGGGCCACCAGGAACGCGAGCAGCGGCTCGCCGAACAGCTCGTCGCGCGGCGCCGGCTCGAGCTGCCAGCCCGCGCGCAGGAGCCGCTCCGCCTCCTCCGTCTTGTCCTGGGTGACCGCGAGCTGCGCCGCCGCGTACCAGGCCTGCGCCAGCCGCGAGCCCATCTCGGTCATCAGCGTGACCGAGACCTCGGCACCCTGGGAGTCGTCCGTCAGCGCCTGGGCAAACACGGCCTCCAGGCGGATCCCGTCATGGTCGAGCCCGCTGCGGATCGCCCTGTCATATAGATCGCCGGTCCCCTCCCGCTGCAGCCTCCGGAAGGCGAGCCGGGCACGCAGGAGGTCCACCGCCGGATACGGCGCCGGCTCCGGGAACCGGCGGATCACGGCATCGACCGCGGCCAGATCGGCCGCCGTGAACAGATATTGGGCCTTCCAGAGGTCGCGGATGTCTCGGTGCGACGGGTCGGCCGGCGGCGCCGCGAGCAGCCGGTCGATCTCTTCCTGATCGGTCCCTTTCGCGAGCGCCGCGCGCAGGGGCGCGAGCGCCCCGAGCCGGGTAAGAGGGCCACCCTCCTTGACCGGAGCAGCGGTCTGCGCCGCCGGAGCCGCGGGCGCGGAGAGCAGGAGCCACCCCCAGCCGCCGAGGGCCACCGCCACGACCAACGCGCCCGCCCCGGCGGCGACCGCCTCGGCGCGCCGGCCATGGCGGAGCAGCAGGAAGACGCCAAGCCCACCCAGGATCAGCGCGAGAAGCCCGCCGCCCAGACGCAGGACGACAGGAGGAGAAAACAGGCCGCCGGCAGACGGCGCGGGCTCCTCCTCGGGACCCGGCGAGGCGGCATTGGGAGCGCGGCCCCGCCAGGAGGCGACCCCTGGCTCGAACCGATCGATGCTCGTCCGGATGTCGGAGATCTTCCAGCCGCCTTCGTCGACGAGCCGGAGGATGACGGTCTCATCCAGACCCGAGGCATATTCGATGCCGAAGAGGGCGGTCTGCTGGTCGAAGCTGGGACCCGGGGTATACAGCTCCCAGGTGGACCCGTCCACCGTCCCACCCGCGCCGCGATCTCCTGCCACGCCTCCTGGCGCGGGAGCCGGCTCAGCGGAGAGCCCACGGCGAGCCGAGGCAGCCAGGCATCCGGCCCGCCCTGCAGATACGCCACCGCCAGCTCGACCGCCGCCCGCTCCGCCGCCGACAGCTCGCGCGGCTGCACGGCCTTTTCTGGCGCCGCAGAGGCCGCCGAGGCCAGAAGCAGGAACGCACCGCCTGCACGGAATCTCCGCCAGAAACCAGGTCCGGTCATGGATCACGCTCCAAGGATGGAGTCATTCTATCAGGAGAGCGCTCCGCCCGCCCTTTCGCGCTTGCCGGTTTCCTCGATAGACTCGGCCGGTCACCTGGAAGCAGAGATCTCATGCAACCGGCCACGGAAGCGGTTCTTCTCAATCGTCTTATCGACGCCCACCGGGGCCGCCGGCGGATCGTCTTCCTGGTGGGAGCCGGTCTGTCCCTCGCGCCGACGGCGGGCGCGCCGGGGGTGCCCGGGGCCGGGGAGCTGGTGCGGCGGGTCACCGACCGGCTGAAAGAGAGCGGGGCCGAGTTGCCGGAAGCCGCCGGCAACCCTCATCCCCTCGACTATCAGGAGGCGCTGGAGCTCTATCGCCGCCATCGCGGCCAGCGAGGCCTGGATGAGCTGGTCCGAGAGGCGGTGTTGGAGACCTGTATCAATGGCGACCCGGCCGTGATCGCGGCCGCCCGGGCAGGAGACCTCGAGGCCTGCCGGCGCCTGGAACGGACGCCCACGGCCTGGGCGCTGCCGCCGGGAGTCGAGGCGCTGGGCCGGCTGATCGCCGCCTGCCCGGATACTTTCGGCACAGCGGTCTTCACCACGAACTTCGACCCGCTGGTCGAGGTGGCGATCCGGCGGGCGGGAGGCCAGAGCCACACGACCTTTCTGGCCGAGGACGGCCGCTTCTCCGCCCGCCACGGCGACGGCTGCCACGTCATCCACGTCCACGGCCTCTGGTCGGGAGAAGGCTTCACCGCCCACACCGTGGCTCAGCTCACCCGCCCCCGGCCCCAGCTCCGGCGAGACCTGGAGCGTTTCCTCGAGCGTTCCGACCTGGTGGTCCTGGGCTATGGCGGCTGGAAGGACGTCTTCTCCGAGGTGATCACCTCGATCCTGATCGACCCGGCGCAGCGCACCGAGGTCCTCTGGTGCTTCTACGAGGCGACCTTGGGGGAGATCAAAGCGCGTTACGCCGAGAACCTGGAGCGCCTGGCGCCAGGTCTCGATACGGTCGTTGTGCCCTACGCCGGCATCGACGCCAATCGATTCCTGCTTCGGCTGGCCCGGGAGGCGACCGCGGGCCGGCCGGTTCGAGAGAGAGATGAGCTCCCAGAGCCGGGGGAGCTGGCCAGCGCTACTGGTAGAGGCGGGTTGTCGTTTGGAGCGTTGGCTGCTGTCGGACCGCGAAACGACGGACCCTCCCCCTTCATCGCCGGTCCCCCGATCACCACCGACGCCGGTTTCTTCGGACGACGGCAGCAGAGGGAGCAGATCCTCGGAGCGCTGGAACGCTGCCAACCGGTACAACTCCTGGGGGAGCGGCGGATGGGCAAGACCTCGCTCCTGCGGTGGGTGGAGCGCCATGCCGGCGAGCACCGCCCCGGCTGGCCGGTGGCCTGGGTCGACGCCGGAGCGCTGGCGGACCGCTCACCGGAAGGGCTGGTCCGAGCGATCGCGAGGAGCCTGGGAATGGAGCAGACATCGGCCGCCACCGGGGAAGCGCTGAAGAACCTCCTGCCCCTGGTGCTGCTGGTGGACGAAGCGTCGGCGCTGGCGGCGCCGGGGCACCGCTTCGACGCCTCCTTTCTCGGTCTGCTGCGGGCTGCCGGCCAGCGGCAGGAGCTGGCCTGGCTCTCCACATCGCACGCCGATCTGCACGCTCTCTTCAAGGATGATCACCTCACCTCGCCCTTCCTCAACGACTCGCTGAAGCTGCCGGTCGGGGCGCTGGAGAAGGAGGCCGCCGAGGCTCTGTTAAGCCAGGGACTCACGGCGCATCAAGTGGCGGTGGCGCTCGAAGAGGCCGGGCGGCTCCCCTATCCTCTCCAGTGGATCGCAGATGCTCTCTTCCGAGGTACTCCGCCAGGGCAGGCGGCGGACGCCCTCCACGCAGTGTTGGAGCCTGCCTACGACAGCTGGTGGCGTAGCACTGAGGATGAGGAGAAGCGGCTGCTAGAAGCATGCGTCGAAGGGGTGGCACTGGCGGGGCTCGCCGATCCAGACCGACGTCGGCTACGGCGGCTGGTCGACCGCGGATTGGCGATCGAGGAGGAAGGGCGGTTCACACTACCAGGGGTGGCCTGGAGGGACTTTGTGACGGAGCGCCGGAATGGCTGATGTGTTGCATGGGTCGGATGCGCCGCCGCCGGTCCCCGGCTTCTGGCGCCTCGGCTGGCTCCTTTTCATGCAGCCATTGACCCTCCACCGGTTGTTCGGGGATTGGGGGTTGGAAAACGATCCATCTCTCTGGGAGCTCAGGGGGCGGCTGAGGGAGGGGGATTCAGTGGCCCAGGCGCTAGTGGCTCGCTTGGGCGGCTGGCTGCTGCTGGTGATGCCGTTGAGCACGGTGGTCGTGGCCAGCATTCTCAACCTAGCGGGTCGGCCTTTTGACTGGTTAGCGCTTGCGATCGGCGTTGCTGAAGGCGTTGGTGCCGGCGTTGTTATCGGTGTTGTTATCGGCGTTGCCGGCGGCGTTGCCAGCGGCGTTTGCTTAGGTACACTTGAATCATTTGCCCTATATTCTACAGAAGCCGCCAGAGATGTTACTCCCGGAGTAGCTGCCGACGCTGCTGGCGGGGTTGCCGTCGGCGTTGCTTCAGGCGTTGCTGTTGGCCTTTCTCTGAGCGTTTTTATAAGCGTAAGAAAAGGTGTCCCCTCCAGCATTATTAGAAACGTTGTATCCGGCGTTGCCTTCGGAGTTGTTTTTGGAATTGCTATCATCATAATGAGCAGCGTTGCTGATGGCATTGCTTTTGGTATCACTGCCAGCATTACCTTCCCTCTGGCTTTCTACCGCCTGCCCCTCTATCCAGCGGAGCTGACCCTCATCGCTGCACTTCGCCTGATCGCCCGTCTTCGTCCTGCTTCCCTTTCCCGCCTCGCCTCCCATCTCCCCTACCGCTACCACGAGCTTAGCTCCCTTCCCCTTCCCTTTCTTGCCGGCTTCCTGGTCAGGCTGGGAGAGGAGCACCCGGCAGAAGGTCGCCGGGCCCTGGCCGAGGCCGCCGCTTCGCTGGGCCAGAAGAGGCCAGCCCATCGGGCGCTAACGGAGCTTCAGGCGCGCTCTCTGGAACGGGCGGCCCGGGAGAGGCAATATGCCAGCGCCGCTGCCTTGTCCTTGCCGTTCCTCCCCGGTCGCGAGAGTCTCCATTCCTCGGGCTATCCCCGGAGCGAGTTTGAACTCGCCTCTGCCCAACTCGGCCTGATCACCATCAACTCAATTGCCGCCGCCGCTCAGGATCTAGTGTCCGTCCGTTCTACTGGAAGCTACCACCAGCGCCGCCAAGCCCTCACCCGAGCGAGAAAGGAGTTGGAGCGGACCCTCGACCTTCTCACCAGCACCCGGCTTCGAGACGGGCGGCGCTTTCTGCTGGTGGTCAAGGCGTGGCTCGACCGGGTGGCGGACGAGGAGGCGGCGCTTGCGGCGCTGGAGAAGGAGAGCCCCCAAGTCCCCCTCGTATTCATCGCTGGTGTGCCTATCACACCGGCTGACGAGAGCCTCTTCGTGGGCCGGAGGGACCTGGTTCGCCTCCTGGATCAAGATTTGGCCGCTGAGCGACCGGTGCCTCTGGTGCTGCTGGGACAGCGGCGCATGGGTAAGTCGACGCTGCTCAACTTCCTCCCTTGCCTGCTGGGCACCGGTACTCGCGTGGTGAGCCTCAACTTCCAGGGTCTTTCCGGCAACCCGCTGCGGGGAGAGCCGCACTGCTGGGTGGCAGCCGAGGTGGCGAAGTCTCTGGCTGATGCTTCCCCACCGCCGGAGAAAGCCTCTTGGGGGGCCACCCTCGACTGGCTCTCCGCCCTCGAGGAGACGCTCGCCTCCTCGGACCTGCGGATGCTCATCGCCTTGGACGAGGTGGAGGGGCTGGAGCGGGGCATCCGGGAGGAGTGGAGCGATCCAGCCTTCCTCGACTTTCTCCGCGCAGCCGGCGACCGCCTCCGCCGCATCCGCTTCCTGCTGGTCACCGCGCACCCCTTCTCCCGCCTCGGACCGCATTGGTCGGACCGGCTGATCAGCGCCCAGACCCGGCGCATCGAGCCGCTGGCTGAGGAGGAGGCCCGGGCGCTGCTGACCCGGCCGGTCACCGGATTCCCGGACATCTACCCGCCGGGGGGAGTCGAGCACCTCCTCACCGAGACCGCCTGTCACCCCTACCTCCTCCAGCTCACCGCCTATCTTTTGACCCGACGCCTCAACGACGCCGGCCGCCTGAAGGCTACCGACGACGATCTCACCGCCGCCCTGGACCAGGCGCTGGAGGAGAACACTCTGTTTCAGTACCTGTGGGATGACCTTTCCGCCACCGAGCAGCGGCTGATGGCGGCGTTGGCCCGGGGGGAAGAGCCGACAGCGGCGGCCGGAGAAGCTGCCGAGACGCTGAGCCAAGCCCGCCGGGAGTTGACGCGAGAGCAGCTCATCCAGCGGAGCAATGAGGGGGAAGGCTGGAGGGTGGCGGTGCCTCTTTTTGCTCGGTGGATTCGGGAGATTGGGTCTGCGGAGTAAGGGGTGCCTGAAACGCGCGCCGACTCACCCTCGCGGGTTCAGAACCTCCAGCGCCAGCTTCCAGTCCTGGCTCGGCTCCCGCTTCCAGACTCGCACATAAGTGCCGGACTCGGGCTTCTCGCCCTTCCGCTCGTAAGAGCCGTAGACGTACCCTAGATCCCCCGCCTTGGCGCTCCCGCCGCCGATCGGCTTCGAGGTGAAAGCTCCCTTCTCTTCCGACAGACGCAGCGTGGCCGCTTCCTTGCCGACGAAGGGGGCGTGCCCCGGGCGCATCAGGCGGACATCCTCGGCGAGTACGGGCTTGTAGGCCTCCTCCAACCCCTTCCCCGCCGCTTCGCCGAGGGCACGATCGGCGTCCAGGAGCGCACCTTCGGCCTCCTTGGGGTCCACCGGCGTGGCGCTTTTCTCCAGCTTCGCCGGATCGAGCGGCCCGGGCTCGCCGCCCCGCTTCGGCTCGTCGGGCATGGAAGCGCCCAGATCCGTGACGAAGCGCCAGGTGCCGTCCGCCTGCTTGCGCCAGACGGTCGAGAAATATCCGTAGAGTTTCTTCCCGTCCTTGAGCGTGATGACGTAGGGACCCGTGTTCCAGCCGAGGTCGGCCGAGCGGGAGATGTCTGACCAGGTCGGCCACCAGTCCAGGGTGTAGTCCGGCGCGGGCCGCTTCTGCCAGGCTTCCTTGCCCGAGACCGGATCCGGATTGAACAGCACGCCGTCGTCCGCGATGAAGGCGAGGAACGCCTCCTTTGCGTTGGTATCCATCGACTTCTTGGCGAAGGCACGCTCGGCGTTGATGAGGCTCTGGTACTCGGCGGCGAGGTCCACCGGCTGCGGGGTCTCCTGGGCCGCGGCGGCAACAGCAAGGCCGCTGAGGATCGCGGCTCCGAGAACGAAAACTCTGGTCATCTCGACTCCTTTGAACCGCCCCGGGATGGGGCCTGGGCTCTTATCCGAGCCTCTTCTCATCTCGCTTGACGGGCACCGCCGTCCCGTCGGGATGGAGCGCCACCACCTGCTCGTCGCACCAGACATAGACCGGCCGGCCGTTGCGCCAGTGCTCGGCAACGGCGGCCTTCACGGCTTTCCTCAGAGCCTGCGTGGCCTTGAGGAAGAGCTCTGGCATGTCCGTGTCTGCGACCGGATCGGGTTGCCGCTTCGAGTTGTCCAACATCAGCGACGCGTCGGCAACCGACGCATAGATCTGGGAAAAATTCCGAAGCCCGCGCGCATAGCGCCGCCGGACCACCTCCTCCGGAATCGCGTGGCCACCCGCCCGCACCCGTTCCTCAATACGTTTCAAAGCCAGCTCTGGACCTGGAATCCACAGGAAGAAGATGTGGAGCCGGTATCCCATCCCCCGGAGCTTCTCGAGGAGAGGCACCCAACTCTTTCCCGCCAGCGTCGTTTCGAACCCGAAATCCGTTCGCGCCGCGGCGAGAGCCTTGATCCTCTCGAGCATGAGCTTGCCCGCCTGGATGGCGAGGCTCTCCGGGTTGAACGGGGAAAGCCCAGCCGCGATCAGGTCGGCGTTGACGAACTCGCGGCAGTCCGCGTAGTCGGGCAGGAACAAGCGGGCGAACGTGCTCTTTCCCGCTCCGTTCGCCCCCGCCACCACATAGAGGTCCGGCTGCCGGCTCGCCATGCCCGCAGCATACCGTGGTCACGGCTGGCGGCTCTTCACCACCAGTCCCGGATCTCCCAGGAGCGTGTAGAGCCGCACCATCCGGCGGTCTCCTCCGGCGGCGGCGTAGGCTTCGAGGCCCCGCTGGAGGCGGTCGCCGAGCCGGCCGGCACCTGATCCGGTGAGCTGGGGCATCAGGTAGCCACCGAGAGCGGTCGCCGGGGTGTTGTGCGACAGCCAGGTCGGGCCGTAGACCGCGATGGCTCCGCCGTCTGCCTGGAGGACCAGCTCCTCGCCCAGGGAGGTGACCGTCGGGTAGGCGAACTGCGAGATGAGGCAGGTGAGGGCCGTCAGGACCGGCAGCCGCGGCGCGTTGCCGAGCTGCGCCACGTCGGAGGTCAGCAGCAGGCCCTCAGAATCCAGACGGTCCAATCCGCCGTGGCCGACGTAATTCATCAGCACCCGGCCCTGGCGCAGCTTCTCCTGGAGCTCCGTCCGGGTCGCCGGCATCTGCGCGCCATCCGCGGGAGAGTAGACGCGGGAGAGGTTGAATCCCGGGGCGAGGGTCGCGGCCACGGCTTCGCTGGACGCCGGGAAGTCGCCGCCGAAGTCGGCAGTGTCGGCGGCCAGGAGCACCTGATTCGTCCAGGCGCCGCCCGGATCGCTCTCATAGGCCGCCACCTTGTCCACGAAGGCGCGCATCTCCGCCGCGGTCAGGGCCGGAATGCGGCCGATGGCCACCGCCGGCAGCCCTGATCCGAGGTCGGCATAGGCGGCGTCGGCCGGTGCCAGGCCCGCCTCCGTGGCGATCAGGAGGGGCGGCACGAGATTCGAGGAGAGTCCCAGGAGATTGCGATAGTCGTAGCTGCCCTTGCCGGCGAGGACGACGTAGCGTGGCGGCGTCGACCAGGACCGCAGGGCATGGGCGAGGAAGCGCTGGATCGCCTGCGGATCGTAGATGCCGTGGCCGAAGACGTCCATGACGTCGCCCACGTCCACCACCAGCGACGAGAGGCCCTGAGCGGAGCGCAGGTCGGCCAGCCGCTGCGCCTCGGCGTGCAGCTCCGGGGTCGTGATGACCAGATAGCTGGCGGCGCGGCTCGGGCTCTCCAGGTCCACGGGCGTGCTCGCGCGCAGCCGCGGGCCGGCGAGGGCCGCCGCGGTGACGGCGACGAACGGGCCGGCGCCGGGCGCCGTGAACGAAACTCCCCAGGAGCCGTCCGCCTGCGGCACCGGCGAGAGGCCGCCGAGCCTCCGGGGAACGAGGGGCTGCGCCACGTCGTATACCGCGACGTCCGGCGTAGCGAAACCGGTCACGGCGACGGCGCCGCCCGCCTGGGCCCGGAAGGCGAGCCGGCCGGCCTGCGCCCGGTACCGCCGCGGGTAGGTGAGGTCGAACGCGTCGAGCCACAGGCCGCGGGCGGCCTCCACGGCGACCAGCTCGATCTGGTTGGCGCCGTCGAGGAGAGACCCGGACGGCAGGGCCACCGGGAGAGAGACCGGCCCCTCCCCTTCCCATGCCAGGTCACCGACGCGGGCGCCGTTGAGCCAGATTTCCGCGCGCTGCGTCGCGGCGAATCCGACGAGGTGGACGGTCAGGGATGCGGTTCCCGGCGCCAGGGCCGGGACGACGGCGTTGATCGTCGCCCGGTCGAAGCCGGGGAACCCGGGAAACAGGCTCTTCCAGATCCAGAAGTCGTCCACCGGCCGGGGCGAGGCCACCGCGGGGATGGCATCGGTCTCCAGGTGGAGGGTGTCGAGGAAGGAGGCCGCCGGCGCGCCCCCGGCCGGAGCAGCGGCCACGGTCGCCATCTGCTGGCCACGGCCGATCTCCAGCCAGTAGACGTTGACGTCCGTGTAGGCGGTGTGGAGCTCCTCGCCATGGAACAACAGGCCGTTTCCGTCGGCGGCCGGCTGCCAGGCGACCTCCTGCCCCGCCCGGCTGAGCCGGATGCGGCCGGCGCGGAGCTGCGCCGCAATCTCATTCGGGCTCAAACCCAGGACGCCGGCGACGTCGGCCACACGCACCTGCTGCAGACCTCCCTGCGCCACCTCGATCTTCGCCCGCCGTGCCTGCGGTGTTCCACCGGCCGGTGCGAAGGCCGTCGCCGGCCGCTCCTTCTCCGGCGCCGTTTTCGGCGTCAGAGCCGCCCGGACGAGGCGATCCGAGACCTCCTTCGCCCGCACCTGGAAATCCTTGCCCCTCGCATCATCCGCCGGGGACTCGGCCACGTCGACCCGGAACGGACCGAGGATCTCCCGTCCTCCCTGCTGATCGATCTCGATCAGGCGGTAGCTCAGCGCCTGTCCGCGCGGCGCGGACGGGTCCACCAGGCGATAGCGGCCCCCCGGGAGCTGCGCCACCGCCGGCACCGGACGCTCGGTCAGACGAACGAAGCGGCCGCTCTCCGGGTCCTGGCGCTCCACCTCGAACGCCGCCGTCCCCACCTCGGCCGCGGTCTCCCAGGTCACCACCACCTGACCGCCCTCGGAGCGGGCCGCGAAGGAAGAGACCCGGGAGAAGGTGGCCGAGTTGGAGACCGTGAAGCTGCAATTCACCGTGCTCTGGGCCACCTCGTTCGTCCAGGCGGTCGGCCCGACGTTGGACCAGTAGGGGGTCACCGTCTGGGTGATCGTCGTGCCGCTGGCCACAGAGGGGTCGACGTAGAACTGATAGGTCATGCTCCCCGACTGGTTGGGGCCGATGACCCCCAGGCTGGTGCCGGAGGCGGTGGTGTTCCGCGGCTCCCAGACCACGCGGCTGTTGCCGGTGTCCACCGTGACCGAGCCGCCGGTGGTTTCGTTGGGCGTCGCCGGCGACGAGGCGGAATTGAGCACCTGCCCCTGCGCCGCGTTATAGCCCACCTTGTAGCGCAGATAGCTCGCCGTGCCGCACTGGAAGCGCTCGTTGCCCGCCCCCGAGGACGCCGCGGTGCAGTTGGGCACCGTGTTGGTGAAGCTCACCGTGCAGGCCGTGGACTGCCCCGGCCGCACCGGCGCCGGGCTGCAGGAGCACGACGCGGCGAGACGGGCCACTGGAACCGTGGAGTTGATCGTCTCGCACCGGCACTTCGAGCCGGTGCCCGGCATGACGTCCGATTCGGTCGTGCAGGAGCCGCTCGGCCCCACCTGGCCCGCGTTGTTGCCCCAGGTCGTACAGGCGGGGATGTCGACGAATCCGTCGGCCGATCCGCTGGGGCCGGTGTTGTCCGTGCATTTGATGGTCACCGGGCTGGTGAACGTCATCAACACCGGCGCGTTGTTGCACTGCCCCTTCACCAGGTCGGCGCAGCCGTTGCCGTCGGCGTTGTAGAAGGGGCCGCTGCCGCCGCTCAGGTTCAGCGGCGGACAGGTGCCGGTGCCGGTCGTGCCGTAGGCAGGCTCCAGGTTTTCCACGGCGCACTGCTGGCCGCCGAAGGCGTTGGGGGTGGGATCGCCAGTCCCCAGATAGTTGTAGATGAACAGCCCGATGTCATAGCGGGTCTGGCCGCTGGTGTTCTCCAGCCGGACGCCCATGTAGAGCGACACCGTATCGCTCGTCGTCAGACAGCCGTCGGTCTGGTCGCCGAGGCCGACGAAGACGAACGTCACGTCGTTGGCCGTGCAGCTGTTGCCGGGCGACAGAGGGGACTGCAGGTTGCCGACGCACCGGGAATTCGTATTGAGAGCGCCCGCCGAGCCGGCGGCAAGCAGGCCGAGGACGACCGCGGAACCGAGACGCAAAGCTTTCATGGCTACACCTCTCGCCGGCAATCGACGGCGATTGAGATCAGACGAAAACACGACAACTACGGCAATAAAACCGGCAATGCGAGAGGGATCGCGAGGCATTTTCACTCAGGAGGCGCGAGAACGCAAGCCGGCATCGGACGGATCGGACCGAGCCGACGGATCCGTCCGATCCTCAGGCCCGTTCGCCCGGGGGTGAGGTCCTACCCCCGCGCCTGCAGCTCGAGCTGGACCAGCCGCATGAAGTCCTGGGCGTTGGTGACGACCCCGAATGCTTGGTGGGTGCCGCGGTCCTTCAGCTTGTTGACCACGAACTCGGTCTGGTCCACGCAGATCGTGGTGATCTCCGCGATCGAGCCGTCGGGCCGGTGGCAGAAGGTCGGCAGCATGTTGCCGGCGGCAATGGCGTGGAGCGCCGTGGCCACCATCACCACCATGGTCGCCCGGGTGGTCAGCTCGCGCATCCCCTCCTGCGCTTCGAGCGCCGAGGCGATGGTCTCCGGCAGCGGCCCGTCGTCGCGGATCGATCCGGCGAGGACATAGGGGGTGCCGGTCACCGTCAGCGCGTGCATGATGCCGCTGGTCAGCCGGCCGGACTCGACCAGCGCCTTGATCGAGCCGGCCTTCTTCACCTCGTTGATCGCCCGCATGTGCGTGGTGTGGCCGCCCGCGCTCCCCAGCCCGTCGGCGCGCATGCCGAGGGTGGTGCCGTAGAGCGCGGCCTCCACGTCGTGCACGGCCACGGCGTTGCCGGCGGTCAGGCCGTGGCAGAAGCCGTTGTGGATGAGCCACTCCATGGCCACGCGCCCGCGGGCGTGCACCAGGGCCGGGCCGATGATCCAGAGGATGAAGCCGTCCTCCCCCCGGTTGCGCACGAACTCCCGGAAGATGGCGTCGTAGTTGACCGGCTTCTCGCGGCTCACCTCCGAGGCCATGAAGGAGAACGCCTCGGGGACGTGGGTCTCGTCCACCTCGTCCAGGAAGCCGCGCTCCCAGACCAGGACCCCTTCGGAGCCGTCCTCCTTGACGGCGACGGCCACCAGGTCGCCCTTGCGGACCATGCGGAACTCCTTGGCGGCCAGCCGCTCGGCCGCCGGGTCCCAGACCAGATGGGAATCCATCCGCGGCCGTTCCGGCATCCGCCAGCGCCCGCCGATCTTCACGTAGGTCGGGTGGTTGGTGGTGGACATGAAGCCGTCCGGCAGGACCGTGTCCGCCGGAGAAGGCTCGAAGCGGCATTCGGGAGCAGCCGCGAGGCGCGGCTGGGAAAAGTCGGGTTCACGATACATGGGAGCTCCTGGGCGGCGGGGTCGGATGCCGCACGGTGGGCCGCGATGGTAGCCGAGGGCGGGCGTTCAAGTCGAGGGCGCCGGCTCGGCGGCCCAGGTGAGGTCCATCACGACGGGGACGATGCGCAGGCTGGGGTGAGCTTGGCGGAAGAGCTCGGCCTGCTCGGCCAGGGCCTTCTGCCAGGCTTCGAGGCTCGAACGAGGCTCGGGAGGCGAGCCCAGGGCGCTCTTCCAGGGCGCGGTACGGCCGGACCACCCCACGAGGTAGATGCCGTGGGTCTGGCCGCTCTGCAGGAGGTAGTCCTCCCCGAGCTGGGTGGCGAGGTTGGTTGAAACTTCAGCGTTGTCTGACCACTTGACTTCGAGGATGACGGTGAGGCGAGTCCCATCGATCGACGGGGCCTGGATCTTGATGTCGTTGCGGGTGTCTCGGGCGGCCAGGGGCTCGCGGTCGACCGAGGGCTCGACCTTGAGCCCCCGCCCTCCGAGAACCCTCGGAAGACGATCCGCCAGCCGGCAGGATATGTAGGCCTGGAGGGCGTCTTCCTGGAGGCGCTGGCGTTTCTGGTCTTTGGAAGGCTTCGGATGATAGAGCATGGAGAGATGGTGTCGAGCCTCTCTCGCGATGCGTCGAAGCTCCTCCAGCAACGCATCCTGGAGATCGTCGGCGGAGCCGAGGAGACGGTGTTCCACGTCCTGCAGGAGTTTCAGCAGGTCCGCTGGCGGGACCCGCCTGCTCTCGCTCGGTGGGCGCGTTCTCCGGCCAAGTCCGGCGATCACGCTCTCCGCCCCCTGTTGGGCTCGCACGTCATCGAGCCACTCCCGAATGTGGCGGTGCCTGGCCGCCAGGGCCTCGAGAGTTTCGTGGTCTCCCGCCCCATCTCGCCGGTAAAGAAGCTGGGGGATGTGATCCCGTACCTCGCGCAGATCGTCCTTTTCGCCAAGAGAGTGGACCTCTCCTTCCTTCCACTGGGGATCGTCCTCTGGTGGAAAGCACGCCAGGAGAAGCACTTCGAGATCGGCAAGCTGCACCGGCGGCCAGGAGTCGAAAACAGCCGAAGGCCCGTAGTGATGCGGTAGAAGAGAGCGCATGCGAAGGAGGACGCCCTTGGGCTCCTCGCGCTCGTTCAGATCCCTCAGATGCAGCCAGCCCTCCTCGGGAGCCACCATCAAGAGGAGATCGATCCCTGCATCTCGCAACGGCGCGGCCGTCCTCTCGGCCCAGGTCGATGCGATCGGCCGCGCGCGCACTGGAAAGATCCACGCGATCCGCACCAGGAGATCGATCCGCATTTCCGGAGCCACCTCTGTGTTCGCGACGATCGTCTCCAATAAGCCGGAGAAGCGCTCGGTCCACAGCTCGGGAGGCAAATTCTGTAGAACGTAGCTGCTCTTCTCGGCCAGCACCGAGCGCCGGACCGCCTCGAAAAAGAGAGTCTCTGCGAGAGTCCGGTCGACCTCGAAGCAGCGGCGGAGAGTCGGCTCATAGCCGGAGCCGGACACCCAGTCTCGCAGCATGGCCGGAAGCCACTTCCGGATCATCTCGGGCGTCAGGACGAAGCCGGTATCCTCGTTTGCGAGGCGGTCGAAGCAAACAGCCTCCCAGCTCGTCCATCGGGAGTAGCTGGTCGAGGCGGGGATGGGAGTCGGTGGACACTGCGCGAGCGCTTCCCGGCAGACCGCCAGCACCTCCACGCGCAGCTCGGCCGGGAGGTCCTCCCACCGGCCGCTCAAGTTGCTCGGCCGCTGGCTCGGTGGCTCGAAACAGTACCAGGAGAGCTGGAGCATCTTGCGGCGCAGCTCGATCTCCTCGGAATCGAGAGTCTCCCGCACCAACGGCGCGAGCTCGAACACAGGAGGCGTCTCCCTCTGTACGGGCTCCTGCGCTCTCTTCCATCTCTTTCGGTTCTGATCCAAGGCCGTGAGCTTTCCGGCGTCTGTGTCACGCAGCACCCGTCGGACACGGCGACGGAGCTCCTGAGGTACGCCCTCGCGATAGGCCACGAAGTAGAGAACCTCCAACATCCAGTCCGGCCGGTCTTCTCGTGTAAGAAACAGGTCGAGCAGCCATCCGGCATCCTCGCCGTTCAGGACATGGCGCCAAACCCAGGACTCTTCTCCTTGGCCTTGCGGATCGCGCGACAAGCCCTCCTGGAACAGCGCTCTTCTTGCCGCCGGGCTATCGCCGAGAAACCGGAGAATCTTCCCTCTCTCCTCGAAGTTGGCACGGTCCAGAAGAAGAGGGAACAGAAGCCCGACATCTGCTGGCTCGGAGGCGCCCTGCTCTAGGACCTTTTCCAAGGCGCTCGCCAGCAAAGGCGGCAACCTGCGGCCCGTTTTCGGGAGCCGTGCGTCCCTGATCAGCCACCGCGCGCGGTCGAGAGTCAGCTCATCAGCCAGCCGGTACTGCAGCCAATCCTTGCGCAAGGCGTTTCCTGAGAGGGCACTCTCGGCAGCCTTCTCGAAGCTCCAAAGCCCCTTCTCATAAAACGCAACCTCGAGAGGCGAGAGAACGGCTTTCCCGAGGTCCTCCTGCATCGCCTCGACCCAGGACGCCAGCGGCGCCAGGTGCTCCGCGGTTCCAAGAGCCGCGACGAGACTCGCCGCCCGCCCCCGGACCCCTTCGTCCTGACAACCGTCCTGAAGAATCCGGGCTGCCGGCACCACGGGCTCCTGCGCGTTGATCACCAGGGCCAGCTCGAGCAGGAGCTGCTGCTCGGCCGGATGGAGGTTCAACTCCAGGCGGCGGGCGATCTCTGCGCCGATCCCGGGCACGTTCCCGAAGGACCGGAGGCGCTCCTCTCTCCAGATGCTCAGGCCCCAGGGAGAGGAGCGGGCAATTTCCTGGAGCTTGTCGAGGGCTCGGGCCGCATCGGGCAAAGACCAGGCGGCGTCCCCGGCGCCCGGAAGGCCTCCATGAGCGGTCACGAGCCAGTCCCGAACATCCTCGTGATGGCTGATCTGGGCCAGGAGCCCGACGACACCCTCGTGGGCCGGGTCGAGCTTTCCATTTTCCTGAGAGAGCAGGGGGCGGAGTTGAGGAAGCGCTATCTTTCGCAAGGCGAAGGCCGTCAGCCACTGGCGCACATGGTCCTGGCTGAACCGGTAGCCACGATCGGACAGCTCGAAGATCGACGCTTTCCAGGCCTCCCGTGCGGCAACGCGGAGCTCGGCATACCCGCGTACCGTCTCTGGAAGAGCTCTCTCCAGACCCGGGTCCGGCTGGACAGGCTCAATCCCGCAGAAGGTCGCCAGGGCCGCGAGCGTCCGCGACACTGCCAGGCGCTCTTCGACTTCGGCCTTGAAGGACGGGCGGTCCGGATCGTCCCGCTTCTCGCGCAGGAGATCCTTCAGCACTCCCTCCCAGACATCGGCCTTCGTCAGGTTCTCCCCATCCACGCGCGCCAGGTATGTCAATGCGGCCGGCAGAGGCGCCAGCGTCTGGAGGTCGTTGCTGCGGATCAGCTGACAGACGCGATCGAAGCGGCTCGGGCCGACGTGGGCTCGCGCCGTCTCCCGGTCGAGACCGGCCAGGCGCAGCCGCCGCAATCCCAGGGGGTGATCAGGGCGCCACGCGCCACACAGATCCTCGAGGCCGCTCTCGAACCAGGCAGGAATCTCGTTGGTCCGGCACAAGGCGATCAGGTGGAGCCTGGCGCGGGCGCCCTCGGCATCGCGGAGCAGCCGCAGGATCTTGAAGCTTTGCCTGTCCTTGCGGGCGTCCTCATCGAGGCCGTCCACGATCCAGACGGCCTCTTCGTCGCTGTCCTTCCAGCGCCCCCACCAGGTTGGCTCGACCCGAGCACTACGCTCGCGTTTTTCGAAGCAGGTGAGCTCGAAGAAGGAATGCGCCTTGAGGGCCATGGACATGCCCTCCGCAACGGTCGTCTTCCCCGTCCAGGGAGGGGCGACCACCAGAACGACAGCCTGCTCCAGCAGATCCTTCGGTGTGAGCACCGTCCCGATCCGGAGGACGAATCCATCCGGGTCGGCAATCGGCTCCCGCTCTCCCTCCAGGAAGATCCGCCGCGGAAGGGTATCGAGGCCCTCCACGGCCTCCAGGTAGGACATCCCGCCCAGCTACTGTTCTTCCTGGTCCAGGTTCTTGACCAGGTCGTTCCAGGCTTCGACCAGCTCGTCGGGGTCGAGACGCCCTTGCCGGGGAGCGCCGCTGAAGAAGGTGGCCAGGTCCAGCACGGTCTCCGCGCAGTCTTCGCAACAGACGAGGTGGTCTCGCATTTTCTCCTGCTCCTTCTCGGGGAGCTCTCCCTTCTGGTAGGCTCTCAGGGCCTCGGGAGAAGGATGCCCCTGGCCAGCTTGCTCGGGCGTCTCGCGGCGAACCGGCGCGGTCTTCGTGGTCACTTGGTCTCCCTCCCTTCTCTCCTTTAGACACCAATCAGCGGGAAATTGTTTAGTCGAGGCACGGCGGAGATCCGTTCAGACGAGCTTGCGGCGGAAGGTCACGAGGAACGCCCGCCGCCATTCCGGACCCCGCACCTCCCGGCGCGTCTTCTCCAGCTTTGCCGCAGCGCGGTCGAGCCGCCGTCGCACGTCGTCCTCGGACAATTGGAGGAGAGTCGCGATCTGGGCCTCGGTGCGCCGCGGATCAGCCCAGAGGATGAGGCACTGCAAGGTCAAGGGCTCGATGTGCTCCAACGCCGCCTGGGCCCTGCGGTTCGGCCCTGGAGATCCGAGACGGGGCAGAGGCGGCGGGGGTGGACCGCCATGAACCTCTCGGTGTACGTCCGCCGCCAGGAGGGGGAGCCTCTCCTCCGCCTCGCGGACATCCATCGGTCCCAGCAGGAAGAGTCTCCTGAAGGTCTCCAGAACCAGCGACCGGGCCTCCTCGGGCGTGCAGCCGCGGCGCGCGAAGAGCTGATCGAGGGCTCCCTGGTAGAGATGGATGA
>Ga0134123_10000920_pt1 | contig 19351 bp, 18 predicted proteins | sample KB303_FD_96460 | JGI IMG/M metagenome (GOLD analysis project Ga0134123, IMG submission 96460) | Terrestrial soil microbial communities without Nitrogen fertilizer from Kellogg Biological Station, Michigan, USA - KB3-0-3 | ecosystem: Environmental > Terrestrial > Soil > Unclassified ...
GGATCGGAGCGTCGCGGGCGTGACCGGCTTACCGTCGATCGCCGCTCCAAGCTCGATGAGCCGTGCGCACGTGGAACTCGTCACCGGATCGTCCCGGTACCCGGCCTGTTCGACGCGGCGGGCGAGCACAGCGAGCGACAGCGCCTTGGGCAGGCGCGGCTTGGCGGTGCCACGCTCGACGCGGTCAGCGCGCCGATAAAGCTCCTCGGCACGCTCGGCGAGCAGGCTCCGCGTCCGCTGGATCTGCGCGAGGGTCAGGGTCCCGCGCCGCTCACGGAGCCGCCGGACCATGTCAACGGCGCGCCGGATCTCGAGCACTCGCTCGTGGGCTACGAGGGCAACTCGCCGAGAGCGGGGACCTGCGCCTCGACACGCGGCGCGCATCATCGGGGCGGCGATCCCGGTGGGCCAGAAAATGGCGAGAGTTGAGGCTCCGCGCCAGGGGTCAGCGCGCCCGGCGCACCCGCGAGCGCTTGGTGGCCGCTGCGCTGGCCGTCACGCGCATCCCGCCCGGACGTGAGCGTCGAGGTCGTCGATCGCGGCGTCGAGGATGGCGTACGCCGCCGCGCCGCAGTCCTCCATCTCCGGCGCCCACTGCGTGGCCCGGGCCGCGTGCACTACGCGCCAGAGCAGGTCGGCCGTCCGCGCCCGGATGACGCGGTCCCCGGGGTTGAGGTTGTCAGGGGTGGGCCGCTTCGGTAGTCTGGCCCGGGGGTTGCGATGCTTCGCCATCGTGGACTCCTTGGCTCGTCGGTGGCTTCAACACCGGCGGGCCGCTGTCATTGCGCCGCCATACTCGGCGACTCGATGACGCTACAGAGCACGTATGACATCAGACGGCATAACGCCCGCCGTCGTTTGTCGACGGCAGTGAGGCTGTGCCGCTGGTGTCACGAGCCACGAATGGACACTAGCGACTAATAATCGTGCAGACCGTCGCTATTTTCGTGCAGGGGAGTGTGCGGGAGCGCATTTCCGTGCAAAGCCAAGGGCAGCGCTGGTGGCGCGGTGTTGTCGGTGCTGTTGTACCGGCTGCTCCCTTGGAAGAGCTTCTTGTTGAGAACAGACGTGTCCACAGCACAAACCTCAAATATCGGTTGATTAAGCCGCAACTGCTGTTACCGGGTTGTTCTTGTTGCAAGAGGAAAACGTGGTTGGGTCGACCTATCCCGCTTGAACTCGACCACATCAACGGAAACAGCCGGGACAATCGACTGCTAAATCTGAGGCTGCTCTGTCCTAACTGTCATGCGCAGACTCCTACCTATAGAGGCAGAAACAAACACACGCACCAATGGTGGAACAAGCAGACACGGTGATCCTAAAAATCGCTGCTGAAAGCGTAAGGGTGCAAGTCCCTTTTGGTGCACGTACGTCGCGGTAGTCCAATCTTGGCAGAGGCGGCGCGTTGAGCGCGCACTTGTTGTGGGTTCGAGTCCCATCCGCGACACCAGGAAGAGAAGGATCGTCATGACGCAACAGGTCTGGTTCACCAGCGACACCCCACTTCGGCCACGCGAACGTCGTGAAGTACAGCGGTCGTCCGTTCGCCGACGTCTACGAGATGAACGAGGCGCTCGTCCGCAACTGGAACGCGGCGGTGAAGCCGGGCGACGTCGTGTACCACCTCGGCGACTTCGCGCTCTGCGACGTCGCGAGCGCGACGAAGATCGTCGAGCGCCTCGCGGGCCAGAAGTACCTGGTCTTCGGGAACCACGACAAGGTGCTGCGCAAGGACAAGCGTTTCCTCGAGCACTGGATCTGGGCCAAGGACATGGCCGATGTCACCGTCGGATCGCAGCGCATCGTGCTCTCGCACTACGCGATGCGCGTCTGGAACCAGAGCCACCGCGGCGCGTGGCAGTTGCATGGTCACTCGCACGGGTCGCTCAAGGAGGAGCCGCACCTGCTCCAGGCGGACGTCGGCGTGGACTGCTGGGACCAGCGGCCGGTGTCCTTCGAGGCGATCGCCGCGAAGATGGCGAAAAAGGAGTACCAGCCTGTCGATCACCACGGGCGCAAGGAGGACTGACTGCAAGCGTTTGTTCTGCCGACGTAGCCCAACCTTTGGTAGAGGCCGCGATTCAGACTCCGTGGGCTGCTGGTTCGAGTCCAGTCGTCGGCACGCAGGCGCGCTTTCGCTTTCTGGCGCGACCTTTTTGTACCCCAAGTTGGTGTCTGCATGTGGCAGTTGGCGCGCAGGTGCCCGATTCAAGATCTGGAAGTTGCGAGTTCGACTCTCCCGACGACACCAGCTAGGGCTATTGGGCGAGGCGGCCCTGAACCCCGCAGAGGAATCCCGAGCCTTCTTCCTTGCTGCTCTCGCTGTACGTCGTGACGATCACGAGGTCCTCCGCTTTGGAAATGCGATCAAGGCTCATGTTGCAGCCGACAGCGTGGACCGAGAAGGCCAGGCCCGGGATGCTTCCGCTCTGCGCGGTTTGGCGGTGGATGCCGCTCCTGATGTCGTTGACGATCCAGTCGTCGGCATCCGCGATCACCAGACGCTCCGGTATGAAATCACGTGTCGGCCTCCCCATGATCTGCGTACACTGTGTCGGCATAATCGTGACGTCCGTTGACATCGGCAGGAAGTAGCTGACGGCCCGTTTCTGGTCCGTCGGCTTTGACGCACCTGATAGCTCGACCTTGAGGCTTGTCGACGCGCTCTTGCCGATGTAGGTCGCCGCGATCTCGACGCGGTCCTTCGCGACGAGCGGTTTCAAGATCACGGACGCAGAGCCCGTGAACATCTCTCCCGGCAGGTCGCCGCCTTGCACGAATACGGATCTCCCGTGCGTTCGGATGTCGTGCACGATCCAGTCTTTCGCGTCCGTGATCGTGAAGCGGTCGACAAACAGCATGGGCGACGCGATCGTGATTGGGAGTATGGCTATCTCGTGCGCGTGGACGCTCTTGGACTCCGCACGTTCGAAGATGCGCTCTGAGGGATCGGGTTCACCACGGACCGAGATCTGCGCAGGCGCCGGGCGCTCTTCGTTCCAGCCGAACAGGACAGCCTCGAAGATCTCGCCTTCTTCGTGGGGGCCGGTGTACGTCACCAGCGCGCTGACGGCCTCGCCCAGCGGGACCTCGCGCTGAAGGAGCGGCTGCCACGTATCTAGCGCGAACATCGAAGCGCAGCGGTGCCGGTTCTCGTCTTCGATCAGTGACGACCAGGGACTTTTGCTGACGCCGACTGAGAGACGGCGGATGTCCCAGCGGTCAGCGTTCTTGACCAGGAGCCGATCAGGCCAGAACGAGTCTACCTGAGGACGGGCCATGATCGGTGTGGGCTTGTTAGGCGGCACCTTCTCGCGGCTGGTGAGCGGGAGCGGGAGCCGCGTTGCCCGGGAAGACGCTCCGGCATCCTGCGGTTGCTCTAGTGGGACCGGCGCGGCCATCTGCTGCCACGCGGCCTGGTAGCTCTCGCCGGTCTTCTCTTGGCGCTCGCGCACGAGACGCTGCATCGCGCGATCGCGTTTCTTGACGCTCATGACAAAACTCTCCTCGTCTCGTCCGCGCTGTCCCGCACCGATGGCTCGTCCGAGCTGAGAAGTTTGAGTGTGTGGTCTCGGCGGGTCGTCCCCTTCGTCTCACCAGAACGACCAAGGTGCGGTTGGTCGATGGAAATCAGGCATTCCGAGAGGTGCCGAGATCCAAGGTAACGCTCTCACGTAGGGGACACAAGCGGCTCATGCGTCGCAAGGCGGAGGAAGATCCCTACCTGGTCTTGGTCCCGTGCTTTGAGGTATGCTCGTACCCAGCTCGATCCTCGCGCCAGCAGGCTTTGGGGGATCGAGACATCGAGGGGCAGCCGCGGCGTTGCCTCAGAATGCTCGCGTACCTCTTGATCGTGTGATCGTGCCTCCCAACTGGATCGCTAGTGGTCCACGTGCCTCTAGTTCAGATGGGCTACCCCTAGATTGGGGATCGCTCCCGATCTTCAGGACGCGAAGATCCCGGCGCTAGGCGCTATGCCGCCGAACGACTTTAGCGTGGAGACATCGACAAGGATCAAAACCGCGTGAGACGGGGTCGGGAAAAGTGGGCCGGGACAAAAAGCGGCGAAAAATTCTGTTTTGTCCTACCGTTCAGCCTATGCCTCCACGCGTACCGGCATCGCCAGTGATCTACCAGACTGTCCTAGATCCATTCAGACAAGGTGCTCTGCAAGCCGCCAAAGGTGGGGCGGTGGTGTAGTCGTCGCGCATCCCCTCGAGCTGTGCCTTGAAGGGGGCGCCCTCCTCGCGCAGGCCGATGCACGTCGCGTCGATCTCGATCGTGCTCCTGGCAGGACACGCCTGGAACTTGACAAAAGGTGTCGGCCGCTTTCGCGTGGAACAGGTCGCCGGGGACGTCACCCGATTGGTAGAACTGGGGCCTGTCGTCGATCCGCAGATCGTTGACGATCCGCCCCACCCTCGGTACCATCGTTGGAGACCGTGAGACGATCGAGATGGAAGCCGGCGCTCTGCACACACGCGCGGATCGTGCTCTTGTCCGTGATTGCGATCGGGCGCGTGGTCGCGATCGGTAAGACGGTCGGACGCTGTCGCGGCGGCATCCCTACGGCGGACGCGAAGAAGTGGCAGCCCTCCGGGTTCTCGCCGACGTACGTCATGACCAGTGTGAAATTATGGCCACGCTCCGCGACTGCCAGGTGTACTTGCTACCGAATTTGGAAACTGGGCACGTCGGCGCGGTCTCGATCCGACCCCACCGGAGCGGGCGGCTGACTATCCTGCCGAATTCTTGCGTGCTCGCGACACACTCGAGCTTTTTAAGGTCATTGGATGAGGAAATTACACTTTCTCTGACGTTCGAAGACAGAAGCCGAGTCGCAGATCTCTCGTGGGTCGCGAACCGTACTCAGATCGTCTTCGCCACAGAGAGCCTTCGTTCCGAGCTGGAGCGGCTCATGGAGGACGGCCTCTCCGAATGGGTCGGACCAGAAGAAGATCCTATCCCGAGAATGACCCCCAGCTCCGATTGGAGATTCCTAGAACGGCTCGCCGCTTATCTGCGTCGTCAGTTTAGATTCGTTATTAAATTGCAAGACGACGCTCTCGTGAAGAGGAAAGACACATTGCAGTGGCCGAGAGGTAGTGAGGCCTCTGTCAGGCAGGCAATCGGGGATCGTTAGATGTATGTCGTTGCACAGCATGTCCGCTCGTTTGGAGGAAGCACTGGCATTAACGCATTCCTCTTCCTCCATGGTAACAGCGAGGTACCTGGGATGTCGTGGACGTCTCCGGACGTCGATGTAATCGCAGAGAGTTATCCTGGAACGCTTGTGGTCCAGCGAGTAGAGCAACCAAGCGGCGACAACGATGTGCTGAGCTATCTCGATATCGCGGTGCACGACTCGATGGGCGTCGATCGGCTCGCCCGCCTGCTGCTCGGGAGCCCGCCCCCGCCCTCGAATATGTTCGCATGGACGATCGGGCCGGTGTCGATTCGTTTTGTCTGTCAACTCACTGATGATCCCGTCTCCGAGTTCAGAGTACTGTTAAGGCATACGATGCTACTCATTGCGCCGGATCGCGTCGGTTCTGCGCGTTCTCTTGAAGCACCGGTAGATATCATCGCACAAGATATCCCCGGGCGTGGAGTGGTATACAGCCTCCATCCGGAGACCCGGACTCGCCTTGTTGAGAGCGATTATTTGAACACGGCGGCGACGATTCTCGTTACTTATGAAGATCTGGACGCGTTGAAGCAGATATGGGGCAACGAAGAATATCATTGGCAGATCGCACTCGCTCTTACGGGTCTTTCGGGAGATTCATTGCGTCAGCTTGGCGGCTGCAAGGTTCAGCATCAACCACAACAGTTGCTGGGGCCGATGGCTTCCAGCCGCGATATTCCGGGGCAGATCGAGGGGTACTGGATCGGGCCTGGATTGCCATTGACCGAACCGCCGGGATGGCCCACTGGCGCGTTGCTGCGATCAAACGATGGGACGCGAGCTCTCGATCTCGTGTTCGTCGAGCAGGCATGGTTCCCGCTATCGGAAGCAGCGCTCTACACGTATCAGCACACGACGGGGTTACAGGGTGGCGAGCGCTGGTATTTCCTCCGCAAGGGGGTGCCGGAGGTGTTTGAGGTTTCGATCGGTCCCTCGCTCACGCGAGGTGAGGTAGAGCATCACTATGGACGCGAGGCCTCGGCGCGAAGTCGGCCGGACTACAAAACGTTGCAACTGCAATTGATCCCGTTGCCGCGCTGAGGGCTCGGGAGTCTGCCGGGTGGGTGGTAGCGTGCTGCTCGATGAGTGAAACCAAGAACTTACTCAACATTGACAAAGCACAGCGTGGCGTTCGAGGTAAGGCGTCCGGGCTGCCGTCGAAGCCGGTCACGATCCGCGCGCCCCCGGAAGAAAGCGCCGCATGGAGGTGTGCCGCGGAGCGGCTCAAGCGTACTCTGTCGGACTGGTGTCGCGATGTCGCGACGCGCTCAACGAGGTCGCCGCCAGCGACGACGACGTGAGACGCGGAAGAATCGTCGACGCAGCGCGTTATGTTGATATTCAGCTTGTCTCATGCCTGAATATTTATTACGCGGCACACTCCTGAAAAGTATTCAGCTGCCGCGATTCTTCTTCAGGCATGAGCCGCCGGCCCGAAAATCTCCAAAGCCGGCGCTGCCCACGCTCAAGCACGTCCCAACCTGCGCTGTTGAGGGAGGCCGAGCACCGCGCTCTGCGGACAGTCGTTATCGGCCCTGTATTCATGGCACGCTGAAACTCGTAGCCGGGGGCCTGAAGTCACAGGTCGCGTTCACGACGGTGCCTGCACAGCCGACCTCTTCGACGAAGACACGCATGTCCGGTGGTGCGGTGGTGTCGTCGTCCCGTAGGACGGTTCCTTCGAGGCGCGCCGTGAAGATCGCGCCTTCCTCGTTCAGGCCGATGTAGGTCACGTCGATCTCGAGGGTCGCGTCGGTCGGCCACGGGTCGAACTTCACGAAAGTACCGATCATGCTCGTCGCGAAGAGGTCGCCCGGGATGTCTCCGGACTGGGCGAACTGCGACCGGACCCCGAGGCGGAGATCGTTGACGATCCAGTCAGCGGATCCGCCTGCGGTGTTTTCGTCCTCGATGATGAAGTGCTCGATCTGGAACGGCGCGCTCGCCGCGCTCACGCGGATCGTCACCTTGCTCGTGGGCTTCAGCGGATTGCTCACGGCGATCGGGATGACGGTCGGGTTCTGGGCTGGGCGCTTCCCTGTGGCTGCGCCGTAGAAGGGGCAGCCGTCGGAGTTCGATCCGACGTATGTCACCGTGAGCGTGAGTTCGCGATCGCGCTCGATGACGTCGAGACCCGCGAAGGACACACGTGCGCGGCTGCCGCTCGAGAACAGCGTTCCCGGCATGTCCTTGGGAACTTGCTGGGGATGCCCGTCGATCTTGATCTCGTTCACGATCCAGTCCGCTGAACCTTTGTCGGTGCCCGCGTTGGATACGGAAAGGCTCTCGAGCGCGAACGCCCCGTGGATAGGACGCATGGTGATGCGCGTCTTCTGGTTTGGAGGGATCCGGTGTATGGGATCACCCACCCTGTGCGCGTTCTCCTCGCTGGGCGTCAGCGGCAAGACGAGGCGTGGGTAGTCCGAAGCTTCCCGCTTGGGGACGTCGGCACTGCGAACATGAGTGCTTCTCACCAACGCGTCGTAGTCCTCCACGATGCTGCCCTGGACACCGCAGAAGAAGGGAGCGCTCTCGTTGGCGTCTGGTATGCGCGTGGCGTAGATGATGAAGTCCTGTGCCGTCTGCACACGTCCGAACATCACGTGGCTGCCGATGGTGCGACAGTCGAACGTCAGTGCTGGGATATCGCCAGCCTGCGCGAAACGTGAGCCGTTTCCGATCTTCACGTCGTTGACAACCCAGTTGGCGGAATCCGCGATGACGATGCGCTCTGGCTGGAAGAAGGCAACCTGCGGGCGTGCGGTGATCTGCGCGGACTGCTCCGGCAGGACGGGCGGACTTGCGGTCGTTGACATCGGCAAGAAGTAGCTGAGCGCTTGGGTCGTGCTCGGGGCTGTCTCTGCGCCGGACAACTCGATCGCGAGCTGCGCGGAGGTCTTGAGCCCGATGTAGGTCGCTAGGACGTAGACGAGATCGCCCTTCTTCAGGAGGCCCAGGACGACGTCCATGACCTCCGAGAACATCACCGCAGGCACGTCGCCAGACTGGACGAAGATCGACGCTCCGCGGACCTGGATGTCGTTGACGATCCAGTCCTCGGCGTCCGCGATCAGGACACGATCGACGAACAGGCTGGGAGAGGCGATGGTCCACGGTAGCTTGATGGTCTGGGTTGGGCGAGCATGTGGAGATAGTGCGCTCTCCGAGATGCGTCTTGAGCTGCTTGCTGGGCCAGGCTGTTTCATTTTGGTGGGAGGGCGGTCCTCCCAGCCGAACAAGGCGGCCTCGAAGCGCTCGCCCTTCTGGTTGTTGCCGCGGTACTTCGCCACAAGGACGATTGCGTCGCCACACAGGACCTCGTGTGGCGCGAGTGGGTGCCAGGCGGCAAACGAGAAGACAGCTGTGTCCTGGTGACCTAGCTCGATCAACGAATGCTTGGTCTCAGTGTCCTTGCCTTTGATGGTCAGCTCTTGTATGTCCCAGCTCTCGGCATTCTTGATCAGCAGCCGATCGGGCCAGAACGTGGGGACCTGCGGATGCGCAGTGATCTGAGCATACTGTCTAGGGAGGATCAGGCCCTCCGTGCTTAGCGGCAGCGGGATACGGTAAGAAGAGGATTCCGAGGGACCCGAGGTGTCGTCGACCGGCTCGCCGCCCGTCAGGCTCCTCCAGGCAGCCTGGTAGCTCTCGCCGGTTTTGTCTTGGCGCTCGCGTACACGGTGCTGTAACGCTCGATCACGTTTCTTGATGCTCATTGAAAGCTCTCTTGTCTCGTTCGAGCTGTCCCGCACCAACGTGCTCGTCCGAGCAGAGAGAGAGGTCAAAGTGATTCCCGGCGGGTCGTCCCCTTCATCCTCGTGAACGACCAGGGTGCGGCTGATCGGTGAGGCTCAGGCATCCCGGGCGGGTGCCGAGATCGAACTTAGCGCGTGAGCGCCACGATCTGCAAGAGGCGACGGACTGGGCAAAGATCCCGGCTTTGCCCTCTCCGACGGTGGGCATCGATCAGTTGTCCGTGACTGAGACTGGTCGCCGCGTTTGCTACGCCGACTTCTGAGGCAAGGCCCTCGCTCCTTCCTACGCCGAGTCACTTGCTTGCAGCGTCCTGCGCCTGTTCAGTCACGCCAGCGCTTGTCCCAATTCAAGATGGTACAGCCGCTGGAGCACCTTCGCGGGCGCACTGGCGAACAGCGCGCCTGCTATCGACGTTGACGATCTGGCCCTTCGTACTGATGTGCACCCTTCGCTTAGGGTAATGCCTCCGCGAGCAGATCGATGTAGTCATGCGGATCGACGGACAGCGACCATCCACGTTCCCCAGGATCGATCACGCCGGCCGCGATCAGACGATCGCGAGCCTCGGCCCACGTCACGGGCGCGGAGGCGCGGAAGCGCTTCATGATCCGTCCCTTCGATGGGACGGGCGGCTTGTACGTGAAGTGCTGGTACGTGTCGGGGCCTGTCTTCTTAGGCAGTGGTGCGGTGCCGGGTAGATGTAGAATGATCGAGTTCCAGATCGACGCCTGTGGAAACACCACGATCCGATCTTGCTCGATACGGTACGTGTTGATCTTGTCCCTCGTGGAAAGGATCCGCGCGCGACGAAGCGCGGCAGCAAGCGCTTTCTTGCTCTCGAGGTCCTTCGGCTCCAGGTCGACCGGTTCGCCCACGTCCGTGTCCTTCGGCGCGATCTTGTGCACGTAACGTGTTTCGTAGCGCATGTGGTCGTTCTCCCAGTCGAGGTCATCCTACCCGACCGTAGGGACAGCTGGCTAGAGAAGAGATCCCTCGTTCAGGGTTCAGAGTAGTCGCGAGAAGGCATTCCCCGCCCCGCTGTTGGGCGCTTGGACGCGGCCACACGAACTTTCTCGATCTTCTGGTAGTCGCCGGACGGTCATGCCGTTACTCCAGCTCAAGGAGCGCGAAGCGGCGAGCCGAGTCGTCGAGCGGCAGGTCGGGCTCGCGCGGCACCAACTGCGGAGACGATAGGCGCGTGATGTCCGCGCGCAGCCGCACGTTGTCGTCGAGGAGCCGCTGGTTGTCACGTCGGAGCCGCGAGCACTCCTCCGCCAGAGCGATCGCGGTCAGGGGGCCCGGTTCGCGGACTGACGCAGTGCTGGAATCGGGCGCCAGGGCGCGGAGAGGCCGTTCGGCGGCAGGATCGGCCAGCGCGGGCAGCGCGGGCCGTTGACTCGTGATGATCACGCCATTGCGCACGGCGACCACGGGAGTCACCGCGGGGCTCCCGTGCGGGCGATCGACTGCACCGCGGTTCAGCACGAAGCCGGACGATCGTGGACGCTGGGTCGTGATCCCGCACGAGGCTAGCTGCTCAACAAGATCGGGGTTGAAGAAGACGCGAACGCTCACCGCGGGCTGATCGTACGTGAGCGCGCGTCGGCAGGCCAGTGATCGCTAGCTGTGCAGGAGCTTCTCGACTGCGGGGGCGATCGTTATCAGGAAGGCCAAGAGCCAGGAGAACAGGAGGATCTCTCCGAGCCGCTGGACCTTCGCGCTCGCTTGCGGGAGCAGGAACATGAAGAGGCCGACCACGAAGGCTGCGATGAAGACAAATGCGCGCATGGGGTCGATCGTAGGTTGTCGATCGGCATTGGTTCAATATTCTATTTTCGCGCAAGCTCGCTCACGTGAAACGCTGAGGGCAAGTGCTCTTCACACCTACACGGACCGACAGAGCCGTGGTTGCCGAACCTCCGCCCACAGCCCTGCATGCGGCTCCTCCCTTGGCTGACTTTCACATCTCCCAAGGTTCTTTCGCGGACGGATCGAGAACAAAATGATACGTAGCTCCCTTCGAGGATGTTGTGGAATCACGCACCTTGATAGGATCCATGGCGCCCACTAAATCCGCACGTGCCAGCAAGAGTGTCCCGAGTCGATTTTGGTCGACTAGCCAGTGTTTGAACTGGTCAAACGAAACATCCTGGTGAGTGTAGGGTTTTAGTTCCCGCCACAATTCTGAAATGAATACCTTTGATGCTCCAAAGCGACCTTCTTGAGGCACTTTGGTCAGTGCGATCTTAACCCTTGCAACGTCCAGTGGTTGCCGTTGAAGAAATGTTTTCACTTCACGATCAAGCTGTTTTGCAGATTTACGTCCAGTTTTGGGGCGCATAAGTTCTCCTGTGGCCCTCAGTTTACGCGTCCGCGGCCTTGCGTGCAAAACTTCCCACGGGCCAGCGACACCGCGCACCGTGCTTGGCGATCGACCTCTGGTCGCGACGGTTCACGGCCCGACCTTGCGCAGGCGGTCTAGTTCGTTCACATCCCACCAGAACTCGCAGTCGTAGCGGGGTGCCGGCGCCCCTACCGCGGGTTCTGATGCGCTGATTACGGACGAAGACACGCTTCCCGGTGATCGCGTAAACCTTGCCGCGGTCCGTTCCGCGGAACATGTCCCACTCGACTTCGTCGCCGATAGCAAGGCTCTCGCGCGTTCTCATGGGTCTGCTCCTGGCACGTTTCGTCTCGTGAATCTAGGCGCACAGCGGGCTAATTTCTTGGGAGCCGGAACGCGATGACGTACGATCGCGCTGGTGTCGATCAAACGAACGCTGCTGCATGTCCCGACGGGCGCGTGTCCCTACAACCCGCCTTTCATCCCCACGAGCCGCGTCGTGCAGCTCAGCATCGATACGGGCCCCTTACCGATCGGCCAGGCGCTGCCGTGCTTCGCGACCCATCGTCGCCGATCGCGTCGCTGCCGCTAGTTGCCGCTTTTTCGCAACGCGCGCGTCCTTCTGATAGGCTGTGCCGGTGAGGAGTCTCATCGCCGAAATGGCATGGCGCAAGATCGAGAGCGCACTGACGGGTGCTCTTCTACACACGACTGCGACGCGCGATCTTCACGAAGCTCGCCGTGACGCTGTCGAATCGCCTCGCCCGAGGGCTGGCGCGCCGGCCGAACCGTCCCGATCACCCAGAGCGTCCCTCGCGGACGAGCAGTCCGTGGAGACACTAGGAGACAACGATGGCTCGCAAGTACGGTAAGAAGGCGTCCGAAAAGGTCGAGAAGACCATGCACGAGTTCAAGCGCGGCACGCTGCGTAGCGGATCGGGTGGCAAGGTCACGTCCAGGAAGCAGGCGATCGCGATCGGTCTCTCACAGGCACGCGCGAAGGGCTACAAGGTTCCCCCCGCTCACGCCGTGCGGCGGATCACCGAGCGGGGTCGCGACAAGCCAAACCTCGACGATCAGGTGCGGGCCTATCTGAGCAACATGAAGCCGAGCGATGAGATCGACGCCTACGGGATGGCGCGGGCCCTGCGCGAGGACGCGCTCGGCGTGAACTACGCACTCCTCCGTGCGGTAAAGGACGGCTACGCCCGCACCGACGATGAGCGATGGTTCGGTCCCGCGCCTTCGGGAACGCATGGTCATGCCCGTAAGAAGTCGAAGGCCCAGCTCGATCACGAGATCGACAAGGTGCTCTCGAAACGCCGCAGTCACGCGACGATCTCCGAAGGGTCCAGCTTGATCTACTCCGCGGGCGGCTCGATGTTCGCCGTCGAGATCGATCCGGCTGAGTTCGATGAGCACTCGCACTCGCTGCCCATGGGCGCGAAGTGGCGCGATGATCTCTTCCGCGCTGCCGAAGCGGAACTGACCAGCGGCAAGACGTACCGACGACCCAAGAACGCTCGCTACCGTGCGATCGAGTGGACGACGTACCGCGGTGAGCTCGGCAAGCTTATCGACTGGCTCGAATCGACCCCCGGCATCACGCGCTACGCGGAGATCCTCAGGTGAAGGCCATCGGCAACACGTCGAGCGGCAAGTCGGTGCTCGCCGCCTACCCGTTTCACGGAGGCAAGTTCTCCGACTGGACTGTCAAGGACCACCACGAGGCAGCGGCCCTGCACCGGAAAATCGCACAAACCGACATCCCGACAAACCGATCGATGCACCAGGATGCGGCGCGCTGGCACGAGGATGACGCGCGGAGGATCCAGGCGCTGGCCGAGAAACTCGGGCTGGTATCGCGGGCCGTTGGGAATAAGGGGCGTCAGCACGCGACGCGGCGAGCGTCGTCGCGCCAGCTTGATCGCGATATCTCTGAGGTTCTGAGCAAGAAGTCTGGCGCTCGCGTTCACGCGACGCGGATCGCGTATCGGCTGAAGCTCACGCCATCGGAGCTGCGCGCGATCGAGTTCGCGCGCGGTCGATACGCGTGGCCGGACATGCTCTCCGCCCACGCAACCGAGGACGGATCGGTCGCCTTCAGCGAGAGCGAAATGTGGCAGTGGACCGACGACGTCGACTCGGACGATGCCCCGTTCCCGCTGGCGGCTCCCGCGCTGGCCGCCAAGCTCCAGCGCTTCTACGACGAGAGGGTCTAGACGATGCCGAAACCACCCGCACAACTGGACCGCGAGATCGCCGAGTTCCTGCAACGCGGGAGCTGGGGAAAGGTCGATCTTGACACGATCGCGAAGCACGTTACGGGCCGGCGGCAGCGCGACCCGGGCGCGTGGAGCAGCCGCGAGCAGCTTGTCGCGATCGCGCGCGCCGCGGCATCGCACGTGTTTGCGGACCGAAAAGCAGCGCCGTCGCTGGCCTCCATCAAGAAGGCGGAGGAGGCTGCGTTCAAGGCGATCCGCCGTCACGATCCGCTCTCGGGCACACAGGACCACCCGCACGCAGCGTATGCGCACGGCGTCGCTGAACTGGCTGCGGAGGGAACCGCACAGGCGGAGCGCTCGTGGGTCCCTGCCAAGAAGATCCGCTACGGTACGTGGGTGAAGGCCGGGAACAAGATCATCTCCCACGACAAACGTTTCACGATCATGGGGGATGCGTCCGAGGGCTACAACCTGATCGATCTCGACACGTACAACGAGTATCCGGCTCCGTCGATCAACGAGGCGAAGGCCCGCGCGGCGCGGATTCGGCAAACGACGTACTAGCGAAGCTCGCTGAGGATCTTCTTTGCGAGCTGGAGACGATCCTTCGAGAGGTAGGTTCCGATGCTCTTCAAGCGGACCTGCTTGCGATCGGCCCGTGCCCAGTTCTCGAGGTCGATGAAGGCGATCTTACCGTCGCGTGTGAACTGGACGTTCTTGCTGTTGGAGTCGAGACCCGGGAACTTGACGAGTACGCGCAAGAGCTCGCGGAGGATATCGTTGCCGATGTGTCGGTAGCAAGCCTCGGACGCGTCGCGACCGACGACGTCGAGCCGCTCGACCACAAGCACTTGTTGCTTCTTCCCGAAGATCGCCTCGGGGAGATCGTGGAGGTGCTTCCTCGGCACGACGACGCGCGAGAGCTGCTCGCGCTCGACGAAGCGCGCGAGCCGCGCGGCACCCTCGACCCGCGCCGCGTAGTTGTCACGCTGCTCGCCGCGCGACACGGCGTCCGGGTACCTCTTGAACAGATGTCCTGGTGCCGACGGGTGCGCGGCCACCATGATCTCAGTGTCCTTGGCCGGGTCGAAGACCGAGAAACCCATTCGGGCCCACGTCTTCCGCGAGTGGAACACGGAGCCGTCGGAGAACAGCGCTCCAAGAGCGAGCGCGCTCGGTTCAAAACTCACGAGGACGTCGCCGTGCGCCGCGTGGCGACAATGCGCGCGCGAATCGCCCCGAACACCTCGGGTGTCAGGCACAGGTCATCGCCGCTCGTCTTGTTGCGGAGTACGGGTCCCTGCCGGCATTTTCGGATCAGGTAGTAGCCTCCGGCGTAGCCGAGGAGCGCCTCCCTCTTGCTTCGCACGTCACCCGCGTGGAGCCATGTCGCCAGGTGCTCGGCGCCGTCGAGGTACTGCTGGAGCAGCGTCTTCTTGGCGCACGTCTTGGTCGGGTACGGGGTCATCGCACCGCAGGACACGCGACCGCCGATCTCGCGCGTGACCCACCCGTCGGTGAAGCGGGACTCGTGCCAGCCGATTGCGAGCACCATGTCGGCGTCATCACCATAGGCAGCGACCGCGACGCGTGCGGCCCACACGTGCTGGTACGCGGCCTCGACGGTCACGTCGTTTGGAGCGAAACGGTGGAGCGCTTCGGCGTCGGCGTCGCTGGTGCACGTAAAGAAAGCGATCGCGATGCGGAGGAGAATCTGCATGCGCACGGTTTTATCACGATCCTGAGACATCCAGACATCCCGCTCAGGTGGGCAGATCTCCACACATAACGAGAAGTGCTCGCACGCGCGTGTCGATCGACAGCCGATTTTTTGCGCCGATTTTTCCTGAAGGTTAGGGTCGTCACATGGCTGACATCAGCAGGCGGATTCCGGATTGCGACGACGAGTGTGAAGGCGAGCGCGGCGAGCGCGGCGAGCGCGGCGAGCGTGGTGAACATGGCGAGCGTGGCGAGCGTGGCGAGCGTGGCGAGCGTGGCGAGCGTGGCGAGCGTGGCGAGCGTGGTGAGCGCGGCCATCGCGGGCACCGCGGCAACCGCGGTAACGACGGAGACACCGGCTCGACCGGCCCCACCGGCCCAACGGGGCCGGGATCGAACGCCCTCGGGCCCACTGGCCCGACCGGCTCGACCGGCCCCACCGGCCCAACGGGGCCGGGATCAAACGCCCTCGGGCCCACCGGCCCGACGGGCTCGACCGGCCCCGGCTCGACGGTACCGGGCCCGACAGGGCCCGCTGGGGTCACGGGTGCTGCGGGTGCGACGGGCCCCGCGGGCGTATCAGCGTTCGCCTCCTTCTTTGGCATGACGGCAGGTCCAGGCAACGTCGGAAGCAACGACTATCCGGCGACGATCGCAATTTCCGCGGCTCCTCCGAGCATCGCGGGACTCTCGGCGATCAACTTCCCGCGTGCGTCGGTGCCTGCCAGCGGTGGGATCATCATCAACAACCCTGGCGCGGCGCAGACCGACAACACCGAGATCCTGCTGCCCGCGCAAGGCATCTATCGCGCGACATGGCACATCAGCGCCGACGAGCCCGCGCAGTGGAGCCTCTGGATCAGCACAACGCCAAGTCCTGCGCCTGGCGGCCTCTTCAGTCCGCACACGACCGCACTCGGCACACCAAGCACCGTCGGCCAGGCCACAGGCACCTCCCAGCTCGTGGGCGATGTCGTCTTCGCGACGCCGTTCGCGAACGCGGTGATCCAGATCCGCAACGACGCGGCGCCGGCCGCCGTGACGGTCACGCCGTTGCCGGGTGGAACGCAGGCGCAGGCCGTTGTTCTCGTGATCGAGCGCTTGACCTGATCGGAAAGCCGCGCTAAGAGGAGCGCGCCGTCGCGTTGCTCGAGCGGCGAATGGACCGCTAGCTCTGTGGAGCGCTGTGGCGACGCACAATAACGGATGCGCTTCGCCAGCTCCTGCGCACGCTTGACATCTACGGCGACGATCCGTCCCATCGTCTCGACGCGCGGGCACGGACCCCGGAGTACTCGACGTACCGTGGCGACGGCCTATCGCCTAACGATCGCCGATTTTTAGCCTTCTTTGTTGAACGTGGCAAAGTCAGCCATGGCCGACTTAAACAACCGAATTCCTGATGCTTGCGAGCGCGGGGAGCGCGGGGAGCGCGGGGAGCGCGGGGAGCGCGGAGAGCGCGGGGAGCGCGGGGAGCGCGGAGAGCGCGGAGAGCGCGGAGAGCGCGGAAAGCGCGGAGCGCGCGGACACGATGGTGAGCGCGGACACGATGGTGAGCGTGGTGAACGCGGCGCGGATGGCCGAGACGGGGCGACCGGACCGACCGGGGCGACCGGACCGACCGGATCAACTGGATCGACGGGACCGGCAGGTGCTGCTACGAATACCGGAGCCACTGGACCAACGGGGCCGACAGGGACGACCGGGCCGACCGGGCCGACTGGGACGACCGGGCCGACGGGAACGACGGGGCCGACAGGCACGACGGGGCCCACAGGGACGACCGGGCCGACGGGGGCCACCGGCACAACTGGAGCGACAGGAATAACCGGGCCTACGGGCTCAACGGGACTCAACCTACCTCTCGACATCCATGGGGCTGCTTTCCAACCTTCCTCGTCTACAGGGACGTATACCTTGGCATCGAACGGCCTGATTATGCTGGCCGCATCTCCAGCTAATGCGGCCTTCGCATCGATATCAGAGCCGGTCGGCCTCCTGATCACAACGATTGATGTCCGCGTTACTGACAATGTTGGAACAACGCTAATTGCGCAGTTCGGCAACGAAGCCGGCCTGATCGCGAGTTCTGTGGTTTCTGCTGGATCAGGAGCGCCTCAAACGTTGTCGATCCCAGCCGCTACTACACTGCTCGCTGGGACGTCGTATTGGATCGCCGTGACCAGGACTGCCGGCGCCCTGGGGTGGGTTATCCACGGAGCCACGGCTTCGTGAAAAACGTCCCTAGGGGCTTAGTAGCGTGGGGCGACTAACCCCTAGCGGCCCGCCAGTGGTTGCATCCCGACGAGCCAAGGAGCCACGCTGCGAGAGCATCGCAAACCCCGGCCGAGACTACCTAAGCCACATACCCCTGACATAGATGGATGGACGTTTCTCTGGCGGTCCGGCTGGGAGGAGCGCGCGATCGAACGGTGGCTCCGCGAACAGAAGTGATGACGTTATAAACTTACACGACATCGCCCGGTGATTGCCCCGCCGTTCGGTCGTCGCGACAACCGCCGGTATCGATCGGTGTCCAGCGCCCAGGGTTCGGGGCCACCTCGTTGGGCACGCGGCCGACGAAGCAGCAGAGCACTGAGTGCATGCCGACAGGACACTTGTTCTCCGCGTAGCACTTCGGGCACAAGACGCCAGCACCTCGGCCCTCACGAACTGTCGCGTCTCCAACCGACCTCGTACCGGACCAAACAAAGCCTGGAGATCTGGGACCATCCACTGACCTGTGGGCTGCCCCCGCTTCTCATGTAGCATAGGGCCCATGGCGCAAAAGATCGCGAGAACCGACATCAAGAGACAGGCGGGCTACCTCTACTTCGTCGACAAGCAAGGCGACGTCGCACGCGCGACGATGGCCCGCGGGGGGCGCGGCAGCAAGCGCGAGGGAGGGCAGCGCAAGAAGGTTAAGGAGGTCGGGATCCGGAAGGAGAAGGGCTATCTCTACTTCGTCGACAAGGACGGCGATGTCGCGCGGGCCAAGATGGTGCGCAACGGTAGCAGCGCTCACTCTCGGCGCCGCTCGCGCTGAGCTCTCAGCTGTACTGGGTAAGTGGCTCCTCGATCTTCGCCTGCATCGCCCGCCACCCCGGCAGGTGGCGATCCATCAGCGCGTAGAAACGCGCGTCGTGACCATCCGTGAGGTGGTGCACGAGCTCGTGGACAACGACGTACTCGAGGTAACGCGGCGGCAGGTTGCCGACCTCTGTGTTGAACGTGATGTGTCCGTTCCGGCAAGCGCTCGCGTTACAACCGGCTTTGCGTGTCGAGCCCCAGTAGAGCTTCATGTCGCGCAGGTCCCAACCGTCGACATCGGCAGGATCGACGCCCAAGATCGGGCGCCACTTGTCGATGAGTCGCTGGATCCGGCGGCGTAGAGAGCGTCGGCCCTCCATTGCGTGCATGTCTGAAACGAGCTTCTTCCACCTCATTGCGTGACTGCCGGAAGGTCCATCCCACGAGTATCGCTGGAAGATCGCGCCCCTGCAACTTCGGAGCTAGGATCGCTCGCATGGCGAAGATGAAACTTGACCACTACCTCCGCGTCGCTAACCATGCTGCATTGTGGGCGGGTCCCAAGCACGCCAGGCCAGCAGCGTCACTGAGGCCGTACATGAAACACGTCCCCACAGGACCGTTGGTCGATCGCCAGTTCTGGCTGGGCGAGATCCTCGATGAGATCCGTCGAGATGCGCTCACCGAGCTGACCGCCACAGAGGGCGATCGCCTTGAGCGCGTGATGGCGCTTATAACCGCCCGGCCTCCGGGGGGCTACGGCCACGCGAGCCGCGCGGTGGCCGCGAAGCGGTCTGCCGAGTGGCTGCGCGGCGAGCGCCACGGGGCGCGGGCCGCTGCCGAGATGATCCTGAAGTACGGCAGCGCGTACGCCGAGTTCAGCCTGCGCGACCTCCAGGCAAACCTCCGCCGGGGCGACGACGTCGACCTGAGCAATGTCGTGCTGATCCTCGGTTCGGAACCGGTGAGCACGAGGGCGATCGACGCCTTCAACGCCGCCTTCGCGCCGTACGGGTTGCCGCCGACGGCGGTCAAACCGTCGTACGGCGTAGCCGAGGCGACCCTGTTCGTCTCGACCATCGCGCC
>Ga0134123_10000923_pt1 | contig 19327 bp, 15 predicted proteins | sample KB303_FD_96460 | JGI IMG/M metagenome (GOLD analysis project Ga0134123, IMG submission 96460) | Terrestrial soil microbial communities without Nitrogen fertilizer from Kellogg Biological Station, Michigan, USA - KB3-0-3 | ecosystem: Environmental > Terrestrial > Soil > Unclassified ...
AGCCTGCCGGTTGGCGGGTCCGAGGCGAAGCTCAAACAACCAGGCTAAGCATGTAGTCCTGACTGTGGATGACTTGCGGACGCGGGTTCGATTCCCGCCGCCTCCACCAGCTTTTCAGACCGGGTCAGCACCCGGTTCAGCACGTCCGGGTCTACCGGCTTCAGCAGGTGGTTGTTGAACCCGGCCTCGAGCGCACGCACGCGATCGGACGGTTGTCCGTAGCCGGTCACGGCGATCAGCTGCACGCGCGCGGACCAGCCCGTCGACCCGGCGCGGATTTCCCGCGCGACGTCGTAGCCGCTGCGGCCGGGAAGTCCGATGTCGATGAGCGCGACGTCTGGCCGTTTCTGCAACGCAATCGCCAGCCCTTCGTCGCCGGTTTTCGCCAGCATGACTTCGTGGCCCCAGTCACTGAGAACCATGCGCAGCGAATCCCGGATGTCGTCGTTGTCCTCGATGACCAGAACGCGCCGCGGAGCGTGTGACGCAGCTGGCGCATTTGCGGGCTGAGGTTCGGCGACTGCCGCCTTTGCCAGCGGAAACCGCGCCTCGAAGATGGAGCCCTTGTTGATGCCCTCGCTCTGCGCATGGAGCGATCCGCCGTGGAGTTCGGCCACCCGTCGGGCGATGCTCAGGCCAATGCCAAGTCCGCCCGCGGAGCGCGCAAGCGTGCGGTCGTCCTGCACAAACGGGCTGAACACCGCCTCGATCATGTCAGGCCGGATGCCGATGCCGCTGTCGCTCACGCGAACGAATGCCATCTCCCCGTGGCGGCCGGTCTGCAGCCCGATCTCACCTCCATCGGACATGAACTTGGCGGCGTTGACGATGAGATTGGTAAGGAGCTGTTCCAGGCGCACCGGATCGGCTTCGACGGGAAGGGGATTTCTGTCCAGCCCGATCTTCACCCTGTGCCCGCGCGCGCGGGTAAGGGCCAGGCAGGCATCGGCTGCGGCCGCGAGCGCCACGTTCAGGTCCAGGCGCTGCTTCTTGAGATCGATCCTGCCGCGCTCGAGCCGCGCCACGTCCAGCAGGTCGTCCACCATGCGCGACATATGCGTGATCTGCCGCTCCAGTATCTCGATGGATTGGGTCGTCAAGGCCTGGCCGGCGTTGGGCTTCTTCATCAGGTAGACGGCATTGCGCATCGGCGCCAGCGGATTGCGCAGCTCGTGCGCCAGCATGGCGAGGAAATCGTTGCGCTGTTGCAGCGCCTCGTCACGGCTTTGCAGGAGGTCGCGCACCTCGAGTTGCCTGGCCCGGGCGCGCAGGCCCACCCTCACCGCCGAGACGAATGTCATCGGATTGAAGGGCCGCTCGAGGAGTGTGAAGTTGCTGGCGTTGGGAAAGGCGCGTTCCACCAGGGTTTCGAGGCGCGCGCCCTCCCCGGATACCAGTACCAGCGGCACATCGGACCACGCGGGCTGCCACTCGAGAACCTCGCGGAATCCCGGCAAGTCGGATTCGACGAGCGCATCCTCCACGATCACGATGCAACCGACATCCTCTGGCAGCCCGCGGCTCAGGTGCTGCAGGGAATTGCACGCGGTGGCCGCGATGCCATGCTCGGCAAGAAACTCGAGCGACAGCTGCGCATCATCCCGGTTGGGCGTGACGATGAGCGCGCGCGGCGGCTGGGTAGCGGGCACGAGTTCGCCTAGGTGCCCGCGCTACCTGGTTTGCCCACGTTGCCGACGGCCCTCGGCACGCCGGTCAGCACCCCTTCGAATTCAGTCAACGGCGGCCCCACCACCACGCCTTTCGCAGTCAGGGAGAGTTCCCGCAGCGTGTTTTCGTGGCCGCCGCTGCGCTTCTTGATCACGGAAATCGCCTTCTTCACGGCGCCGCGCGCCTCGAAGTAGCGTGTCAGGATCACGGTGTCGGCGAGGTAGCTCACGTCCACCGGGGCGCCCATCGGGCCGACCAGGCCGTGCTGCGCGAGGATCATGATCGTCATCACGCCCTGCTGATTCAGGTAGGTCAGCAGCTCGTGCAGATGCAGGTACAGGAAGTCCTCGTTCGGCATCGCGTTCACGTAGCCGTTGAGGCTGTCGAGCACCACGACGTTGATGCCCTCCTCTTTCACCGAGCGCACGATGTTGTGCGCGAGCTCGCCGGGCGCGATCTGCGCGGGATCGATCTGCGCCAGGCGGATCTTGCCCGACTGGACGTGCTTGTCGAAACCCAGGCCTATCTCCGCCGCGCGGGCGCGCAGGATGTGGTTGCTCTCGTCGAAAGCGTAGTAGCTGACGTGCTGGCCGCGCTTCGCCGCGGCATCGGCAAACATCGCGGCGATCGTCGACTTGCCGCTGCCGGCCGGGCCCATGAGCAGGTTGCTTGTTCCAGTGTGCAATCCGCCCCCCGTCAGGGCGTCGAGCTCCTTGCTGCCGCTCGACAGGAGTTCCTTCCTGAATTCCTTGTGGTGGTCGGCGGCGATCAGGCGCGCGAAGACGACCAGCCCGCCGCGCTGGATGACGTAATCATGGTTGCCTTCCATGAACTCCACGCCGCGCATCTTGATCACCGCCAGGGTGCGGCGGAAGATGCCGTACTTCATCGGCGCCATGCTGAGCGAAACGAGTCCGTGCACGATGCTGTGCACCTGCACGTCGATGCCGACCGCGCTGCGGTCATCGAGCAGCAGGACGGTGGCGCCGCGCTCGGCGAAGCGCTGCTTGAAGGCGAGGATCTGGCGCCGGTAGCGCAGCGGGTTCTGCGCCAGGAGGCGCAGTTCCGAGAGGGAATCGAGCACCACGCGCGCCGGCTTGATGCGCTCGACCTCTTCCAGCAGCAGCTTGCTGAGCTGGGTCAGCTCCACTTCGGCCGACTGGAACATCGTGTTCTGCGACTTGCCGGCCAGCGAGCGCTCGATCGCGGAGAGCTCGATAACGTCGATGCCTTCAAGGCTCCACCCGTGCGAGCGCGCCACGGCATCGAGTTCATCCCTGGTCTCCGACAAAGTGATGTAGAGGCAACGCTCCTTCAGGCGGACGCCTTCGAGCAGGAACTGGGTCGCAAGCGTGGTCTTGCCAACCCCGGGGTTGCCATCGACAAGGAACAGCGCGCCCGCCGGGAAGCCACCGCCGAGAACATCATCCAGTCCTGGAATTCCGGTCGACGAAATGGCTTTCTTCAAGGCAACCCCTTATTATTGGTTACCCCCAGTCTACCGGCTGTAACTCATTGCTTCTACTGTGTAATTTCTACATAATGGGCTGCTTGCGCTCAGGCGGACGCATCGGTCAGCAGGCGCCTTTCGTCCTCGCTCAGATCGAGTTGCGTAGCGCGAACCAGGCCGTCGACCTGCTCCACGGTCGTGGCGCTCGCGATCGGCGCGGTGACGCCCTCGCGGCCGATGAGCCAAGCGAGCGCTACTTCGGCGGGCTTCGCACCGCGCTCCTTTGCAATGGCGTCCAGAGCGCCGAGGATGCGGAAGCCGCGCTCATTCATGTATTTTTCGACGCCGCCCGCGCGTGCACGGCCTTTGAGATCGGCCTTGCTGCGGTATTTGCCTGAAAGAAAACCCGAGGCGAGGCTGTAGTAGACGATCACGCCGACGCCTTCGGCGATGCACAGGTCGCGCAGCGGGCCTTCGAATTTCCCGCGCTCGCACAGGTTGTATTCGGGCTGCTCGACCTCGTAACGCGGCAGTTTCTTGGCCGCCGCCGTATCGAGCGCATCGCGCAGGGTGGACGGAGTCGCATTGGAACTGCCGATCGCCCTCACCTTTCCAGCCTGGATGAGAGATTCGTAGGCGCGCAGCGTTTCCTCGATCGGCGTCGCGGCATCCGGCTTGTGGCTGAGATAGAGGTCGATGCGGTCGGTCTGCAGGCGGCGCAGTGAAGCCTCGACGCCTGCGGCGATGCTTTTCCCGGAGAGGCCCTGCGCCATGCCGACCTTGGTGATGAGCACGACCTGCGCGCGGCGCGCCGGCGAGCCCTTGAGCCAGTGGCCGATCATGGTTTCCGATTCGCCGCCCTTGTTGCCGGTGACCCAGCGGGAGTACACGTCCGCCGTGTCGATGGCGTTGAGGCCGCCGTCGACGAAACGATCGAGAAGCCGGGTGGCCGTCGGCTGGTCGACGGTCCAGCCGAAGACGTTGGCGCCAAACACGAGCGGCGCAATGCGCAGGCCTGAGCGGCCGAGGGGGCGGGTCGTCATGCCGCTATTATGATCGACCATGAAAGCCTCCTGCTTCCGCCGTTTCGGTCCTCCCGAAGTCCTCGAGTACGCGGACCTGCCCGACCCTGTCCCGTCGGCTGGCGAGGTTCTCGTCGATATCCACGCCGCGAGCGTCAATGCCGCGGACTGGAAAATGCGCGCCGGCCAGTACGGCGGAAAGCTCGACTTTCCCCACATCCCGGGGCGCGACTTCTCCGGCGTCGTGGCGGCGGTCGGCAAGGGCGCGAACGACTTCAAGCCTGGCGACGCGGTGTTCGGCGTGTGCGAAGTGCCGCGCGAAAGCGCGTACGCAGAGAAGATCGCCATCCGGCAGGAGATCGTCGCGCGCAAGCCGGAGCGCCTGACGCACGTCCAGTGCGCAGCCGTCGCGCTGGCGGGACTGACTGCGCTCATCTCGATCGAGGACACCCTCAAGCTGCGTGCGGGCGAGACGATTCTCATCCAGGGCGGCGCCGGCGGCGTTGCCGGCATCGCGATCGCCCTGGCGAAGCACATTGGTGCGCGCGTGATTACGACCGCGAGCGCCGCGAACCACGACTACGTGCGCGCGCTCGGCGCCGACCAAGTCATCGACTACCGCAGCCAGGACTTCGCCAGGCTCGTCTCGGGCTGCGACGCCGTGTTCGACACGGTGGGCGGCGAAGTCACCGCGCGCAGCTTTGCGGTGCTGCGTCCGGGCGGCCGCCTTGCATCGATTGCGGTTGGCGCAAGCGCGCCCGCCTCGCCGCGGCCCGACGTCAATTCGCTGCGGCCGAAAGTCGACCGCGACCGCCCGCACCTCGACCGTGTCGCGGCGCTCGTCGTGCAAGGCGTGGTGCCGCTGCCGGCAATCGTCGAATATCCGCTCGCCGAAGCGGCCGCCGCGCATCGCGTGAGCGAGGCCCGCCATCTGCGCGGCAAGCTCGTCCTCACGGTGAGGTGAGGACTTCAATCCGTGACTTATTACACTTTCTTGCATTCTATCCAGTCGAAGTGATTCATTTGTAGGACTAATACCTACTGCCACCTCGCGGCATTCGGCGTAGGGTCGTTGTGTGGCAACGACACTCGAACCGATTCGATTGTTGTTCGCGGAAGACAATCCTGCGGATGTCGATCTTGAAGTGCGGGAGCTTCGCCGTGCAGGCATTGCCGAGGTGCACAGGGTCGTCTGCACCGAGAAACTTTTCGTCCGGGAACTCATCGAGTTCGCACCGGATATCATCCTGTCGGACTTCTCGATGCCGGGATTCGACGGCATGCAGGCGCTTCGCATCGCCAGGGAACGGGCCGCCGACACGCCGTTTCTCTTCGTTTCGGGGACGCTCGGCGAGGAATACGCGATCCGCGCGATGCAGGATGGCGCAACCGACTATGTGCTCAAGAGCAATCTGATCCGCCTGCCCGCGGCGGTCCAGCGAGCCCTGTCGGAGGCAAAGGTGAAGCTGGCCCGGCAGAGCGCCGAAGCCGGCCTCGCGCGCGCGCAGCGCATGGCGGTGCTGGCGCACGTCATCACCGGACCGGGAGGCGCTTTCGAAAGCTGGTCCGACACGCTTGTCCAGCTGTTGGGCGGGCACGCGGCCGTCGTACCCCGGGACACGCGGGAATGGCTGGCACTAATCCATCCGGATGACCGTCCGGAATTCCGTGGCCGGAGCCTGGCCGCGGCGGCCACGGGCGAGCGCATGGATGTCAACTACCGGCTGCGGAGAAGCGACGGCGAGTGGATCGACATCCAGCAGGTCATTGAACCGTTGTCCCCGGGACGCGAGGCGGCCGGCGGCGCGAGGTGGTTCAACACGCTGCAGGATGTGACCGCGCAGAAGCGGGCCGAAACGCACATCCGGCGGCTCAACCGTGTCTATGCGGTGCTGAGCGGCATCAATTCGCTGATCGTCAAGGCCCGCAACCGCAACGAACTGTTCCGGGACGCCTGCCGCATTGCGGTCGACCACGGGAAATTCCCCCTCGCGTGGATCGGCTTGCTGAACAAGGACGAGAAGCGGCTCGAGATCGCCTGCTCCTCCGGCAACAGCGAAGGCTATCTCGCGAGGATGCCGCTGGCGGCCGGCGCGGATTCGCAGGAAGTGGAAGGACTGCCCGGCCTCGCAATCCGCAGCCGGGCGGCCGTCATCGTCAACGACATCGCGCACGACGAACGGATCGGTCCCAGGATCGAAGCCCTGGCGCGCGGCTTCCGTTCGCTGGTCCTGCTGCCCCTGGTGGTTCGGGGCGACGCGCTCGGGGTCATGGCGCTGTATGCGGAACAGAGCGGCTTTTTCGACAACCAGGAGATGCGCCTGCTCAACGAACTCGCGGGCGACATCTCCTTCGCGATCGACCATATCGAGAAGGCGGAAAAACTCGAGTATCTGTCCTACTACGACCCGCTCACCGGCCTGGCGAACGGCATGCTCCTCATGGATCGGCTGTCGCAGGCGGCCGCGTCGACAAAAGCGGGCGAAAAACTGGTCCTGGCGCTGCTCGACATCGAGAGATTCAAGACCATCAACGACATGATCGGGCGCCAGGAGGGCGATCTCCTGCTCGCCAGCATGGCCGCGCGCCTGGTCGGACTTGCGGGCAACGCAAACCGCGTCGCCCGTGTCGGCGCCGACCGCTTCGCGGTGATCATTCCGGAAGTGCGCAAGGAGGCTAGGATCGCGCGCATCATCGACGACGGCTTCGCGAAGGTCGAGGGCGAGCCGTTCCAGGTCGGCGATACCGAGCTCCGGGTCGCCATCAGGTCCGGGGTCGCGATCTACCCGAACGACGGCGCGGACGCCGATTCCCTGTTCCGGAACGCGGAAGCGGCGCTCAAGAAGGCGAAGGCGACCGGCGACAAGTACCTGTTCTACACGCAGCGCATGACGGAGCGCTTCGCCGAACGGCTGTCGCTCGAAAACAAGCTGCGGCAGGCAGTCGAGCGCCAGGAGTTCGTCCTGCACTACCAGCCCAAGCTTGCGCTGGCGGACGGTTCGATCGTCGGCGTCGAGGCCCTGATCCGCTGGCAGACGCCGCAGGGGCTGGTCCGCCCGGACCAGTTCATTCCGCTGCTGGAGGAGACCGGCCTGATCGTGCAAGCCGGAGCCTGGGCGCTGCGGCGCGCGGCACTGGATCACCGGAGCTGGTCGGAGCAGGGTCTCAGGGCGCCGCGCATTGCGGTGAACGTGTCGCCCGTCCAGCTGCGGGGTAACTTCATCGAGATGCTGAAGGCCGCCCTCGCCGAAGGTGTTGCTCCTGCCGGCATCGACCTGGAAATCACCGAAAGCCTGATCATGGAAGACATCGCCGGAAACATCGCCAAGCTGAAGGCGGTCCGTGAGCTTGGCGTGAACATCGCCATCGACGATTTCGGCACGGGGTATTCATCGCTCGGCTACCTCGCGAAGCTGCCGGTGCAGTCCCTCAAGATCGACGGATCCTTCATCAGCACCATGGAGCAGGACGCCAACGCGATGACGCTCGTCTCGACCATCATTTCGCTCGCGCATTCGCTGCGCCTGAAAGTCACAGCCGAAGGCGTCAGGACGGAAAGCCAGGCGAAGATGCTCCGGCTGCTGCATTGCGACGAGATGCAGGGCTACCTGTTCGGCAGGCCGCTGGCGCTGGCCGCAACCACCGAGCTGCTGCGCGGCAACGGCTAGCGGCCTACCGCAAGCCCTGGCTCACGGCGTAGATCAGCAAGCCGACCAGTCCGCCCACCACCGTTCCATTGATGCGGATGAACTGCAGGTCGCGGCCGATTTCGCGCTCGATCTCGATCACGAACTTGTCCGCGTGCCACTCGTTGATCCGGTCCTCGATGAATCTGCCGATGGCGGCCCTGTTTTCCTCGACCAGGGCCGGCAGCGCCTTGAGTATCTGCTCGTCGATCCAGCGCTGGATCCCGGGATCGGCATCCAGCTTCTGCCCAATGGAATTCACCATCTCCAGGATCGCCCCGTGCACGCGCGAATCGCGGTCCGCGAGATCGCCGGCGAGCCAGGCGCGGAAATCCTGCCACAGGCCGCCGATGTAGCGCTCGAGCGCGGGATTGGCGACCAGCTCATCGCGGATCTTCTGCACCTTGAGCCGCGTGCCGTCGTCGCGCTTCAGCTTGTCGACGTAGGACGCGATGAACTCGTCGAAGCGCGTGCGCAACACGTGGTCCGGGTCGTTGCGCACCTCCTCGATGGTGCGGGCCACGCCGTTGATGATCTTGCGCGCGATCGTCTCGTCGAGCTGCCAGCCCATTTTCCTTACGGCATCGATGAGCGGGCTTTCCGCGGCGACCGCCTTCGCGATGTAGGCGCGGGTCTCTTCGCCGGCCAGGGCCTCATCGAGCAGCCTCAGCACCTCGTCCAGGACCGCGTGATGGCGCTTGCCTTCGGTGAGGACGTCCAGGACCTGCCCCGCGGCCGCCGCGATATCGACCTCCTTCAGCTTCGAGGCGACCGTGGCGTGCACGAACCTGCGCACGCGCTCGTCATCGAAGGCCGACATCCCGTAGGCAAGGAACCGGGTGGCAAGCGCGGCGATCCTTTCCGCGTTCTCGCGCCTGAGCAGCCATTCACGCAGCTTGTTGGCCGGGCCGATCTCGGCGATGCGCGCGACGATCGCCTCGGCGGACAGGAAATTCTGCTGGATGAATTCAGACAGCCCCTTGGCGATGCGGCCTTTGTTCGCCGGGAGGATGGCCGTGTGCGGGATGAACTTGAGGTGCAGCGGATGACGGAAAAGCGCTACCACGGCAAACCAGTCCGCGATGGCGCCGACCACCGCCGCTTCGCTGAAAGCCGCGACATATCCCATGGCCGGATGAAGCTGGCCGTAATACGTCGAAAGGCCGTAAATCAGGACGGCGAGGAGCAGGAACCCGGTTGCGACGAGGCGGATCTGGCGCAAGGCGAGATCCTTGGCCGCGTTGCGGGCGGCGATGCGTTCCATCCTATTTCCGCTTTCGCTTCCACTCCTCATAGCGCGCCTTGGTGGCGGCGTTGGGCGGGTAGGTGCCCGGCAGCGGCCGGCCGGAGGCAATTTCCTGCTGCACGAATTCCTCCAGCTTTTCCTGCTCGAAGGTGTCCGCGGCGACTTCATCGGCGATCCCGCGGGGAATGACGACCACGCCTTCGGCGTCGCCCAAGACGACGTCGCCCGGAAAGACGGCGATGCCGCCGCAGGCGATTGGAACGTTGCTTTCCACCGCGTGCTGGTGGATGAGGCTGATCGGCGCCGCCGGCGCCTTGCAGTAGACCGCGAACTCGCGGGCCGCGATCTCGGGAGTGTCGCGCAGCCCGCCGTCGGTCACCAGGCCCGCCACGCCGCGCACTTCCAGCCGGCGTACCAGGATGCCGCCCGCGGACGCGCAGCGCGCATCCTCGCGGCAATCGATCACCAGCACGCTGCCTGGCGGAGCAATCTCGATCGCCTTGCGCTGCGGGTGCTCCGGGTTGTCGTAGACGCCGATATGGTCGAGATCCTCGCGCGCCGGAATGTTGCGCAGCGTGAAGGCCTCGCCGACCATGGTCGGCGCTTTCGGCGTCAGGCGCGGGACGCCCTGCATTACCTGGTTGCGCAGCCCGCGCTTGAAGAGCTGTGTGGAAAGCGTCGCGCTGGAGCAGGCGGCAAGGCGCCTGCGCGTTTCTTCACTGAGAGGCATGGTGTCAATCCCGGGAAAGGAGGTGGGGCCCGATCTCGCTGATGCTGCGCGCGCCGCACAGCTGCATCGTGCGCACGAACTCTTCGCTGAGGATCGCCAGGGCACGCCTGGCGCCCTCCTCTCCGCCCGCGCAGACGCCGTAGAAAGTGGCCCGGCCGATCATGACCGCCTGCGCGCCCCGGGCCAGCGCCTTGAAGATGTCCGAGCCGCGCCGGATGCCGCCATCCATCAGCACCGCGGACCGGCCGCCGATCGCGCGCGCCACCGCGGGCAGCGCATCGAACGAGGCCAATTCGCTGTCAAGCTGCCGCCCGCCGTGGTTCGAGACGATCACGCCATCGCAACCCAACGAGACCGCGTGCTCGGCGTCTTCGGGAAGCACGACCCCCTTGATCAGGAGCTTGCCGGGCCAGGCGTCGCGCACGCGCTTGATGACTTCCCAGTCGAGCGACGCGTCCTGGTCGCGACCCACGGACGAGACGAGATTGCGGGTATCCATGTTCCGCATCGCCATCCCGGTGAGGTTTTCCAGCTGCGGCACGCCGCGCAGCAGCATGTCCAGCGCCCAGGCCGGACGCGTGGCGAAATCGAGCACGTTTTTCGGCGTGAAGCGGAACGGAATGGAGAAATCGTTGCGGAAATCGCGCTCGCGCTTGCCGCCCACCGGCAGGTCCGCGGTCACCATGAGCGTGTCGTAGCCCGCCTTGCGCGCGCGCTCGATCAGGCCGAAGGTGTACTCGCGCTCCTTGAAGAAATAGGCCTGGAACCAGTGCCGCCCGGGCGCCGCCTCGGCGATTTTCTCGATGCTCGCCGTCGCCGAAGTCGACAGCGAGAACGGGATGCCGAAGGAAGCAGCCGCCTTCGCCACCGCGATGTCGCCGCCGCGCCAGCCGAAGCCGACAGCGCCTGTCGGGGCGATGGCGATGGGAAGCTTCGCGGTTTTGCCCAGGATGGAAGTTTCCGTATTGACGTTCGAAACGCCCACGAGGACTTTCCGCAGCAGCCGGACTTTCCCGAATGCGGCGCGATTTCCCCGCAGCGTCAGCTCGTCTTCCGCGCCGCCGTCAATGAAGTCGAATACGGCCCGCGGCAGCCTGCCCTTCGCCGCAAGGCGCAGCGCCTCGATGGAATGCGCGTTCACGTTTCGCGCCTTACCCGGTTGGCGAGCACGCCAATGTGCTCGTTGACGACTTCGACCAGGTCGCCTGGCTCGAGCGCGGGCACGGTCGCGCCATCGCAGCCGAACCAGATCACGTCGCCCGGATGCAGCGTCAGGTAGCGGGACATGCTCGCGATGTAGTGCGCGACGCCGAAGATCATGCCGGCGGTGTTGTAGCTGGAGACCGTTTTGCCGTTGACGCGCACGTCAATTCTCTGCGCCATGGGGTCGATGCCGCTGACGATTGCCGGGCCCATCGGACAGAAGGTGTCGCTGTTCTTCGCGCGCCACAGCGTGCGGTCGCTCTTCTGCCAGCCGCGCTCGCTCACATCGTTACCCAGGGTGTAGCCCTCGACGCATTTGAGGGCATCCTTTTGACTTATATGTTTTGTTTTTTCTCCAATTACGGCAACCAATTCACCCTCGTACTCTACCGGTCCACCGGAGTTCCTCGGAATCACGATGTCCTCGCCGCTCATGACAAAGGCGTTCGCGGAGCGATAGCCGATGTCCGCCTGCGTGGGAACCTTGTGTGCGCCGCCGCGCGACACGGCCCAGTCAATGTGCGCCCGGTAGTTGAGTCCAGCGGCGTAGAAATTCCGGACTGACGCCAGGACTTTACGGTCTACGGCACGACTCATTCCGCCTTTACTCCCGCCGCCTTGATCACGCGCGCCCAGCGCTCGAGGTCCTTCACCAGGAAGCTGCGGAACTCAGCCGGCGTGCTGGCCTGGGTGATGGCGCCCAGCGCCTTCAGCTTTTCCGCGGTCTCGGGTTTTGCCAGCGACGCGCGGATCGCCTCGTTCAGGCGATTGACCACCGGGGCGGGCAGGCCGGCAGGCCCGACGATTCCCAGTCCCTGGGTGTACTCCTCGAACCCGGGGAATCCGCTCTCGGACATCGTCGGCACCCCCGGAAAGTCGGCATGCCGCTTCTCGGTGCTCACGGCGAGCACCTTGAGGCGCTTCTGCGCAACCTGCTCGGCAATGCCCACCATCGGATAGAACATGAAGCTGATGCGCCCCGCCATCACTTCGGTGAGCGCAGGCGCATTGCCCTTGAAGGGCACGTGCGTCATCCTGGTATTGGACAGCGCCTCCACAAGGGCGCCCGCCAGGTGCGCCGAGCCGCCGGTGCCCGAGGATGCGTAGGTCACCTCGCCCGGCTTCGCTTTCGCTGCGTTTACGACGTCCGTGACAGTGTTGAACGGCGAATCGCCCTTGCTCACCATCACCAGCGGCAGGTGGCAGACCAGGCTCACCGGGGTGAAATCGGCGATCGGGTCGTAGGGCTTCTTGTCCGCGTAAAGGATCGCGTTCACGCTGTGCGTGAGCGTCGTCATGTACAGCGTATAGCCGTCCGGCGTGGCGCGCTTCACTTCCTGGGTCGCGATCATGGAGGCCGCGCCGGCCTTGTTCTCCACCAGCACCGTCTGGCCGAGCGTAGCGGTCATGTCCTGCGCAAGAATTCGCGCAATGACGTCGGTTGGACCACCGGCGGAGAACCCGACCACGATTTTCACGGGCTTGACGGGAAAAGTCTGGGCGTTCAACCCGAGCGAAAACAGGACGATGAAAAACCCCAGGATTTTTTTCATGGCTCTCCGTTCCTGAAAAACCTCGTCGCCATGACCTGGCAGCGTTTGATCAGGCGATGCTCATCCGGACCGTAGTCCGCGATGGCGTTGTGGATGGTGCCGAAATCCTCCCACACCAGGACATCGTCCTCGGTCCAATGGAAGGAATAGCGATATTCGGGCCGCGTCTGGTGCGCGAAGAGGAACGCCAGCATTTCATCGCTTTCTTTTTCGCTCAATTCATTGATTCTCATCGAATAGCCGGGATTTGCGTAGAGCACCTTGCGGCCGGTGATCGGATGCGTGAGGAAGATGGGGTGCGATACGGGCGGCTTGGCGCGCCGCTGTGCCTCGGTAAGCGGCGCGCGCCGGCTGCCCTCGCGTCCGCGCATCTTTTCCCAGAACTTGTTGAAGTCGTGCAGGACGCTCTTGCCGTCAAGTTCCTTCTTGAGTTTTTCCGGAAGGCCTTCGTACGCCGCATGCATGTTGCAGAAATCGGTAGAACCCAGGGGCTTGCCGGCGCGGCGCGGAATCTTGATGCCGTAGAGCACGTTGGCGAACGCAATCTGCCGGCTGTAGGACATGTCGGTGTGCCAGTCCTGGCCCGCGTCCGCAAGCCCGATTGGCTTGCCGTTGTCGACGATATTGGAAAGGATCATGACCTCCGGCACGCCGGGCTCCTGGAAAGCATGCGAGGCAATGTTGATCTCGAGATCACCCAGCTGGGCGCTGAAGTCCTTCAACTGCCGCCCCGAAAGCTTCTGCCGCGGGAAGCGCAGGACGCCGTGCTTGCCCAGCGCCTGCATCACATCCTGCAGTTCGAGTGCGGTGAACGGCCGGGACAGGTCGAGCCCCTCGATCGTCGCGCCCAGCGTCCTGCCGCTTTCGGTCAGCTTCACGTTCAATCCAGTTTGAGGCCGATATCTTTGACGATCTTCGCGTAGCGCGCGGTATCGGCGCGCACCAGGGCGGCGAATTCCGCCGGCGAGCGGGAAATGCTGCCGTCGGCGCCGATGCCTTCGAGTTTTGCGCGCACGTCCGGCTGCTGCATCGCCTTCACCATTTCCGCATGCAGGCGGGTCACGATCGGCGCGGGCGTGGTTCCCGGCGCGAACACGCCGTACCAGGTGGTTACGACATAGCCGGGCAGGCCCGCCTCCTCCGCGGTCGGCACGTCTGGAAATGCGGGTTGCCGGCCTTTGCTCGACACGGCAAGCGCACGCAACTTGCCCGAGCGCACGTGGGGCGCGGCGGCGGCCATGGTGTCGAAGGCGATCAGGTGCACGCCGCCCAGCAGGTCCGCCATGGATTGACCGCTGCCCTTGTAGGGCACGTGGAGCGCGTTGACGCCGGCGAGGTTCTTGAACACTTCGCCCGCGAGGTGCGGCATGCTGCCGTTGCCGGCGGAGGGAAACGACAGCTTTCCCGGATTGGCCTTCAGGTGCGCGATCATTTCCTTGAGCGAATGCACCGGCAGGGAAGGATGCACCGTGACCAGGTGCGGCACGGAGGCCGCGATCGCCACCGGCGCGAAGTCCTTGATCACGTCGTAGCCGAGATTCGAAAACAGGCTCGGCGCGATCGCGTTCACCGACACGTGTCCCATCATGAGCGTGTAGCCGTCGCCAGGCGCGGCCGCGACCTGCGCTGCGGCCGTGGTGCCCGTCGCGCCGGGGCGGTTCTCGATCACCACCGCCTGGCCGAGTTGCTCGGAGAGCTTCGGCGCAAGGATCCGGGCGGCGACATCGGTGCCGCCGCCGGGCGGAAAGCCGACCACCATGCGCAGCGCCCGGGAAGGATAATCCTGCGCCGGCGCCCCCGCAGCGAACGAAAGCGCCAGCAAGCCGAGCAATATCCTCATAATCTCCTCTGCCGTGCATTGTAACCACCGTCCGACGCAACGCTGATGCCCCTGCCCCACGGCCTGAGGGCATTTCGCCATCGCGATTTCCGGCTTTACTTCGCCGGGCAGGGCATTTCGCAGACCGGCACCTGGCTGCAGATGATCGCCACCAGCTGGCTGATCTACCATCTGACCGGCTCCGCGTTTCTGCTCGGGCTCGCGACATTCATGCTGCACATCCCGATTCTGCTGCTCGGACCCTTCGCCGGCGTATGGGTGGACCGGCGACGGAAACGGCAGGTGCTGCTCGTGACGCAAAGCATTGCATTCGCGCAGGCGCTGGTGATGCTGGCGCTGCTTGCGTCCGGTCACGTGCAAGCTTGGCACCTGATCGCCGCGAATTTCGTGCTTGGCCTCGTCAACGCCTTCGATTCGCCCGCGCGCCAGTCGCAGCTGGTGGAACTTGTGGGCGGCAAGGAGGACCTGCCCAACGCCATCGCCTTCAGCTCGCTGCTGATGAATGGCGCCCGCTTCGTCGGCCCGATGATCGGCGGCGCCGTGATCGCCGGCCTGGGCGAAGTCTGGGGCTTCGGCCTGAACAGCATGATGCGCTGCGCGGTCATCGCCGCGTTGCTGATGATCCGCGCCGCGCCGCGACCGGTGGAAAAAACGGACGCGCACTGGCTCGAGCAGCTCGCCGTCGGATTCCGCTACGCCTACGGCTTCCTGCCGACGCGCAGCGCGCTGCTGCTGGTCTCGGCGGTGAGTTTCGGGGTCCAGCCGTACCAGTCGCTCGCCCCCTACTTCGCGCGCGACGTGTTCCACGGTGGCTCGGAGACGCTCGGATACCTGATCGGCGCCGGCGGTTTCGGCGCGGTCTCCGGCATGGTGTACCTCGCCATGAAACCCTCGGTGCGCGGCCTGCTCAGGCTGATTCCGTTCACCGGGGGCATGGCAGGCGCCGCGCTCATGGTTTTTTCCTTTTCGAGCACCTTGTGGCTCGCGCTTCCGATGCTGTTCCTCGCGGGCATGGGCGCAATGGTCTCCGCCGCTTCGGTCAATACCGTGCTGCAAACCATTGTCGAGGATCACATGCGCGCGCGCGTGGTCTCGATCTACATGATGTCCTTCCTCGGCGTGGCGCCGCTGGGCGCCCTGACCGCCGGGACGCTGGCCGAAAGAATCGGCCCGCCCGCGACCCTGGCCCTGGGCGGTGCATTTACGCTCACTGCCGCATTCGTCTACTTGCTGACGCTGCCGAAGATCCGGGCTGCGATCCGGCCGGTATACGAAAAACTGGGTATCGTTCCGCGTCCCGACGAGTAAGCTCAAGGAGAATCACGCAATGGCGACATTCCTCGTGGCGCACGGCGCCTGGTCCGCAGGCTGGGCCTGGAAAAAAATGCGCCCGCTGCTGCGCGCGCGCGGACACGAACTCTTCACGCCGACCCATACCGGCCTGGGCGAGCGCTCGCACCTGGCCGCCCCGGATATCGATCTCGAAACGCACGTCGCCGATATCCTCGGCGTGCTGCATTTCGAGGACCTGAAAGGTGTCGTCCTCATCGGCCACAGCTACGGCGGCATGGTCGCCACCGGCGTCGCCGACCGCGCGCGCGAGCGCATCGCCAAGCTCGTCTATCTGGATGCCCACGTGCCCAGGGACGGCGAAAGCCTCTTCGACCTCAATCCCGACCGGCGGCGGGCCATGACCGAGGCCGCGCAGAAAACGGGCGATGGCTGGAAGCTGCCGGCCAATCCGATGCCGCCGGATACCGCGGAGGCGGACCAGGCCTGGGCGGTGCCGCGCCGCATGACGCAGCCGATCAGGACCTTCGACCAGAAACTGCGTTTCCGCAATGGAGATTTGACACTGCCGCGCCACTACATCTATTGCACTCGCTGCCCGCCGGATGATCGCTTTCGTCAGTTTTACGAGCGCGCCAGGCGCGAAGGCTGGGGCCACGACGAAATCGACGCCAGCCATAACCCCCACATCACCGCGCCGGAAACGCTGGCAGGCATGCTTGACCGGATCGCCCGATGAGCCAGGTGTCCGGCGCGGAGGCGATGGTGCGCATGCTGCAGCTGCATGGCGTGAAACATATCTTCGGCTTGTGCGGCGACACCAGCCTGCCGTTCTACGACGCGCTTTACCGCCTGGAGCACGGCATGCAGCACATCCTGACGCGCGACGAGCGCTCCGCGGCGTACATGGCCGACGGCTATGCGCGCGTCACGGGGCGCGTGGGCGTCTGCGAGGGTCCGTCCGGCGGCGGCGCGACCTACCTCCTGCCCGGCATCGTCGAGGCAAACGAGAGTTCGATTCCGGTGCTCGGCATCACCACCGACATCGCCACCACCTCGCGCGGCCGCTACGCCCTTACCGAACTCGACCAGGAGGCGCTTTACCGTCCGCTTACCAAGCGCACGGAAGTGATCGATCGCGCCGACAAGCTGCCCGAAGCGGTGCGGCGCGCGTTTCGCGCCATGACCACCGGGCGGCCGGGTGCTGCACATCTGGGCTTGCCATTCGACGTGCAGAACGGGCTGGTCGACGAGGCGAGCGTCTGGGGCGACGCCGAACTCGGCAGATTTCCTGCCCGTCGGACATCCCCTGAAAAAAACAGCATTGAAAGCGCAGCGATCGCGCTGCTCGGGGCGCGCATGCCGATGTTCGTCTGCGGCGGCGGCGTGGTGATCGCCAACGCCGAGGAAGAACTCAAAGCGCTTGCATCGCTGCTCGGCGCGCCGGTGGCGACGACGGTCAGCGGACAGGGCAGCCTCGCCGAGGACCATCCGCTTTGCCTCGGCGTCGTCGGCAGCAACGGCGGCACCCTGCCCACGCGCGAAGCCTTGTCGCAGGCGGATCTGGTGGTGTTCGTCGGATGCCGCGCCGGTTCGGTGACCACCGAGCGCTGGCGCAACCCTGCGCCCGGCACGCGCGTGATTCACATCGATGCGGATCCAATGGTCATCGGCGCGAACTACCAGACCGAGGTCGCGATTGCCGCTGACGCCAAGCTGGCACTTCAGGGATTGCTGGATGAGCTGAAGATGGTGTCGCAAAAGGACGGCGCGGCGCTGGTAAGTGCCGCAAAGAAAAGGAAATTCTCTGAATTCCACGCCCTTGCAGCGAAACATGAAGTTCCCATCCTGCCGGAGCGCATCGTCGCGACCCTGCAGGAGATCCTGCCGCGCGATGCGACGGTCGTCTGCGATCCGGGCACGCCCTGCCCTTATTTCTCTGCGTATTACGAGTTCCGCGAGGCGGGCCGGCATTTCATCTCCAACCGGGCCCATGGCGCGCTCGGCTATTCGATGGCCGCGGCGGTCGGCGCGCATTTTGGCCGGCCGCAGACCAAAACGGTCTCCGTGATGGGCGACGGCAGCTTCGGCTTCACCGTCGGCGAGCTGGAGACCATCGTGCGCCTGCGCCTACCCATACTTATGGTGGTGATCTCGAACAGCACCTACGGCTGGATCAAGGCGGGCCAGAAATCGGGCTTCGGCGGGCGCTATTTCTCCGTGGACTTCTCGCGCACCGATCACGCGCGGGTCGCCGAGGCCTTCGGCGTCAAGGCGTGGCGGGTTGAACGGCCGGATGACCTGCGGCCGGCGCTTGCCGCGGCAGCGGAGCACGGCGGTCCGGCTTTGGTGGACATCGTTGCCCAGCCGCTGCAGGACGCGCGGGCGCCGGTCAGCGAGTGGGTGGCCTGAAGGAGCGTCGCGCATGACGGAGACCGTCCTCGATGCGGTAAGGCGCCACGCCCACGAGCGCGGCGGCGAGCTGGCCTATCGGACGCCGGCGCGATCCTGGAGCTTCGCCCAGGTCGACGACACGTCGAACCGCGTCGCGCAAGGGCTGAAAAGCCTCGGCATCGGAGCGGGCGACCGCGTCGCCTGCCTGACAAAGCAGACCGTCGAATGCGCCGTACTGGTGCTGGCGGCCAACAAGATCGGCGCGGTATGCATGCCGGTCAACTGGCGCCTTGCCGCGCCCGAGATCGAGTACATCGTCAATAACGGCCAGGCAAAGCTGATGATGGCCGACGCCGCGTTCGTGTCCGCGGCCGGGAAAGTCAGGACTTTCGTCACGGAAGAGTTTTCAGCCTGGTACGGCGAATTTCCGGCCGGCGACCCCGGGCACCGGCCCGATGCCGGGGAAACGGCGCTCCAGCTCTATTCGTCCGGCACGACCGGTCTGCCGAAAGGCGTGGAATTGACGCACCGCAACCTGATGGTCGGCATGGTCGAAGCGGTGCCGGACGCGATCGGCTACAACGGCCCGCCGGACGTGATGCTGAACGTGCTGCCGACCTACCACATCGCGGGCATCGGCATCGCGCTGCTGACCGCGTCGAAGGGCGGGATGAGCGTGCTCTACCCGGACTTCGACCCGGCGAAGGCCATCGCCGCGATCGCCGAGCACCGCATCACGCATTCCTTCATGGTTCCGGCGATGATCCAGTTCATGCTGCAGGTTCCCGGCGCTGGCGCGGCGGACTACAGCTCGCTCAAGGCGATTTCCTATGGCGCCTCGCCGATCTCGGAGAAAGTGCTGGTCGACGCAATGCGCACCTTCAAGTGCAGCTTCGTCCAGGTCTACGGCCTGACCGAGACCACCGGCGCGATCACCCGCCTGCCGCCCGAAGACCATGATCCTGAAGGCCCGAGGAAGCAGCTGCTGCGTTCGGCCGGCAAGCCGATCGACGGCGTCGAATTGCGCGTGGTGGACGCCGCCGGGCGCGACTGCGCCGAGGGCGAAGTTGGCGAGGTCTGGATCCGCACGGCCCAGAACATGAAATGCTATTGGGCGAACGGCAAAGCGACCGCCGAGGCCTTTGCCGGGGACTGGTTCAGGTCCGGGGACGCGGGTTACCTGAAGGAGGGCTACCTCTTCCTGCACGACCGCATCAAGGACATGATCGTGTCCGGCGGCGAGAA
>Ga0134123_10000925_pt1 | contig 19264 bp, 14 predicted proteins | sample KB303_FD_96460 | JGI IMG/M metagenome (GOLD analysis project Ga0134123, IMG submission 96460) | Terrestrial soil microbial communities without Nitrogen fertilizer from Kellogg Biological Station, Michigan, USA - KB3-0-3 | ecosystem: Environmental > Terrestrial > Soil > Unclassified ...
CCGCATCTACGCGGGCGCGAAAATTTACGACAAGCTCGTGGCCGATCTCGGCGCGGCAGTAAAAACCATCAAGTTCGGCCAGCCCGATAAGGACGACTCCGAGATCGGGCCCCTGATCAGCGCGGGCCAGCGTCAGCGCGTATCCGGTTTCGTCGAACGTGCAATCGCAACCAGACACATGGAAGTGGTGGCAGGTGGCGCCGCCGAGGCGGGACAGGGCTTTTTCTATCAGCCCACCGTGATTGCCGGTGCGCGACAGGACGATGAGATCGTGCGAAAGGAAGTTTTCGGCCCGGTGGTGTCCGTGACCCGATTCAAGGATGCCGACGAGGCGATCGCCTGGGCCAACGACTCCGAATACGGACTCGCCTCGTCCGTGTGGACCCGCGACGTGAGCCGCGCCATGAAAGTGGCGAGCCGGCTGGAATACGGTTGCACCTGGATCAATACGCACTTCATGCTGGTGAACGAAATGCCGCACGGGGGCGTGAAGATGTCCGGTTACGGCAAGGACATGTCCATGTATGGCCTCGAGGATTACACCGTCGCGCGCCACGTCATGATCAATCACGGATAACCTCTCCCCGCCCTCTCCGTCGATTGGGGAGGATGAGGTGATGGTGTGTTATCTTGCCGCCATGCAACAAGTGACCAGTCTCCAGCTCTATTTGCGCCTGCTTCAGTACGTCAAACCGTACTGGGGAGTTTTCCTCGTCTCGATCGGGGGCATGCTTATATCCGCCGCGACCGAGGTGGCGCTGCCGGTTGCGGTGAAGCCTTTCCTCGATGGAACATTCGTGGACAAGGACCCGTTCCTGATCAAGTGGGTGCCCGTACTGCTGGTGGCGATCTTCATCCTGCGCGGCATCGGCACCTATATCGGCACCTACGCCAGCACCTGGGTCGGCAACAAAGTGGTGATGGATTTGCGCGACGTCATGTTCCGCCGCATGCTGGCGTTGCCGCTCGGCTATTTCCATGACAACACCACCGGCAATCTGATTTCGCGTTTTACTTTCGACGTTACGCAGGTCACCGGGGCGGCGACCAACGTGATCATGGTCCTGGTCAAGGACTCTGTCACCATAGCGGGGCTGCTGGCTTACCTGCTCTATGTCGACTGGAAGCTCACGCTGCTTTCGCTGATCATGGTGCCGCCCATCGCGCTGGCCGTGCGTTACTTCAACATCAGGCTGCGCAACATGAGCCGCGCCACCCAGAAAGCCATGGGCGACATCACCCAAGTCCTGCAGGAAACCGTCGAGTGCAACAAAGTCGTGAAGATTTTCGGCGGCCAGCAGTACGAGGCGCGGCGCTTCGCCGAGACCAGCAACCGGCTGCGCGGTTTCAGCATGAAACAGACCGCGGCGGCGGCGGCTAACGTACCGATCGTTCAGGTACTGGCAGCGTTGGCGGTGGCCGTGGTGGTTTATTACGCCACGATCCAGGCGCAGTCCGACGCGACCACGGTAGGTGGTTTCGTTTCCTTCCTCGCAGCGATGCTGATGCTCACCGCGCCGCTCAAACGCCTGACCGGTGTGGCCGAACATCTCCAGCGCGGATTGGCCGCCGCAGAAAGCGTTTTCGCGTTGCTCGACGAGGATCTTGAAAAAGACGATGGCAAGATCGAACTCGAACGCGCGCGCGGCGACATCCGCTTTGAAAAGATTACGTTCCGTTATCCGCGCGCGGAACAGCCCGCATTGTTGGGCGTGACGGTGGCCATCCGGCCCGGTGAAACCGTGGCGCTGGTCGGATCCTCCGGCAGCGGTAAGACCACGCTCGCAAACATGGTGCCGCGCTTTTTTCACCCCGGCTCAGGTCGGATAACCATCGACGGCCACGACCTCGAGTCGCTGTCGCTCGCCAGTTTGCGGCGGAACATCGCGCTGGTCAGCCAGGAGGTCGCGCTGTTCAATGATACGGTCGCGGCCAACATTGCCTACGGCCAGACTGCAGGGGCCAGCCGCGAAGCGATTGAACGTGCAGCGCAAGCCGCCCACGCGCTGGACTTCATCCGTGCCATGCCGCTGGGCTTCGAAACGCTGATAGGCGAGAACGGCGTCCGGCTTTCCGGCGGCCAGCGTCAGCGCCTGGCGATCGCGCGCACGATTCTCAAGAACGCGCCGATCCTGATCCTGGACGAAGCGACCTCCGCGCTGGATTCGGAATCGGAGAAACACGTGCAGGCGGCACTCGAGCGGCTGATCGAGGGCCGCACCACCATCGTGATCGCCCACCGGCTTTCCACCATCGAAAAGGCCGATCGGATCGTGGTGCTGGACAAAGGCGAGGTCGCCGAAGTCGGAACGCATGCAGAACTGCTGGGTCGCGGCGGCATCTACAGCCGCCTGTACAGCATCCAGTTCGCGCTCGGCGCCGTTGCCGAAAGCCCGGCTCTACAGCCCGGCGCCTGAACGCTTCGATCGAATGGTGGACCGTCAGGATTTCCCGAGCACTTTCCGGTAGGCCATTTCGATGTTCAGCCCAATACGATCGCGATACTGGCCCAGCGGATACTTCGACATTCCACGCTCGTATTTCGCGCCCAGCCGGTCAGGGAGGGTTTGCTTCATCTCATCCAGGCTGGCGCCGTCGGCGTGCGCCGCCTTCACCGCTGCGATGAGATCGGCGAGATAGCCGCGGAAGAACGTTAGATGATTCCTGGACGCGACTTCGCCGTGACCGGGAATGATCTGGGTAAAGTCGAATTTTGCCAGCGCGTCGAGCGTCTGCACCCACTCCTCGGGATAGCCGTCATTCATGTACGGCATCCAGTCGATTACCGCGTCTCCGGTCACGACTACCTTTTCCTTGGGCAGGTGGATGAAGATGTCGCCATCGGTGTGACCGCGTCCGAGCAACAGGATCTGGATTTCGCGACCGCCTTCGTTGAGGGTGACCGTATTTGAAACGGTCCTGTTCGGCAACGGCGGCTTGATATGCTTCAGTTCCTCCAGGTAAGCCTCGGTCTGCAACAGGTTCGCCTCGAGCCGGGCTTTTTGTCCCGCATCGCTGGTCCGCGCTATGTCGTCTTTGAGTTTCTCGATCTCCTTCGGCACGCTCGCCAGTTGCTTCTCGATGTACGGCAGACCGCCGCCGCCGGCATCCGGATTGGTCATGTTTTCCAGCGTGCGCTGCGATGCAAGGATTTCCAGCGCGGGATTGGCTTCGGCGTAGACCTGGTTACCCTGCCAGTGGTCCCAGTGGAAATGGGTGTTGATGATTTTCTTGATCGGTTGCTTTGTAATCGCCTGGATTTCCCGGTACAGCGCGTACGCGGCCGAAGGTTTGGAGTGCGAGTCCACCACGATGACGCCGTCGTTGGTGACGATTACCGCGGCGTTGGAATTGACCTTATAACGCGGCGCGGCAATCGCGGCGTAGATACCATCGGCCACCGGCTTGAGTTCGAAGAGTTCCTTGTCGGCCGTCCTGGAGTCCGCAGCGAACGCGCAACACGGATCGAGATGTTCAAAGGTCTGGATGGCCGCCATTGCCACCCCTGCGCGGGCAAGAAACTCGCGACGTGTCAAAGAACTCATGGATGCCTCCTCCTTTATTGTCGTGCGGCCGACCGCCATGACTGCGGCGTTTGCTTATTGTATTCTCGGTTTGATCGGAAAGCCGGCGTCGCAGCGTGTCGCCAATCGGCGCGCGCTGAATTCAGGAATTCCGGAGGCAGAATGCAAAAACTCCTGATGATTCTCTTCGCGCTGTGGGTGCCGGCTGCCGTGTGCGGCGCACAGCAGCGGTCTCTGCCGCCGGAGTACCCTAGCGCATGGGAGGTTCCTCCCGGCGATCCGGTCGAACACATGACTGCCGGCTTCGCGAAGGTCTTGTGCTCGGCACTGTTCATCACCGGCCGCGATCTCCAGACTGCCACCGACGAAGACGGATTCTTCGTGTCGCCTCGTGCCGAGCGCAGTTTGGTTACCAAAACGGTCGTGGACGAGAAGGCTCGCGCAGTGCACCTGACCCTGCCGAACGGGGTCACGCGCAGTGCCAGGCTTGTCCCCGACCAAGGCTGCGTCACGTTGCCGCGCGGCATGGATTCGGTGTTCTTCACGCCTGCGAAAGTCAGATCGGCGTTGCCCGACGGCGCAGCGCAACCGTGGCCCATGGGAGACCGGCTTCCGGGCACGCCGCCTGCGCCCGAGGTTGACGCCGCGAAAGTCCGCGAAAGTGTCCAGGCGGCCTTCGATCCTGCGGAAGCGCTCACCGCGGCGTTCGTGGTTGCGTACAAGGGCCGCATCATCGCCGAACGTTATCAGCACGGCCTCGACCACACCACCAGGCTGCCGAGCTGGTCGATGGGCAAAAGCATTGTCGCGACGCTCATGGGCCAGCTTGTTCACCAGGGAGTCTATGATCTGTGGACACCGGCGCCGGTGGATGAATGGCAGCGGCCGGACGATCCCCGTCGTGCCATCCGCATCGCCGACTTGCTGCGAATGTCGAGCGGGTTGCGCTTTCTCGCTCCGCAGGATCCGGACTACGATCCCGCGCGCGGCTATCCCGACCATCTCTACATCTATACCGGTGCGATCGATTCCATTCGATGGGCGGTAACGCGCCCTGCGCAATGGCCGCCGAATACGGTCGGGCGTTACCGCAATTCCGATCCTCTGGTGGTGAACTATCTGATCAGAAAAGCCGTTCTCGCCCGCAAGCAGGAATATCTCTCCTATCCGCAGCAGCATCTGTTCGACCGGCTCGGTATCCGCAATTTGCTGGTCGAGGCCGATCCGTACGGCAATCTCGCCTTTCAGGGTTACGACCTCGGAACAGGGCGCGACTGGTTGCGTCTGGGCTTGCTGTATCTGCAGGACGGTGTCTGGAACGGCGAACGGTTACTGCCCGAAGGTTGGGCGGACTTCGTGCGCACCCCGGCGCCGGCATGGTCGAAGCCGGTGTACGGCGCCTTCTTCTGGCTTAATCGCACCCGCAGATGGCCGGTGCCGGAGGACGCCTATTTCATGGCGGGCGCCGGTGGACAGTACACGATCATCATCCCGACTCATGACTTGGTGGTGGTGCGGCTGGGCCATTACAAGGGCGCGGCCGCCGGGGAGAAATCCCTTGCGCGCGCGCTCGAGTTGCTGATGGATGCGGTGCCGCAGGTGCGCGATTCCTGGCAGCCGCCACCGGGCGGCAGATGATTTCGGCTCGCACGGGCGAGGGCGCGACCATGGCGTTAGCACACCGGGTTGCAACGCCCGAAGACTTGCCGCAGATCGTCGCAATCTACAACGCCACCATACCTTCGCGCGCGGTAACTGCCGACCTCGAACCTGTTTCGGTGCAGAGCCGCGTGCAGTGGTTCGAGGATCATTCGCCGTACTTTCGCCCGCTGTGGGTGGTCGAATGCGAAGGACAGGTTGCCGGTTGGTTGAGTTTTTCGTCCTTCTACGGGCGCCCGGCCTATAACAAAACGGCGGAACTGAGCGTATATGTTCACGCCGGCTTCAGGAACCGCGGTATCGCTTCGTATTTGCTTGCGCAGGCTCTTGACCAGGCAGCGGGTCTGGGCATCGACACTTTGCTTGGATTTATCTTCGGCCACAATCTGAGCAGTCTGGCATTGTTCGAGAAGTTCGGATTCGAGCGCTGGGGCGAGCTGCCCAAAGTCGCCCGGCTCGACGGGGTGGAGCGCGACGTGATCATCGTCGGCCGGCGTGCGTAATGCGGTCCCGAGGCCCGGCGGTCTCTGGTCGCGGACGCAGATTGGGCCTGCGAACGCGGCGCACTTTGTCTTCGGCTACACTGGCGTGGACGACTTCACCGCGGTGAACCTGCGCCATCGCTGAAACAGGCACGCTCTCAACCGTTACATATGAAGCTGCTCGCACGCAAGGCATGAAGATCGCTGTTGTCGGCGCCGGTGCCATCGGAGGATACCTCGGGGTCAGACTGGCTGACTCGGGCGAGGACGTTACGTTCATTGCGCGCGGCGCCAATCTGGCCGCCATTCGCGCCGACGGCATGAAGTTAATCCTCGAGGACGGCAGCGAGCTGAGGGCGCAAGACGCGCGCGCCTTCGAGAGGATGAGCGATGCGGGCCCGCAGGACGTCATCCTGTTGACGCTCAAAGCGCACCAAGTCGCCGCGGTCGCTCCCGAACTGAAACACCTCTGTCACAGGCAGACCAGTGTCGTCACCATGCAGAACGGCATTCCATGGTGGTACTTTCACAAGCACGGCGGCCACTACGAGGGAGCCCCGGTCGTTTCCGCAGACCCCGATGGCAGCATTGCGCGCAACATCGATACCGGGCGAGTGATCGGCAGCGTGGTATATCCGGCTGCAACCCTCATCGCGCCAGGAGTGGTTCAACTCATCGAGGGGAACCGTTTCTCGCTCGGTGAGCTCGATGGCACGGCCACGCCGCGCATCGAAGCTCTGGCCGCGAGTTTCACCAAGGCGGGTTTCAAAGCGCCGATAACAAAAGACCTGCGCAGCGAGATCTGGCTCAAGCTCTGGGGCAACCTGAGTTTCAATCCGATCAGCGCGCTGACGCACGCCACCCTGGTGGACATCTGTCAGTTTCCGCTCACCCGCGATCTGGCGGCGCAAATGATGGCCGAGGCCGAGGCGATCGCGCAAAAGCTCGGCATCAACTTCCGTATCAGCATCGAGCGTAGAATTGCGGGTGCGGAGAAAGTCGGTGCGCACAAGACTTCGATGCTGCAGGACGTCGAGCAGGGGCGGCCGATCGAGATCGAGGCATTGGCCGGCTCGGTGGTCGAGTTGGGCCGATTGACCCGCACGCCGACGCCATCTATCAGTGCCGTGTACGCGTGCGCAAGCCTGCTGGCGAAGACGCTGAATGCGCGGCATGCGAAGCTCACGCTCGATGCTTAGACCTTCCGCCCTCTCAACCTTAGCATCCGTGGCATGAGCGACGCGCCCACATCCGTGCTCGATCTTCTGGAAGCAGGTGCCCCAGGCGCCACGGCACTGAGCACGCCGGGGGGGGTCCCGCTCACGTACCAGGCCTTGCGCCGGCTCGCGCGCGACACCCTGAGTGCGCTGAATGCTCACGCAATAGGCCGCAACGACCGCGTGGCGATCGTGCTCGACAACGGTCCCGAGATGGCCGCCGCATTCGTGAGCGTCGCCGCCGGCGCTACGGCCGCACCGCTTAACCCCTCTTACCGCGCCGATGAATTCGAGTTCTACCTGACAGACCTGAACGCCAGGCTGCTGATCATCGAGCGAGGCAAGGCGTCTCCAGCGATCGCTGTCGCAAGCAAGCTCGGCGTTCCGATCGCGCAGGTTGACGCCATGCGCGATCGCGGCGCGGGCTGCTTCACGCTGCTGTTTCCGGAGGGATACTCTGAATCGCCGACCGCACATCCCGGGCCCGCTGAAGCGGATGATATCGCGCTGGTGCTGCATACTTCCGGAACGACTTCGCGCCCGAAGATCGTGCCGCTCGCGCAGCGCAACGTATGCGCGTCGGCGCGCAACGTCCGGCAGACCCTGGCATTTTCAGGCTCCGACCGCGGGCTCAATATCATGCCGCTGTTCCATATTCACGGCCTGATTGCGGGCATCCTGGCGCCGCTGGCCGCCGGCGGCGAAGTCTGCTGCACGACCGGTTTCAACGCCCTTAAATTCTTTTCCTGGATGGCCGAAGTGCGCCCCACCTGGTATACCGCCGTGCCGACCATGCACCAGGCGATCCTGTCGCGCGCCGCCAACAACGTCGAGGTGATCAAGGCCAACCCGCTGCGCTTCATCCGGTCGTCATCGTCATCCATGCCTCCGCAGGTAATCAAAGGATTGGAGGCGGTGTTCGGCGCACCCGTGATCGAGTCCTACGGCATGACAGAGGCCGCGCATCAGATGGCGAGCAATCCGTTGCCGCCGGCGTTGCGCAAGCCGGGAACCGTGGGCACGAATGCCGGCCCGGAGGTGTGCGTGATCGATGCCGACGGCAATCCAATGACGCCAGGCGTAGCGGGTGAGATCGCAATCCGAGGCGAAAACGTGATGTCCGGCTACGAAAACAATTCAAAGGCCAACGCCGAAGCGTTTGCCAAAGGATGGTTTCGCACCGGCGACCAGGGGGTGATGGATGCGGATGGGTATTTGACGATCACCGGCCGCTTGAAGGAGATCATCAATCGCGGCGGGGAAAAAATATCGCCGCGTGAAGTGGACGAGGTGCTCATGGATCACCCGGCAGTTCAGCAGTGCGTCACCTTTGCCGTTCCGCACGACAGGCTTGGCGAAGATGTTGCCGCGGCCGTGGTGCTGCGGGAAGGCGTGCAGGCGAGCGAAAAGGATCTGCGGGAGTTCGCCGCAAAGCGCGTGGCGGACTTCAAGGTTCCGCGCAGGATACTCATCGTCGCCGAGATTCCCAAGGGCGCGACCGGGAAGCTGCAGCGCATCGGGCTTGCGCAGAAGCTTGGACTGGCGCCGGAAAAGGCGGGCTAGAAGAGTGCTGAGTGCTGTGTACTGAGTACTGAGTACCCCTCGAGGGGTATAGAAAAGAATGCCGTGTGGTGCGAAGTGCGTTGGTCCTTAACGTCGTTCCTTTACTCTCCCTCCGTAAACGTTCGTGTTGAACGCGGTCAAAACCGCGCAACGTGCCGCGCTCAGTTTTTACGGGATTTTTACTTCCCTGGTGCGATCCTTTACGCCGGCTTTACCCCAGTCGCGTTAGTCTGCTGCGATCCCAGCCGGAGAACCGGTCAATGCGCACTGAAGGAAACAGCGGAGGGTCGAGAGCTTCCGGGTCTTCCCTGAAGCACTACGTGTTTGCAGTCCTCGCTTGCGGGCTGACGACACTGGTGGCCACACCGCTGCGCGAGCAGCTTGAACTCGCCAACACCGTCATGCTGTTCCTGCTCACGGTCGCGCTGATCGCGGCACGCCTTGGCAAGGGACCAGCCATACTGGCGTCCTTCCTCAGCGTCATCCTGTTCGATGTCTTCTTTGTTCCGCCACGACTTTCCTTTGCCGTAAGCGACGGAAAGTACCTGGTGACTTTCGCGGTCATGCTCACAGTCGCACTGATCATCGGGCAACTGACTACTGGCTTGCGCCGGCAAGCGCAGGAAGCCGACCGCCGTGAGCGGCAGACCCGTGCGCTTTACGAACTGGCCGTGGAGCTTGCCGGCGCACTCTCGCTCCAACAAGTAGCGCAGGCGACACGGCACTTCTTCCGGCATCAACTCGGCACCGAGGCGGTCCTTTTGTTCCCCGACGAGGGAGGCGCGCTGATTGCATCGCCGGCGGACGAACCACAGACAATGATCGTCGACCTGCATGTGGCACGCACGGTGCACGATAGCGGCGAGCCGGCCGCCTTCGGCGGCCTCGGCAGCGGCAACGATCAGCCGTGGTATTTCCCGCTGCGCGGTTCGACCCGTACCCGCGGCGTGCTGGCGGCGTCCGGCGGTGCGCTCGGCAAAGACTACCGCCCCTTGCTGGAGACCGCGTCTGCGCTGGTCGCCACCGCGGTCGAGCGCCTGCACTTTGTGGAAGTTGCGCATGTGAGCCAGATGCAGATGGTGTCCGAACGTCTGCGCAGTTCAATCCTTTCGGCGCTGGCGCATGACATCCGCACGCCGCTTACCGCGTTGTACGGGACGGCGGACTCCCTGGCGCTTACCCGGCCGCCGCTGCCGGAGCCGGTACGCGAGACGGTCGAGGCGCTGCGCGACCAGGCGCTTCGCCTTTCCGGGCTGGTGAGCAACCTGTTGGACATGGCCCGGTTGCAGGCGGGCAAGGTCACGCTGCGCAAGGAGTGGCAGCCGCTCGAGGAAGTGGTGGGTGCCAGTATCAAGCTGCTCGGTCCGGCACTGACCGACCATCCGGTGACGGTCTCCCTGGCCGCCGATCTGCCGTTGCTGGAATTCGACGCGGTGCTGATGGAGCGCGTGTTCTGCAATCTTCTCGAAAACGCGGCGAAATATTCGCCCCCGGGATCGGCGATCGAGATCACGGCCGCCAACAACGGCGATAGGGTCGAAGTGTCGGTTCTCGACAGGGGGAAGGGTTTTCCCGAGGACAAGCTGGAACGCGTCTTCGAACTCTTCGAACGCGGCACCGCGGAATCCACGGTTCCCGGAGTCGGATTGGGGCTGGCGATCTGCCGAGCCATCATCGACGCGCACGGCGGCCGCATCCGCGCCGCCAATCAGCCAGGAGGCGGGGGTTGCGTCACGTTTTCGCTGTCGCGCGGCAATCCGCCGAGCATTCCCGAGGAAACATCCTCCATGGAGCCGGACCAGACGTGAACGCACCGTCGCCGATGATCCTTATGGTCGAGGATGAAATGCAGATCCGCCGCTTCGTCCGCAACGCGCTGGAAGGCGATGGCTGCCGTGTGGCCGAGGCCGAAACCGTGCGGCAAGGGCTGATCGAAGCCGGCACACGCAAACCCGACCTGGTCATCCTCGATCTCGGCCTGCCGGACGGCGACGGCGTGCAATTCGTGGAATGCCTGCGCGCGTGGTCGGCGATTCCGGTCATCGTTCTGTCTGCGCGTTCGACCGAACACGACAAGATCGAAGTGCTCGACGCGGGCGCGGACGATTACCTCACCAAACCTTTCTCGGTCGGGGAACTGCTGGCGCGGGTGCGCGCATTGCTGCGCAGGCAGGCGCGGGCCGCGGAGGGCGAAAGCCCGGTGCTGCGTTTCGGCACGGTCGAAGTTGACCTGTCGCGTCGCATCGTGTTGCGGCAAGGCACGCCGGTGCGCCTGACGCCGATCGAGTACCGGTTGCTGGCCGCGCTGCTCGCCAACGCTGGCAAGGTCGTGACGCAGCGTCATCTGCTACGCGAGGTGTGGGGGCCGGCCTTTGTCGAGAGCAGCCACTACCTGCGCATCTACGTCGGGCGTTTGCGCCAGAAGCTCGAAAACGATCCAGCGCAACCGCGCCATTTCCTTACCGAGACCGGCGTGGGTTACCGCTTCGTCGGCTGATGCGAATACAAGTGAGCAACGGGAATCCCGGACCCGCCGTTCGGGGCAGCCCTCTCAGTGTGCTGGTGCTCGCCGCACTGGGCGTGGTGTACGGCGACATCGGCACCAGCCCGCTGTACGCATTCAAGGAAGTGTTCTCCGGTGCGCACGGCCTGGCCGCGACCGAAGGCAACGTGCTGGCCACATTGTCGATGCTGTTCTGGGCGCTGACGCTCATCATTTCGATCAAGTATGTCTGGTTCGTACTCATGTACGACAACGAAGGCGAGGGAGGCGTACTGGCGCTTACTGCACTGGCGCATCGCCTGGCCGGCAAGACCACGACCTGGTCGCGGGCGGTGATCGCCACCGGGGTGTTCGCCGCCGCGTTGTTCTACGGCGACGCCATAATCACGCCGGCGATCTCTGTGCTATCGGCGATCGAGGGCCTGAGCGTGGCCGCGCCGCGGTTTGAGCATATGGTGCTGCCGATCACGGCGGGGATCCTGGTGGCGTTATTCGTCATTCAGAAGCGAGGCACAAACTTCATCGGCCGATACTTCGGTCCGATTACCTGCGCCTGGTTTGTCACCCTCGGCGTCTTGGGTGCAATCAGCATCGCGGAAACACCGGCGGTGCTGCGAGCGCTAAGCCCCACGTACGCAGTGGAGCTTGGACTCATGCATCCCGGAATGGCCTTCCTGCTGCTGAGCGCGGTTTTTCTTGCGCTGACCGGAGGCGAAGCGCTATACGCAGACATGGGGCACTTTGGCGCGCGCCCGGTGCGCGTTGCCTGGTACGGACTGGTGTGCCCATCGCTGCTGATCAACTATTTCGGTCAGGGTGCGCTGGTGCTGCGCACACCAGACGCTGTGCAGAATCCGTTCTATATGTTGGCGCCCGAGTGGTTCGTGTTTCCATTAGTCGGCCTCGCCACTGCCGCAACCGTCATCGCCTCGCAAGCCACCATTTCCGGCGCTTACTCGATCACGCTCCAGGCCTCCCGCTTGGGATACCTGCCACGCATGCGGATCCTGCATACCTCGGACACCGAGCGCGGCCAGGTCTATATTCCGGTCGTCAACTGGCTGATGCTGGTCGCGGTGATCGTGCTGGTGCTGGAGTTCGGATCCTCCAGCGCGCTGGCGGGGGCCTACGGCATCGCCGTGTCGGGTACGATGATCGTCACCACGCTACTGATGGCGTTCGTCACGCTGGTACGGCCGGGTCGTTGGAAAATGGCGATGGTGATTGCGCTGGCTGTGTTCGGTGTGCTGGAAATACTGTTCTTCGCTTCGAACATGACAAAGCTCTTCAACGGCGGATGGATGCCGCTCCTGCTGGGCACCGGAATTTTCGTGATGCTCATGACCTGGAAGTCGGGCAGCGGGCTGGTTGCCGAGCAGCGCAAGAAGATGGACGTACCGGTTGCGGATTTCCTTTCGGCCCCGCCGCCGGATGCGCCGCGCGTTCGCGGGACTGCAGTCTATCTCACCTCGGACCCGGCGATGGTGCCGAGCGCACTGTTCCACAACTTGAAGCACTACAAGGTGATGCACGAAAGGACGGTGTTCCTGCACGTTGTGACCGAGGATGTTCCGCTCGTCGATCCTCAGAACCGGGTCAGGTTCAAGGAACTAAGGCCAAGCATCTATTCGATTGCGGTTCATTACGGCTTCCGCGAGGAACCCGATCTACCGGATGCGCTGCTGGGCGTGTCCATTCCCGGACTGGAACTCGATCCGACGACTACCACATATTTCGTTGCGCGCTCGACCATCGTCGAAGGCCCGGGCAATTTGCCCGCCTGGCGCGGTGCGCTGTTCGGTTGGATGATGCGGCAGGCGGAAGGAGCGGCAACCTATTTCAATCTTCCGCCGAACCGGGTGGTGGAACTGGGGACGCAGGTGATGCTTTAAGTACGGTGACGCGTGACGGGTGAAAACGAGCCTGCCGAGTTTCAGAGAAGGCTCATGCTTCACGAAGTGCACAATGCTATGAGACTTTGATTGCGACCGCCCCCGCGGTGACGACAAGGACGGAAACAATCCGTGCAGAGGTTATGCGCTCGCGAAGGAACGTTGCCGCGAGAATCATCGCGAACACGACGGACGTCTCGCGCATGGCCGCGACCAAAGCGATCGGCGCGCGGGTCATTGCCCAGAGTGCCAGTCCGTATGACCCGAACGTGCACACCCCGCCGATGAGTCCCCTCGCCCAATGGTGCTGCATGTACCGGATTGTGTTTGCGCCATGGCGGTCCATGGAAATCGCGAGCAACGGCACCGCGGTGAGCAAAAGCATCCAACCCGTATAACTCAGCGGATGCCCGGACAAACGGGCGCCCACGCCGTCCACCAGGGTATAGACGACGATGACGCCGGCGTTGGCAAGAGCGAACAGTGCTGACGAAGTGTGGAAAGTCCGCGCGCGCAGGGAATCCGCCGCGAGCAGGATGACCCCGGAGCAAACAAGCAGGACCCCCAGCCATCCCCAAAGCGACGGCCATTCGCTCAACAGCAGTGCGGCAACGATCGCGGAAAGGACCGGGGCCATTCCGCGCATGATCGGGTAGACGAAACTCAACTCTCCTTTGCGATAGGAGAAGGCCACGAGCGCGAAATAGACGATATGGATGACGACCGACGCGGCCAGATACGGCCAGCTCTGACTGGCGGGCAACGGGGCGAACGGCAACCAGCAAGCCGCAATGGCACCTGCGCTCGCGGCCACGAGCACGGTGCTCAGGGTCCTGTCCGGGCTCCCCCGGACCAGTGCGTTCCAAATTGCGTGCAAGAGCGCGCCGAAAAGCACGGCGATCATCACATCCGCTGACAAGCGACTTCCCTATGCACGGATCTCATTTGTGAGACGACTGGTCGAATGGCACTCTCTGACAGCGGGGCGGCACTTAGCAAACAAGCGCGATGCTGAACAAAGCTGCCGCCGCTAACGCTGCCGCTGTCCGCACGTGGTTCCACGCGGTCCAACCGGCGATATAGCCGGACCAGAGCCGCACGCTGTTGGGGTCATTCGCCTCAGCCGACGCCAACGCGTCGTTCCTGGGCACATTGAATACGATCGTCACCATGAAACATCCGAGCAGATAAAGCAGGCTGCCGCCTAACAGTAAAATGGCGCCCGGTTGGTCCAGGCGGAATAGCGAGTAGGTCAACACAACAGCGCAAATCACCGCCGTTCCGATGAAAACCGCCATGAACCATGACCTCACGACAACGACGTTGATGGATTGCATGGCGGCAATGCCTTCTGCTACGACAAGGCGCGCGAGGGCTTTCATCACGAAGGTCGAAAAAGCAAAGAACACGCCGGCTATGAGGCTGCAGCCAAGTGCCGCGAGAAGGACGACGGCGAACAGCAATTGATCCATGGTTGCCACAACGCCTCCCGTCGGCGTACGTCCGGCCTAGTTGAAATTAGTGTGCCTTTTCCCAATTGGGACCCGCGCCGATATCCACCACCAGCGGCACATCGAGCTTCGCGACGCTGGCCATCAGCTTCGGCAGTTCCTGTCTCAGGATTTCGAGTTCGCCCTCCGGCACTTCGAGCACCAGTTCGTCATGCACCTGCATGATCAGCCGGCTTCTGATTTGCGACCTCTCGATCCAGCTATGCACCGCGATCATCGCCAGCTTGATGAGGTCCGCCGCCGTACCCTGCATCGGTGCGTTGATCGCCGCGCGTTCGGCACCCTGGCGGCGCGCGCCGGTGCTGCTCTTGATTTCCGGCAGGTAGAGCCGGCGGCCGAATACCGTTTCGACATAGCCGAGATTGCGTGCGGAATCGCGGGTTCGCTCCATATATTCCTTCACGCCCGGGTAGCGCTGGAAGTAGCGCTCCATGTACTGCTGCGCGGCGCTGCGTTCGATGCCGAGCTGCGAGGCGAGCCCGAACGCCGACATGCCGTAGATCAGGCCGAAGTTGATCACCTTGGCGTAACGGCGCTGCTCGCTGGTAACGGCCGACGATTCGACGCCGAATACTTCCGCTGCCGTGTGGCGGTGCACATCCTCGCCGGCAGCGAATGCCCTTAGCAGGCCCCCGTCCTGCGACAGGTGCGCCATGATGCGCAACTCGATCTGCGAATAATCAGCCGACACGATCACCGAACCCGGCGGCGCGATGAAGGCCTCGCGGATGCGGCGGCCTTCCGCGGTGCGGACCGGGATGTTCTGCAGGTTCGGATCGTTACTCGCCAGCCGCCCGGTCACCGCAACCGCCTGTCCGTAGTTGGTATGCACACGCCCCGTCGTCCGGTTAACCATCTTCGGCAGCTTGTCTGTATAAGTGGACTTGAGTTTGGCCAGCCCGCGATATTCGAGGATCATCTTGGGCAGCGGATGATCGAGTGCGAGTTCCTGCAGAACATCCTCGTCGGTCGAAGGCTGGCCGCCCGGCGTTTTCTTTCTCACCGGCAGGCCCCTGCGCTCGAACAGGATCTCCTGGAGTTGCCTGGGCGAATTGAGGTTGAACGGCTGCCCTGCTTCCTGGTGCACCCTGTTCTCCAGATCGATCATCTTTTCGCCGAGTTCGCGGCTCTGCTGTTCCAGCAGCGCCGCGTCGAGCAACACGCCCTGACGCTCCATCGCGAACAGGACTTCCATTGCCCGCATTTCAATATCGCGGTAGACGCCCTGCAGTTTCTCGTCACGCTCGATCTGCGGATACAGCACCTGGTGCAGTTGCAAGGTCACGTCCGCGTCTTCGGCCGAGTACTCGGTGGCGCGGTCCACTGAAACCTGTTCGAAGGGAATTCGGTTCGCGCCTTTGCCGGTGACTTCGTCATAACTGATGGTGTCAAGCCGCAGATGCCGGCTCGCCAGGCTGTCCATGTCGTGCGGCTGATGGCTTTCCAGCACGTACGACTGCAACAGCGTGTCGTGCTCGATGCCGGCCAGGAAAATGCCGTGATTGGCGAACACGTGCCGGTCATATTTCAGGTTCTGACCGACTTTGCGATGTTTCGCACTCTGCATCCAGACCTTCAGTGCCGTGAACACGCGGTCGAGCGGGAGCTGCGCGGGTGCGCCGGCATAGTTGTGTCCGACCGGTATGTACGCGGCGTGATTAGGCTCGACCGACAGGGAGATGCCGACCAGGCGTGCCGTAAACGGATCGAGGCTGGTAGTTTCGGTGTCTATCGCTACAAGAGACGCGTTCGAAATCCGTTCCACCCATGCGGCGAGGTCGGATTCCGCCAAAATGGTTTCGTATTTCCGTGGGGGCAACGGGCGGGGCGCGACGGGCGCAGCATTCTGTTCATTACCACGCGCAGGGCCAGCCGCGGAGGATGCGCCCGTTTCGTTCCCTCGCCCCTCGCCCCTCGCTTCTCGTCCCCCCTCCCTCGTCCCTCGTCCTTCATCCTTCGCCCCTCGTTCCTCCAATTCACGCTTCCAGGTCTTGAATTCGAGCCGTTCGAAGAGTTCTGCAAGTTTTGCCGTATCCTGGGGTTGCGGAACCAGATCTTCGAGTGTCGCCGGCAGTTCGACGTCGCACTTGATGGTGAGCAGTTTCTTGGCCTGCGGCAGCCACTCCAGCGCCTTGCGCAGGTTCTCGCCGACGGCACCGGCAATCTCGTCGGCGTGCGCCGCAACCTGGTCCAGCGTCCCGTATTGTTTCAGCCATTTCACCGCGGTCTTCGGCCCGACTTTCTCCACGCCGGGCACGTTGTCAACGCTGTCGCCGATCAGCGTGAGATAGTCCACCATCTGCGCCGGTTTGATGCCAAACTTCACCTCGACGGCCTGCTCATCGAGGTTCTCGTTGGACATGGTGTTGACCAGCCTCACCGCCGGGCTGACCAGTTGCGCGATGTCCTTGTCGCCGGTGGATATGATGGTTTGCACGCCTTTCGCCTCGGCCTGCTTTGCCAGCGTGCCGATCACGTCGTCGGCCTCGACACCGTCGATCATCAGCAGCGTCCATCCCAGCGCGCGCACGCTTTGGTGCAGCGGTTCTATCTGCGCCGCCAGGTCTTCCGGCATCGACGGGCGATTGGCCTTGTATTCGGCGTACAACTCATCGCGGAACGTCTTTCCTTTTGCGTCGAATACGCAAGCGATATAATCCGCCGCAGTTTCCTTACGCAGCCGGCGCAGCATGTTGAGCACGCCGTACACGGCGCCGGTCGGTTCGTTGTTCCTGTTGCGCAGGTCGGGAAGCGCGTGGAATGCGCGGTAGAGGTAGGAAGAACCGTCGACCAGCAAAAGCGTTTTCATCAATGATCAGCGCGGAAAATCCAGCATGAGCGAAAAGCAGAAGATTCCGGTACCGCTCGCCCCCGAACTCGTAGAGAAAGCTTGGTCGGCGCGCGAATCCTGGCGGGTGTTCGGGATTATGGCAGAATTCGTCGAGGCCACCGAACGCCTCGCCAACGTGCGGCCCGCCGTCAGCGTGTTCGGAAGCGCGCGGCTGCCCGAAGGTCATCCCTACTACCGGCTCACCGAGGAAATCGCGCGCCAGCTGTCGGATGCCGGCTTCAGCGTTATTTCCGGCGGCGGTCCTGGCGTGATGGAGGCCGCCAACAAGGGCGCATTTTTCGGCCGTTCACTCTCGGTCGGCTTGAATATTCAGCTGCCGCACGAGCAGATCTCCAACCAGTATCAAGACGTCAGCCAGACTTTCCGCCATTTTTTCGCGCGCAAGGTCATGTTCGTGAAATTCGCCTCGGCGTACGTGGTAATGCCGGGAGGATTCGGCACCATGGATGAACTGATGGAGGCGATGACCCTGGTGCAGACCCAGAAGATCCGCCGCATTCCGATCATCCTCGTGCAGCAATCCTATTGGCGTGGACTGATCGAATGGATGAAAGACCGCATGATCAGCGAAGGCATGATCGATGCGGCCGATATGGATCTCATCAAGGTCATCGACGAACCCGCGCAAGTGGTCGAGGCGATTTTCAACCACTACGAGACACGCGGCTTCGAACCGTCCGCGGCCGAACGCGAAGCACAACTGAACCTCTAGCCAGGATAATTCATGAAGACGCCCGTGTGCGGATAATTGCTGGCGTGCCGTGTCTATGTACAAGCTCCTGCGCGGTACGGTGTGTCGTGTCTGGCCGCTCGGGGGCTGGCGGGCGATTTCCGGCCATTTGCAGCATGCCTGCCTGGCCGATAGAGTGATCTATCGGCTGCGGCAGTCGAGCCGCAACTGTCTCGAAACTCGACTCGCCATCATCCCGAGTCCCTCATGAAATATCCAGGCTAGCCCGCTCATGTCGGTCTTCACCACCGTTACGCCGGAACAGCTCTCGGCCTGGCTCCGCAATTACTCCATCGGCGTGCTGACCGATCTCGAGGGCATCCTGTCCGGGATAGAGAACACCAACTATTTCGTCACTACCACGCACGGCAGGTTTGTGCTGACCCTGTTCGAGAAACTTACCCGTCAGGAGCTGCCGTTCTACCTGAACCTGATGGCACATCTCTCCAGTCACGGTTTGCCCTGCCCCAAACCGATCGCCAATCTGCAGAACGAGCTGCTCGGCGAACTCAACGGCAAGCCGGCGGCCATAGTCACGTGCCTGGAAGGCCAGCCGGTTACCGAGCCGACGCCGGAGCATTGCGCACGGGTCGGCGGGGTGCTGGCAGACATGCATCTCGCCGGCAGGACATTCAAGGGCCATCTCGACAACCTGCGGGGCGAGAAGTGGTGGACCGCCTGCGCACCGGAGATCTATCCTTTCCTCGCGGCAGCGGATGCGGAACTGCTGGAGTCGGAAATCCGCTTTCAGGCGCAGCAGGTGCGTGAAGGCCTGCCGCGCGGCGTGGTCCACGCCGATCTGTTCCGTGACAACGTGCTGATTCAGCACGATCAAATCCATGGCGACCATGTCGGCGGCTTCATCGATTTCTACTTCGCCTGCGTCGATTGTTTTATCTACGACGTCGGGATTACCGTGAATGACTGGTGCACCAATGCGGACGCGGCTCTCGATCCGGTGCGCACCCAGGCTTTGTTGAAGGCATACACCGCGGTGCGGCCGTTTACCGAACAGGAGCGCGATGCCTGGCCGTGGATGCTGCGCGCTGGAGCTCTGCGGTTCTGGGTTTCCCGCCTTTATGATTTCCATCTGCCGCGACCTGGCGAACTCACGCACGCCCACGATCCGGAGCGTTTCCGCCGCATTCTGCTCAACCACCGCAAGGCGGCAGACCGGCCGCAGCGGCTGGCCGTCTGAACCTGCCAATGCCGATGAATATCCGCAAGGTGCCGCCCGACCGCGGCTGGCAGTGGATCGTCGAGGCCTTTCACCTGTTCCAGAAGAACTCGCTGGTCTGGGTGGTGCTCAACATGGCGCTGCTGCTGATCGGA
>Ga0134123_10000928_pt1 | contig 19253 bp, 15 predicted proteins | sample KB303_FD_96460 | JGI IMG/M metagenome (GOLD analysis project Ga0134123, IMG submission 96460) | Terrestrial soil microbial communities without Nitrogen fertilizer from Kellogg Biological Station, Michigan, USA - KB3-0-3 | ecosystem: Environmental > Terrestrial > Soil > Unclassified ...
CCCTGATCGATCTTCAGGTCGACGCCGTTCAGCGCGCGGATCTGCTGAGGTCCGAGGTCATACATGCGCGTCAGCTCGCGCATCTCGATCAGGTGGGCCGGAGTCGTGTCTGGGAGCGCGCTCATTTGTCGTCCTTGTCCTCGTCCTTGTCGTCCTTCTTGTCCTTCGACGACTTCTTCTCTTCCTTCGTCACCTCGACCGCCGCGCCGTCCTTCAGCTTCTTCAGCGTCCGGAACGGTCCGGTGATCAGCTGGTCGCCGGCCGTCACGCCGGAAAGCAGCGTGACGTGCGTGGCGTCGCTGATGCCGGTCGTCACCTCGACCTGCTTCGCCTTGCCGTCCTTCACGAGGAAGACGTATTTCTTCTTCGGCTTGTCCTCGTCGTCGTCGAATTCGGCGGCCTTCGCGCCGGGCACGCGCTCGACGACGGTCTGGATCGGCACCGCCACCGCGTTCGGCGCGGTGCTGGTCACGATCGATACCTGCGACGTCATGCCGGGACGCAGGCGGTCATCCGAGTCGTCGATCAGCACTTTCACCTTGAAATAGCGAATGCCCGCGCCCGCGCCCTGGCGGACCGCCGCGGAGCTGCCGATCTCGGCGACGTGGCCGTGATACTCGTGGTCCGGAATCGCGTCGACCTTGATCTTCGCCGGCTGCCCGAGGCGGATGCCGACGACTTCCGTCTCTCCCACCTCGGCCTCGACGAGGATCTCCGAGAGATCGGCGATCACCGCGATCACGGACCCCGGATTGTTCATCGTGCCGGTGACGACGACTTCGCCTTCGTGCGCGTTGAGCTGCACGACCTTCCCGTCGATCGGCGAGTGAATGGTCGTGCGCGAGAGATCTTCGCTCGCGGAGCGGAGCCCGGCCTGGGCCTGCATCACGCCCTGTTCCGCCGCGGCGACGCCGGCGCGCGCGTTGTCATAGGCGAGCCGGGTCTGATCGAACAGCTCCTGCGCCTGAATGCCCTGCGCGGCGAGGTTCTGCGCGCGTTTGTACGACGACTCGGCGGTCGCGAGCGCGGAGCGCGCGCGGATCACTTCGACGCGGCGGCTCGCCACCTCGGCCTGCAGGCGGTCCTGCTGCGCGACGTACAGCGGCTTCTCGAGCTCCACCAGCTTCTGCCCGCGCTTCACCGTGTCGCCTTCGTTGAAGTAGAGGCGGTCGATCTTGCCGACGATGTGGGCGCTGATGTTCACCTTCACCTTCGGATCGATCTGGCCCGGCGCGGTGACGACCGACTCGATCGTGCGCGTCGACGCCTTTTCGGTGTAGACCTTCTCGCCCTTCGGCCCGCCGCTGTTGATGCTCGCGATGATGATGACGGCGACGAGCACCAGCCCGCCGCCGATCAGAAGCCAACGTTTCACGCCTTCATCCTGGCCGCGCCGATGGCGGCGAATCCGATTTTGATGAGGATGAACACGACCCAGAGCGAGATCACGATCGCCGCCGACTTCGCCTTCGACGATTTGGAGACCGCCGCGAATCCGATGATCAGCAGGATGATCGTCCAGATCGTGAAGATGTCGAACGTCGACAGCAGCGAGAAGAGCACCGCATGCTCCTTCATGTCGACGAGGAAGGCGGGATTCGATTTCAGCACCGTCGCCATCTGCGTCGGATCGACCGAGCCGCGGGCGATGATGACGATGGTGAGGATGATGCCGTTGATCAGCAGCGGCATCCATGCATACAGCGTCGTCGACAGCGCCTGCTGGAAGTTGCCTTCACCGCCGGTCATGCGGAACGCCAGCAGGAGCACTCCGGCGAGGATCACGTACCAGACCACGCCCATGAGCGGCGAGATCCAGCCGATGACTTTCCCCATCGCCGACGAGACTTTCGCCACGCGGTCGAAGTCCTGCTGCGACATGTTGGGGTTCTGCTTTTTCATCGCGTCCATCTGCGCTTCCATCACGGCGTTCCAGTCCATGCGCTGGACGATGAAGAACGTCGAGACGTAGCCGAGGAGGACGATGATCAGCAGCGGTCCGAGGATGTTCGGCTTGCGCGCGATGTCCTCAAAAGTTTCCGCGGGGGCGAACAGCACCCCCGCGATCCTCTGCAACGTGTTTTTGGTGGGCGCCGCGGGTTGCGGCGTGGATGGTGCGTCCGCGAGATCCGTCATTTTGGCTGCTCCTCCGATTTCACTCTGCTCGAGTAGTTCAGCCAATTGTAACGGTCGAAGAAGGTCTTGCTCCATTCCGGCTCGGGAGCCGTCTCGGGGGCGTCGACGCGGATGCTGTGGACATCGAGAATGTCGCCGATGGCGCGGTGATACGCGGCGACGGCCTTGTTGTAGCCGACGAGCGAGAACAGCTCGCGGACGCGCGCGTCGGAGAGCTGGCGCTGCACCTCGAGGACCTGGAAGTTCGTGGTCATGCCGTTCTCGTAGCGCTTGCGCTCCGCGTCGACGTTGCGCTCGGCCGCGTCGCGCGCCGCGCTCGACGCCGCGATGGTGCGGGAAAACGTCTCGACCAGGCGCGCAGCGGCACGCACCTCAACGGCGATGTTCTGCTGCGTCTGCGATTCGATGGTCTGCGACTGTTCGAGGTCGAGCTCCGCCGCGCGTCTGGTGGCCCGGGCGCCGATGTTCATCAGCGGATAACCGAACGTGAAACCGACGTTCCAGCTCGGGAAGTCGCGTCCGAAGACCTGCGAGAGCGCCTCGCCGTAGTTCGTCGAGGAGACGACGAAGGGCTGGCCGCTGCTGTCGACGTCGAGCGTGCGGCCGGCGACGCCGGCGACGTTGTATCCGAGGTTGAAGTCGACCGTCGGCAGGGTCTGATTGCGCGCGTAGAGCGCCGTCACCTTCAGCGACTCGGTCGCGAGCCGCTGCTGGCTCAGCTCGGGACGGTTCTGCAGCGCCTGCTGCACCGCCTGGTCCATGTTGATGGTCATCGGCTCGTAGCGCACTTCGTCGAGCGGGATGATCGGACGGTCCCACTCTTCGCGCGGGAGGTGGAGCAGCGCGCGGAGGCGGTCTTCGGCGTCGCGCACGGAGGCGACGGCGCTGACGAGCGATTCCTCGGTGGTGGCGATCTGCACGCGCGGCTGGAGGATGTCGAGCGGCGCGGAGGCGCCGACGTCGATGCGGATCTGGGTGATGCGCGCCTGGTCGCGCGCGAGGAACAGCGTTTCCTTGACCACGTCGACGTTGCGGCGCGCGTAGCTGAGATCGAGATAGGCCTGCTCGACCGCGCTGACCGTATCCATCACGACCGTGCGGAAGGTGCCCTGGGTGATGCCGAGGTTGTTCCGCGCGATGGTGATGTTGCGGCGCGTGATGTCGACGCCGAAGTCCTTCAGCAGCGGCTGCGCGAACGAGAAGGCGAGGCTGCTGGTGTAGGCCGGGCTGACGTTCGTGAAGCCGCCGGCGGTGGTGGCGCGTCCGTTCCGGAAGGCGAAGCTGTACTGGCCGCCGGTGGGGATGATCTGGTTCACGCTCGCATTGGCGTTGATCGAGCGGCCGGAGCTCGCCTGGATGCTGCTGGTGGTGGCGTTGCGATCGCTCGAGATGCCGACGTCGCCCGCGCTGATCCAGTCGAACAGGCCGTACTGGCCGCGAAGGTTGTAGCCGGAGATGCGGGTTTCGTAGTTCTGAAGCTGAACGCCGAGGTTCTGCTTCATCGCGGTGTTGATCGCGTCGCTGAGCGACAGGCGCAGCGCGCGCGCGTCATTCACGTCGCGATCGGTCTCGGCGGTCACCGCCTCGGTGGTGCGCGGAGCCTGCGCCTCCTGAGCGAACAGCGCCGTCGCCGCCAGCAACAACATCAGAGTGGTGATCAACCGTGAAACAGCGGTCATGCAAGTCCTCCAAACAGGGTGTTTGTACGTAGTTTCCGCGTCCTGGTTTCGCGAGCGTGGATTCTAAGCTGCTGTAGCGTCTTACGCACGAGGAGTTCGTTCGTTGAGTGTTCCGTGTTCCGTGGTCCGTGACCCGGGCTTCTTCGCCTGGGCGGAATGTGCGACTCACCTCACGTGGCGTCCAGGCCAGAAGGCCCGGATCCCGGATCCCGGGCCCCTCGACTCCGCTTTGTCCAGGCCAAAAAGCCCGGGTCACCGAACACGGAACACGGTTCACGCCTCCGGCAAAGGCGCTCCCGCGAAATGGCACGCCGCAAAGTGCCCGGGCTTGTGCTCGATGAGCGGGGGAACCTCGGCGCTGCAGATGGGGAACTGGGCGATGGGGCAACGGGTGTGGAAGACGCAGCCGGTGGGGGGGTTGAGCGGGGTGGGGATGTCGCCCTGCAGCAGGATGCGGGTCTTCTTTACCGTCGGATCGGGGATCGGGACGGCGGAGAGGAGGGCCCTGGTGTACGGATGCAGCGGGTCGTCGTAGAGCGCGCCGCGGCCGGCGAGCTCCATGACCTTGCCGAGGTACATCACCGCCACGCGCGTCGAGATGTGCTCGACGACGGAGAGGTCGTGGGCGATGAAGAGGTAGGTGAGCCCGAGCTCGTCCTGCAGGTCCATCAGCAGATTGACGACCTGCGCCTGGACGGACACGTCGAGCGCCGACACCGGCTCGTCGAGCACGAGGAACTTCGGGTTCGTCGCCAGCGCGCGCGCGACGCCGATGCGCTGCCGCTGCCCGCCGGAGAATTCGTGCGGATAGCGCCTGCGGTAGTCGGGGCTCAGCCCCACCTTCTGGAGCAGCTGCGCGACGCGCTCCGTGCGCTCGGCGGCGTTCATGCCTCCATGCCCGCTGAAGTGAATCGCCAGCGGCTCGCCGACGATCGTGCCGACGGTCATGCGCGGATTCAGCGAGGCGTACGGGTCCTGAAACACGATCTGCATGTGCCGCCGCATCCGCCGCATGTCGCCGGTGTCGAGCGAGAGGACGTTCGTGCCTTCGAAATCGACCTCGCCGCTGGTCGGATCGATGAGCCGCAGAATGCACCGCCCCACCGTCGTCTTCCCCGACCCCGACTCCCCCTCCAGCCCCAGCGTCTCGCCTTTTGCGACGTGGAAGCTGATGCCGTCCACGGCCTTGACCTGCGCGACCACGCGCCCGAGCACGCCGCGTTTGACGGGGAAGAATTTGCGGAGGTTGCGGACCTGGAGGAGGGGCTCAGGCATGGCCGCCCTCCAGGGATGAATGCAGAATGCAGAATGCAGAATTGAGAATGCAGAATTGGTCGCGGTCGAGCCGTGAAGTCCTTCTCAATTCTGCATTCTGCATTCTGCATTCTGCATTCATCGTTATCTCTCCGGATCCGCCACTTCCCCATGCAAATAGCACCTCGCCGCCTGGCCCGGACCCACGGGCATCAGCGCCGGCTCGCGTCCGAGGCAGATCTCCATCACGTCGGGGCACCGCGGGTTGAATTTGCAGCCGGGTGGCAGCGCGTTCAGGGACGGGACCATGCCGGCGATGGTGGGGAGGCGGCCCTGGGGCGCGTCGCCTTTGACGACGCTGGGGAGTGACTTGAGCAGGCCGCGGGTGTAGGGGTGCGCGGGGTTGGCGAAGAGGGCGTGCACGGGCGCTTCTTCGACCACGCGGCCGGTATACATCACGATCACACGCTCGCAGAACTCGGCCACGACGCCGAGGTCGTGGGTGATGAGGAGAATCGCCAGGCCGAGCTTCTTCTGCAGCGAGGCGAGGAGCTCCATGATCTGCGCCTGGATCGTCACGTCCAGCGCGGTCGTCGGCTCGTCGGCGATCAGCAGTTCGGGATCGCACGAAAGCGCGATGGCGATCATGACGCGCTGCCGCATGCCGCCCGAGAGCTGGTGCGGATAGTCGTCGAGGCGCTTGACGGGATCGGGGATCGACACGAGGTCGAGCATCTCCCCCGCCTGTTTCCACGCTTCCTTCTTCGACGCCTTGCGATGGATACGGATCGCCTCCGCCACCTGCGCGCCGATCTTGAAGACCGGATTCAGCGATGTCATCGGTTCCTGGAACACCATCGCGATGTCGTTGCCGCGGACGTTGCGCATTTCCTTTTCGGGGAGCTGCACCAGATCGCGACCCTTGAACCGGATCTCGCCCGCGGTGATCCGGCCCGGGGTCGCGACGAGGCGCATGATCGACATCGCCGTCACGCTCTTGCCGCACCCCGACTCGCCGACCAGCGCGACCGCTTCGCCGCGCCGCACGTTGAACGAGACGTTGTCGACCGCGTGGACGACGCCATCCGCCGTGGAGAACGATGTCCGGAGGTTCTTCACCTGCAGCAGCGCCTCGTCGGTGTCACTCACGCGGCGGATGGTAGCAAGAACGCTACCGGCGAACGAATCGCCCGAGCGTCGCGCGCACTTCCGGCACGCCGAGGGCGAAGGCGACCGCGAAATAGAGGGCGCCGAAGATGCCGCTCACGATCGCCGCCTCGACGATGATGTGGAGCGGGATCCGGGCCAGGAGCGCGCGCAGGAGGAAGCGATCGGCGGCGAGGGCGGCCAGGCCGGCGAGGATGGCCGCGATCCAGAGCTTCAATTCGAAGCTGCCCGCGGCCTCGGCGCTGCCGATGCGCTGCCGCATCCCCCGCCGCAGGAGGAGGTATTCGACCCATCCCGCCATCCCGGCCGAGGCCGTGAGTCCGACCGCGCCGATGGCAAGCGGGCCGCCTTCGACCCGCGGCAGCGGCATGTGCAGCAGTTCGATCAGCGCGACGATGAGCGGGCGCAGCGGAAACGCGAAGAGGTATCCGAGCGCGCCGGTGAGGAGCACGCGGACCGTCGCGAACTTCAGCGGCGTCCGCGTGTCGCCCAGCGCGTAGAACGCCGAGGAGTAGAGACGGCCGTGGGTCATCGCCAGGAGACCGATCGTCGAGCCGGCGAGGATGTACCAGACGTAGCGCGTCACTTCCGGCGTGAACCGGCCGGTCTGAAAGACCGCGCCGATGAGGAGGTCTCCGATGGTGACGAAGGCGATGATCGTCGGGATGACGAAGAACGAGATCTGCCGCAGTCCGCGCGACAGCCGTCCGCGCAGCGCCCCCTTCACCTTCTCCTCGTCGCCGACTTCGCCGGCCATCTGCGGCAGCTCGGCGGCGGCGACCGACATCCCGAAGAGCGAGATCGGCAGGAGATAGATGGTCTGCGCGTAGGTGAGACTGATGACCGCGCCGCCGGGCAGATAGCTGGCGATCATCTGATCGATGTACGCGCTGAGCTGCACGACGCCGCGTCCGACCACGACCGGGCCGAACGTCCGGAAGACCTCGCGCGTCTCCGCCGTGGCCTCGAGGCCGAAGTGCAGCTGCTTCGCGTAGCGCAGCACGAAGGGCAGCTGCACGCCGAGCTGCAGCGCGCAGCCGATCACCGTCCCCCACGCCAGCGCGATCACGAGCTCCGACTGATGCAGGCGCGAGCCGAAGATCACCAGTGTCGCGATCATCGCCGCGTTCCAGAGCACCGGGGCGACGTAGGAGAGAAAGAATTTGCGATGGCTGTTCAGGATGCCGAGGCACCACGCGGAGAGGACGAGCAGCCCGGTGCCCGGAAAGAGGATGCGCACGATGCGCATCGTGAGCGCCCGCACCTCCCCTTCGAACCCCGGCGCGATGAGATCGATGAGCCACGGCGTGAGCAGCACGCCGATGAGGACGAGGATCGACGTCACCAGCGCGAGGATGGTCGCGATGACGCCGGCGACGCGTCCGGCGAGCCGCTCGTCTCCCCTCGCCAGCGTGCGCGCATAGACCGGGATGAACGACGCCGAGAGCACGCCTTCGCCGAAGAGGTTCTGCAGGAAGTTCGGGATCTTCAGCGCGGCCGCAAACGCGTCGGCGGCGCGCGAGTTGCCGAGGTAATGCGCCATCACCCGCGTGCGCACGAGACCCGCGATCCGGCTCAGCAGAATGCCGGCCGCGACGAGAGCCGCGTAGCCGCCGAAGCGGCGCGTTCGAGGCGCTGCGGAATCAACGTCGGACACGGCGCGATAAGATAGCGTGCTTTTGATGAAGGACACGCCCGCCGTACGCATTGCAGGCGCGGGACCATCCGGTCTCGCCGCCGCGATCGTGCTCGCGCGCGCGGGCCGCGCCGTCGAGGTGCACGAGGCCAAAAGCGACGTCGGCACGCGCTTCATCGGCGACCTGCAGATCATCGAGTCGTCGTCGGAGCGCGAGTCCGTGCCGGCGTTCCTCGACCGCATCGGCATCGCCCGCAACTTCTATTTCCGCCCCGCCGACTGGGCGACGTTCTACGACGCGCGCGACAACGCGCGGACGATCCGCAGCGGAGAGCCGTACGGCTGGTTCATCCGCCGCGGCGCCGAGGAGCAGACGCTCGATCGCGGACTCCTCGCCCAGGCGCGCGAGCTCGGCGTGAACGTCGTCTTCAACAGCCGTCTCGCGCCCGAGCACGCCGACATCGTCGCCACCGGCCCCGCGTCGCCCGACGGCCTCGCGCGCGAGATGACGTGGCGCACGAGCGACGCCGAGCGCATCGACGTCGTCTTCAACCATCACCTCTCGCCCGGCGGCTATTCGTATCTCTTCATCCTCGACGGCATCGCCACGTTCGGCTGCGCGATCGTCGCGGACTTCAAAAAAATCGACGAGTACTTCGAGCACTCGCTCGCCGCCGCGCAGCGGCTGCACCCGTTCGCGATTCCGGCGGAGACGCGCACCGGCTATTCGTACATGAACTTCCATCTGAAGAGTGAGGCGACGAAGAACGGCACGCGCTACGTCGGCGAGGCGGCGGGATTTCAGGACTATCTGTTCGGCCTCGGCATCCGCTACGCGCTGACGAGCGGGTGGCTGGCGGCGCGCAGCATCCTCGAGGAGCGCGACTTCGACGAGCTGTGGAAGCACGAGCTCGCGCCGAAGCAGGAGACGAGTCTCGTCAATCGCTTTCTCTACGAGGCCGGCGGCAACACCGGGCTCTCGATGTTCGTGCGCCAGGCCGCGAAGGCGAAGGACTTCCGCGGCTACCTCAGCGGCTGGCACGCGCGTCCGTGGTGGAAGGCGCTGCTCTCCCCCGTCGTGCGGCGCGTCTGGCGGCACCGCGGCCGCTGCCAGCACAAGCCGGGCTTGCACTGGTGCCGCTCGCGCGACACGGAGATGAAGGTGCCGCCGCTGGGGCCCGTGCAGTGAACATCGACGACGCCTACCGCTACTGCCGCGCCATCGCCCACAAACACGGCGCGAACTTCTCCGTCGGCTTCCGCTTCCTGCCGCGCGCGAAACGCCGCGCGGTGTACGCCGCGTATGCCTTCTGCCGCGTGGCGGATGACATCGTGGATGAGCCCGATGTCATCCTGAGCCGCGAAGACGGCGAAGGATCCCCTGCCGAATCACGGGATCCTTCGCCGTCTTCGCGGCTCAGGATGACACGACTCGACGACTGGCAGCGCGAGCTCGACGCCGCCTACGTCAGCACCCCCACCCACCCCATCACCATCGCCCTCGCCGACGCGCTGACCCGCTTCGACATCCCGAAGAGCGCGTTCATCGCGCTGCTCGACGGCTGCCGCCAGGACATGGTGAAGAGCCGCTACGAGACCTTCGAGGAGCTGCTGCATTACTGCGATCTCGTCGCGTCGTCGATCTCCGACATCTCGCTGTCGATCTTCGGCTACCGCACGGACGCGGCGATCGGCTACGGCCGCAAGCTCTCGACGGCGCTGCAGCTGACGAACGTGACGCGCGACGTCGGCGACGATCTCGCCCGCGACCGCATCTACATCCCGCGCGAGGAGCTGCTCCGGTTCGGAGTGGACGAGCAGGAGCTGTTCGCGCGCGCGGAGAACGAGCGCATCCGCGCGCTCATCGAGTTCCAGCTCGCGCGCGCCGAGCGTTACTTCCGCGAGGCCGAGCCGCTCCTCCGCGAGCTCGACTTCGACGCGCGTTTCCCGACGCTGCTGATGGGCGGCGTCTACGCCACCGTCCTCGCCAAACTGAAAAAGGATCCGCTATTCGTCATCCGCAAACGCCTCTCGCTTTCCGCACTGCAGAAGCTGCTCGTCGTGGGCGCGCGCGTGCTGCGTCCGCATTTCGTCTGAAACTCACAGATAATCAGAATCGTCGTAACACTCGATGAGGCTTCGCCTTCTCTTCGCAGTCTGCTGGCTCGCCGCCACCGCCGGCGCGCAGCAATCGTTCAGCACAACCACGGTGCCGGCGGTCGGAACGATGCCGGGTCCGGGCGTGCTCTGGAAAACCGACGTCGAGATCGTGAACGACACAGGCAGCCCCGCCGACGTGGTGATGGAGCTGGCGACCGTCCCCGACGCGCCCGCGATCTTCTTCGACCTCGGCCCGGGCGAAGTCAAAGTCTTCACCGACGTCATCGGCCAGGCCTTCGGCCTCCCCCACGCTCTCTCCCCGCTGCGCGTCACCACCAGCGCGCGTCGCGCCATGACCGTGCGCGCGACGGTCTACGGCATTCACAACGGCGAGATCTCGAAGCCGCAGTCCGTGACGGCCTACCAGGGCCAGACCTGGTACCCGCTGCGCGCCCTCGACGACCTCTCCTTCACCGAAGAATCCCGCACCAACATCGGCCTCGTGAACTTCGGCGACACCCAGGCCGAGTTCCTCCTCGCCCTCCAGCGCATCCCCGGCCGCAACCTCGCCGTCGCCTACATCACCGTCGAGCCCACCACCCTCGCCCACATGTCCATCCAGTCCATCTTCCCCCTGATCTCGAAAGGCGACGGCTTCACCGTCGTGATCGAGACCCAGTCGCGCGACACCTACGTCTACGCCTCGGTGATCGACAACGACCAAACCGGCCGCTTCGTCGCCCCTCGTCTAGGAGTGCGGTAGCAAAGCTACCGCTTTCCAAAGCGGCGGCTTTGCCGCCACACTCCTAAAGCACTATCCTTTGCCCCGGTGAGCGACGAGCCCGAGTACCTGATCTGCCTGCAGTGCGACACGCCGACGTATCAGTTCGAGTACGTGCAGGGGAAGCTGGCGCAGGCGGTGTGCAACACGTGCGGCGCGGATGACCCGTCGGATTTCGTGACCGAGGCGGAGCTGGAGGAGCAGTCCTGAAAGTGCCGATCGTCATCGGCATCGCGGGCGGGACGGGGTCGGGGAAGACGACGGTCGCGCGCTCGATCTACGACCGCGTGGGCAGCGGGCGGATCGAGTGGATCTCGCACGACTCGTACTACCGCAACTTCGAGGGCCTCACGCCGGAGCAGCGCCACAACATCAACTTCGATCACCCCGACGCGCTCGAGACCGAGCTGCTGGTGCGCCATCTCGACGTGCTCGGCAAAGGCTCGGCGATCGAGGTGCCGGTCTACGACTTCACCACGCACTCGCGCAAGATCGAGGAAACGCAGCGCGTCGAGCCGCGCAAAGTCGTCATCGTCGAAGGCATCCTCGTCCTCGCCGAGCCCGAGCTGCGCAAACGCATCGACATCAAACTCTTCGTCGACACCCCCGCCGACATCCGCTTCGTCCGCCGCCTCATGCGCGACATCACCTCCCGCGGCCGCAGCGTCGAATCCGTGATCGAGCAGTACGTGACGACCGTCCGTCCGATGCACGAAGAATTCGTCGAGCCGTCGAAGCGGCACGCGGATCTGATCATTCCGGAGGGCGGGGAGAATCTGGTGGCGATTGACGCGATCATTGCGAGGGTGGAGCACTTGTTGACGTAGTCCGTGTTCCGTGTTCGGTGACCCGGGCTTCTTCGCCTGGACGAAACTCTCAGCGTCCTCGCCCAGGCCAAAAGGCCCGGGTCACCGAACACGGAACACGGATCAACGCCTCACTTCAGCTCCCACCACAAAAACCCCATCTCCTCCGCCGTGTTCTTCACCTGCACGTTCAGCGGCTGGCCGCCGGAGTGGCCGGCGGAGACGTGGTAGCGCAGGAGGATGGGCTCCGGCGAGCCGGCGGCCTGCATCAGGGCGGTCATCTTGCGCGCGTGCAGCGGGGCGACGCGGGTGTCGGCGTCGCCGGTCACGAACAGGATCGCCGGATACTTCGTCCCCGGCTTCACGTGCTGGTACGGCGAGTACGCGTAGAGCCAGCGGAACTCGTCCGGCTTCGCGGGATCGCCGTACTCCGGCACCCAGAAACTGCCGACGAGAAACTTCTGATAGCGCAGCATATCGATCAGCGGATAGCGGCAGATCACCGCGCCCGCGAGCTCGGGACGCTGCGTCGCCAGCGCCGCCACCAGCAGACCGCCGTTGCTGCCGCCCGCCACGCCGAGGTGCTTCGGCGACGTGTAGCGCTCGCGAATCAGATACTCCGCCGCCGCGGCGAAGTCATCGAACGTATTCTGCTTGCGCTCGCGCATCCCCGCACGATGCCACTCCTCGCCGAACTCGCCGCCGCCGCGCAGATTCGCGATCGCATACACCCCGCCCTGCTCCGCCCACGCGATCGCGCGCGCCGAAAACGACGGCAGCTGACTCGACGTGAACCCGCCGTAGCCGCTGAGGTACGCCGGATTCGCGCCGTTGCGCGGCAGACCTTTTTTGTACAGCACGAACATCGGCACGCGCGTCCCGTCCTTCGACGGATACCAGACCTGCTCCAGCGTGAAGTTGTCCGGATTCACCTCCGCGCTGTTGCGCGCGAACACCGAGCGCTCCGACTTCGCGACGTCATATTGATAGAGCGTCGGCGGCACGTGGAACGAGCCGAAGCGGAAAAACGCGAACGGCGAGTCCCAGCTGCCGGCCATGTCCTCGAGATTGCCGAGCGTGTCGAAATGAATCTCCTCTTTCATGTTGCCGGTGAGGTCGTAGCCGATGATGCGCGGCTTCACATCCTCGAGGTAGCGGACGAACAGCCGTCCGCCGGCGAGCGTCGTCCCCTGGATCGCGGCCTTCGGGTTCTCCGGAACGATCTCCTTCCAGTTCTCGCGCTGCGGCGCGCTCGCGCTCACCGCCATCACCCGGTCGTTCGGCGCATTCCAGTTCGTCTGGATGACGAGCATGTCGCCCGCCATCCACGCGGACGAGCGGACGTCCAGGTCGTTGATCGCCGTCTGCGGGGGCTCGACGTCGCGCAGGTCGTCGACGTAAATCTCCACCTTCTTCGGGGCGGAGCCGTGGAAGACGTGAATGACCAGATAGCGTCCGTCTTCTGAAAGGCCGGCGAAGACGATCTTCTCGCGCGTATAGCCGTCGCCGAACAGCTTCCGCTCCTCGCCTCCCTCGATCGACCGCAGATACACGCGCGGTCCCTCGGGCGTGGCGCGCGTGAAGTACACCGTCGCGTTGTCCGGCGCGACTTCGGTGCCGTAATAGCGCGCCGTCGCGAGCGGCGTGCCGACGTCGCGCCGCGACGCGACGTCGAAGAAATGGATCTCGATCTCGTCCGCGCCGCCGCGGCGCACGCTGTACGCGAGCAGCGAGCCGTCGTTCGACACCTCCTCGATCTCCACGCTCGTCGTGTGATCGGCGCTCATCGGCGCGGGATCGATGAGCAGCTGATCGGCGCCGTTCGCACCCTCGCGCAGGTAAATCGAATAAAGGTCCTGCCCCACCGCGCGGCGTTCGAAGAAGTAGCGGCCGTTGCGGTACCGCGGAATGTCGATCTGATCGGTGTTCATCAGCTGCGCGAGCCGCGGCGCGAACAGGTTCGCCTCCGGACGCCCGCCCAGGACCGCGTCCGTGTACGCGTTCTGCCGGTCGATCCACGCGCGCGTCTCCGGCGCGTTCTGGTCCTCGAGCCACTGATATGGGTCGGTGATGTCTACGCCGTGGAGAGTTTCGGCTACCGGACGCGCCTCGGTGACGGGCGCCGCCGGGGGCGCGGAAGCGGGCGAGACCGGAACCGGTTGTGTGGAACAGGCTCCGAGCAGTAGAGTGACGACAATTATTCGCAGTTGCTTCATGCAGGAGATTCCTTTGCGGCTGTGTAACTTACAACATGTCACAGCGTTTGCGGAATCGGCGGGCACGGCGGGCGGTTGAACCGTGTCGTTCCGACAACCGGAAAAGTCAGGACATTGACCATTTCCCGGCCGGAACCTAGAATAGACACCGCCCACAGCTCACGCCAGAAGGGGGGGAGTAACCGGGGATGCCTCTCGTACACGTCAAGGAAGACGAGACTTTCGAGAATGCGCTTCGCCGCTTCAAACGTAAATGCGAGAAGTCGGGGATTCTCTCCGAACTGAAGAAGCGTCAGCATTACGAAAAGCCGAGCACGAAACGGAAACGCAAAGCGATCGCCGCCCGTAAAAAGGTGCTGCGCAAGCTGGCCGAAGAACGCCGTACCGGCTATTAACGCCACGATCCGTCTCAATCCGAACGCCCGCGATTCTTTCGCGGGCGTTTTTGTTTTCACGCCAGAGTTGAAAGTGGAAAGGTAAAAGGTAAAAGTGCTCGCGCCGAAAGGCGAAGCCACTTTTACCTTTCACCTTTTACCTTTCGCCTTTTACCGATGACCGAAGCCTTAACAACACTCGAATTCGACCGCGTACTAACGCTGATCGCGATGGAGGCCAAAAGCACGCCCGGCAAAAACGCCGTGGCGCGGCGGGCGCCGCTCGCGAGGGTTGAGGACTGCGAGAACGCGCAGGCGGATCTCGCGGAGATGGTGCGGTTCTTCCACGCCGAGGGACTGCTGCCGGTCGCGGGGCTCGACGACCTCGCGCCGCTGTTCAACCGCGACACGATCCTCGAGATCGACGAAGCGTGGCACGTCGTGCGCGCGGTGCGCGCGACGCAGGCCATGCGCGAAACGCTCGTCCGCTCCGACGGCTACGCCCGCCTCGCCGCCATCGCCGGCGACATCGCCGACCTCGGCGAGATCATCGCCAGGACCAACAAGTACTTCACGAAGGACGGCAAGCTCCGCGAGGACGCCTCGGCGGAGCTGCGCTCGATCCGCGGCCGCATCCACACCAAGCGCGCGGCGATTCAGCGCACGCTCAACGACGTCATGAACCGCAGCAGCGACGCGATCCAGGAGCCGCTCATCGTCATGCGCGGCGACCGCTACTGCGTCCCCGTGCGCAGCGACCATCGCAACGCCGTCCCCGGCATCCTGCACGAGCGCTCCGGCTCCGGCGCGTCGTTCTTCATCGAGCCGATGGCGGCGATCGAGCTGAACAACGACCTCGCCGACCTGCTCATCCAGGAGCGCGAGGAGATCGCGCGCATCACGCGCTTCATCTCCCAGGCGCTCTTCGATCAGCGCGACGGCATCCTCGACGCGGTCCGCGTCGCCGGCGAGCTCGATGCGCTGCAGGCCTGCGCCGTGTTCCACGACGCCGTCCGCGCGACCCGTCCGTCCTTCAGCCGCGACCGCACGCTGCACATCATCGAGGGCAGGCATCCCCTGCTCGACGAGCGTCTCGCCGAAGCACGGCAGGAAGCGTTCGATGAGGAGCCGGGCGGGCGAAGCGTCGTGCCGATGACCATCCGGCTCGCGTGTCATCCTGAGCGCAGCGAAGGACCCCCTGCGGAAGAACGCAAAGGATCCTTCGCCGTCTCCGCGGCTCAGGATGACACGGTGGCTCCGGCGCTGGTCGTCAGCGGACCGAACGCCGGCGGCAAGACCGTCGCGCTCAAAACCGCGGGCCTGCTCGTCGCGATGGGCATGAGCGGCCTCCCCGTCCCCGCCGCCGAGGGCACCGTGCTGCCGTGCGTCGACGCGCTGCACGTGCTGATCGGCGACGACCAGAGCGTGCTCGAACATCTCTCCACGTTCTCCGCGTATCTCGTCCGCCTCAAGCGCATCCTCGCGAAGGCGACGAAGCGCTCGCTGGTGCTGCTCGACGAGCTCGGCTCCGGCACCGACCCCGAAGAAGGATCGGCGCTCGCGGCCAGCATCATCGAGCACCTGCTCGAAGTCGGCGCGCTGGTGATCGTGACGACGCATCTCTCCGCGCTCAAGACCTTCGCCGTCAACGACACGCGCATCGTCAATGCGTCGATGGAGTTCGACTCCGCGACCGGACTGCCGACGTACCGCATGATCACCGGCATCCCCGGCCGCAGCCGCGCGATCGAAGTCGCGAAGATGATCGGCCTGCCGCCCGCGATCATCGAGAGCGCCCGCGAGCGCCTCGGCGAGCGATACGGCGAGACCGACTCGCTGCTGGCCACGCTGCAGAAGAAGATGGCCGAGATCGTCGCGCAGCAGGACGAGCTCGCGCGCCTGCGCACGGACGTCGAGAGCGAGCGCCGCGCGATGAACGAGAAGTCGGCGCAGCTGGAAAAAGAGCGCACGTCCCTCGGCACGAAGTATCGCGAAGAGCTCGACCGCCTGCGCGACGACGTCGCGCGCCAGCTGGCGAACGAGATCAAAGCGCTGCGCGAATCGAAGGCGAACGTCAACGCCCCCGAGGTCATCAAGACCGTCACTAAAGCCATCGACAAGGCCCTCGAGTTCATCCCCCAGGAACAGCGCGAAGTGCACGCCGGCGACCGCGCCGAGCATCGCAAGTTCAAAGTCACCGGCGACGTGATCTCGATCGACGGCGGCAAGGCCGTACTGCTGGTGAGCGGGAGGAAGATGACCGTCGACGTGCGCGACCTCATCACGAAAAGTGGAGGACAGGCGATCCCGCCTGTCCGGCGACAGGCAGGATTGCCTGTCCCCCACAACGACCTGACACCTGCCATTTCCGCGGAACTCAACCTCGTCGGCCAGCGCGTCGACGACGCCCTCGAAGCCTCGGACAAGTTTCTCGACCGCGCCCTGCTCGAAGGCAGGGAAGCCGTCCGCATCATCCACGGCTTCGGCACCGGCACGCTGCGCAAGGCGGTGCGCGAGCACCTGCGGAAGCATCCGGCGGTGCGCTCGTTTCGTGCCGGTGGTGAAAACGAAGGAGGCGATGGTGCGACGATTGTGGTGCTATAGGAGTGCGGCGGCAGAGCCGCCGCTTTGGAAAGCGGTGGCTCTGCCACCGCACTCCTGAAACATGGCTAACGTAGACCTCAACGACTCCGTCATCTCGCAGGTGCGATCGTCGGCGGACATCGTCGACTTCGTGCAGCAGGTCACGCCGCTCAAGCTCGCGGGCAAGAGCTACAAGGGACTCTGTCCGTTCCATCGCGAGAAAACGCCGTCCTTCCACGTCGACCGCGACAAGGGACTCTTCTACTGCTTCGGCTGCGGCACGGGCGGCGACGTCTTCAAGTTCCTCACGCTTACCGAACGGTTCACCTTCCCCGAGGCCGTCGAACATGTCGCGTCGCGCGTCGGCATCGAGCTCCCGAAGCGGCGGAGAACGCAGCGCGAGAACGACAAGGACGACCTCCTCGAACTGATGGACGACGCATCCGAGGCCTTCCATCAGGCGCTCGAATGGACGCCGAACGCCGCCGACGACTATCTCCGGCAGCGCCGCGTCTCGAAGGAGATCATCAAGAAATACGGCTTCGGCTTCGCCCCCGATTCCTGGGACTACATCCTCCGCCGCCTCGGACAGAAGCACGGTGAGAAGCGGCTCGAAGCCGTCGGACTCGTCATGCCGCGCAAAGAAAAAGCCGGCTACTACGACCGCTTCCGCAACCGCCTCATCATCCCCATCCACTCCGACACCGGCGCGCTCGTCGGCTTCGGCGGACGCTCGCTCGACGGCAGCGAGCCGAAGTACCTCAACTCCCCCGAGTCCGAGCTCTTCAACAAATCGCGCCTGCTCTACAACCTCCACCGCAGCAAGGACGCCATGCGGCGCATCGACCGCGCCATCCTCGTCGAGGGCTACTTCGACGCCATCGCCATCGACAACGCCGGCGTGCCGGGCGTCGTCGCGTCGATGGGTACCTCGCTGACCGCCGGCCAGGCCTCGGTGCTGCGGCGCTTCACGCGGCGCATCGTCATCGCCTATGACGGCGACGACGCCGGCCGAAACGCGACGCTGCGCGCGGCGCCGATCCTGCTCTCCGCCGGCCTGCACGTCGAGGCGCTCGACCTCCACGGGGAGAAGGATCCGGACTCGCTCGTCGAGAAATACGGAACCGACCGGTTCCTCGAAGTCCTCTCCGGCGCGATCGACATCTTCGAGTTCGGACTGCGCGAATGGGCGTCCGACGTGGCCCAACTCTCCGGGAGGGAGAAGTCCGAACGGGTCGAACGCTTCATGCCGCTGCTCTCCGCGGTCACGGACGCGGTGGTCCGGAACGAGGCCGCGCAGCGCATCGCCGACGCCTTCCGGCTCGAGTTCGAGACCGTCTGGTCGAAGGTCCGCGGCAAGGCGGCGGCCGCTCCGGCGGAAAGACGCGTATCTGCACCACAGAACACGGCCGAGAAATTCATCCTGCAGGCGGCGCTGCAGGGACGGCTGACGCCGAATCAGACGGGACGGCTGAAAGAGGAACTTTTCGAGGACGCCGCGTGCAAAACACTCTTTTCTACCATAAAAAATGACCTCATCGAGGCCAATCCTATTGATTTTCGCGAAGTCGAGACCCATCTTAGGGGCGAAGCGGAGGTCACACTGCTCGCCGAGCTCAGCCTGAGCGAGGATATTGACGACCGGACCGTCGAACGACTCGACGAGAACCTGAGCGGGATGGAACGAGCTTTCCTCGACCGCCGAAAACGGGAAATCCAACGCGAAATCGACGAAGCGCTGCGGAGGGGGGACGTGCAACGAGCCGAGGAGCTCGGAGATGAGAAACTCCGTATGTTGAGCAGGCTGAAATAATTATCGTCCCCCAAAGATTACGCCTGTGTCCACGATGGACGATACTTTGGCTGGCTTGTCAACCATTTTTTGACGATCCAGCCAGGGCCTCGTCCGGGGGCCCCGAGAGTGCTGACAGCGCCGACCCGCTGCCTTGCGAGGAGCGAACGACATGACGACACGCCTGCGCACTTCGAATCTCGATCCGGAATCCACTTTTGAAGACGAGGGGGTTGTCGAGTTGAGTGTCGAAGAAAAATACGCGGAAGTGAAGCAGCTCATCGCGATCGGCAAGGAAAAGGGCTTTCTGCTTTACGACGAGATCTATGAGGTCCTGCCCGAGGAGATCACCTCTCTCCCCGAGGAGCTCGACGAGATCTACATCCGCTTCAATGACCTCGGAATCGATGTTCTCGAGGACGCGGAGAAACCACTCCAGACCACTCCGAAGGGCATCGTCACCATCGACGGCACCATCGAAGAGAAGGAGATGGACCAGCGCGAGGAAGTCCAGCAGGACATCATCGCCGCCTCCAGCGGGATCGTCGACAAGACCAACGACCCCGTCCGCATGTATCTCCGGGAGATGGGCACGGTCAAGCTCCTCGATCGCCAGGGCGAAGTCGATATCGCCAAGCGCATCGAGAAGGGCGAGCGCAAAGTCTTCAAGGCGCTCTCGCAGAACAAGATCATCCGCGAGGAGATCCTGAAGATCTACGAGGCCGCGAA
>Ga0134123_10000931_pt1 | contig 19188 bp, 18 predicted proteins | sample KB303_FD_96460 | JGI IMG/M metagenome (GOLD analysis project Ga0134123, IMG submission 96460) | Terrestrial soil microbial communities without Nitrogen fertilizer from Kellogg Biological Station, Michigan, USA - KB3-0-3 | ecosystem: Environmental > Terrestrial > Soil > Unclassified ...
ATTCCCGCCTCGACGGTGGGAAAGCTGGCCTCCAGGACCTGCTCTCCGCGGATCGCCGGCGGCAGATCCGCCGCTTCGATGCGCTGCCCCGGAAGGGTTACGACCAGGCTCTCGAGGAGGTTTTTCAGCTCCCGCACGTTTCCCGGCCAGGCGTAGCCTCTCATTAGAAACAGGGCCTCGGTGGCGATTTCCGGAACCGCGACACCATTGGTCCGGGAGAGAGAGTCCAGAAAGAATCGGACAAGCTCCGAAAAATCGGCGGCCCGCTCCCTCAGGGGAGGGACCTGAAGCGTGATGACCTGAAGCCTGAAATAGAGATCTTCACGGAATCTGCCCTGCCTGATTTTCTGCTGCAGCGACGCGTTGGTGGCGGCGAGCACGCGGACATCGATCCGAATGTTCCGGCTCCCTCCCAATCGCATGAATTCGCGCTCTTCCAGCACCCGGAGGAGCTTCACCTGGGTCTGGGGGTCCATCTCCCCCACCTCGTCCAGAAAGATGGTGCCGCCTTCCGCCATCTCAAATTTGCCGCGCACGCGTTCGACGGCGCCGGTAAAGGCCCCCCGCTCGTGCCCGAAAAGCTCGCTTTCGATGAGGTTGGCAGGGATGGCGGAGCAGTTGATCGCCAGGAACGGGCGATGGCGCCTGGGACTGTTGAAGTGAATGGCTTTCGCCACCAACTCTTTCCCGACACCGCTTTCTCCCAGGATCAAGACCGTGCTGCTGGCGGGCGCGACCTGGGAGATCCGCTGGACGACGCCCTTCATGGCCGGGGAGTGTTGGATGATGCTGGTCAGGGCATAGCGCTGCGTGAGGGCTGTTTGGAGGTGGGTGAGCCGATCGGCCAGATCTCTTCTTTCGAGGATCCGCCCCACACGACTCTTCAGGTCATAGGGGTCCACGGGTTTCGAGAGGTAATCCTCCGCGCCTCCCTTCAGGGCACGCACGGCCTGATCCATGCGCCCCGAGTCGACCAGGGCCAGGAGCGGAACTCGGGGCGACACTTCCCTAATTCGCCCCAGGAGCTTTCGGGTTGGCAGGCCTGCCACCCCCAGCGCCACGACCATTAGGTCGTATTCCTGGCGCGCCATCAGCGCGAGAGCCCGTTTGAGGGTGAGTACGGCAGTGACCTGGAATCCATCCCTTCCAAGCGTGCGAAGCGCCTCGCCTCCCGACTCCTCATCGGGGTCCAACACCAGGATGCGTCGCGCTTCGGGGTTCACAGGAACCGGATTATATCGGGCGGGTCGTCGATCCCGCAAGACCAACTGCGCTATTTTGACCGAGTTTCACAGCCACTCGATCCGGCCAACATGGCCGAGTTGACTCTCCAACCCTTCTTCGAGGTTTCCACTCGAGCCCTGAGAGATGTTCACTAACTCGATGCATTGACAGGAGCTTAGAGGCCGATCCGCGGTGGAATGAGGCGGATCTCCCCCCTGGGCGGCGGGCTGGCAGAAGGATTGCTCCGGTCTTTCGCAAGACTGTCTTGAGGAGGCGATATGAAAAAGGGAACCACGAAGCGCTCCGTCCCCGTTTCCAGCATTGTCGAATTCGCCTACGACAACACGAGCTACCAGATCGACACCGAGAGCCGGAAGGTCTATCGCCAGTGGATCGAGGTGGAGAGCGCGCGGACCTATCGCATCATGAGTGCCTGGTCCGCTCTCAACATCAAGAAAGCCGTCTGACGCCGCTTCCCTGAGCGGATCCAGGGGTCGCTGCTACCCGGGAATCCCGAGAAAATTCACCTCCGGAAACGGGTGGGCCGGCTTGGCCAGTAGATATCCCTGAGCAAATCGAATTCCAATTTCCCGGACCGTCCGCAGATCTTCCACCTCCTCGATCCCCTCGGCAATCACCGTGATTCCCGTGGTTCGTGAAAATTTGCAAATCGTCGAGAGCAGCTCCCGCTTGATGTCGTTGGCGTGCACGCCGCGGGTCAGGCTCATGTCGATTTTCATGAAATCCGGCCGGATCTCGGCGATGGTCTTCAACCCCGAGTAGGCGGAGCCGACGTCGTCCATTGCCAGGCGGAATCCTTGATTCTGGAAGTAGCGCAGTGCCTGCCTGAAGAGCGGAAAATCCTTCACGGCGGCATGCTCGGTGATCTCCAGCACGATTCGATCCGGCGTGATCCCGGTCTCCTTCAGCCGCCCGCCATCCATTTGGGCCCGCATTTCCGGATCATAGACGGACTCCGGCTCGATGTTGAGAAAGAGCAGCTGCTCCGGCTCCAGGGAGCTCAGGTTTTCCATCGCTTTTCTCCGGCACAGGCGTTCCAGGGCCCACACTTCCTCGCAGGCGTATGCGACCCGGAATAGCTGTTCCGGGTTCTGAAACTCGCTTCGCTCGGGTCGGGAAAGCGCCTCGTATCCCAGGATGAGCCTGCCCTCGAGATCCACCACCGGCTGGTAGACCGTCGAAATGCTTCCGAGGCGCAACAATTCCCGGAGCTGCCGCGTCTCTTTCCTCGCTTCCCGTCGCTGCTGATGGATGGCATCCAGGAACGCGGCATCGAGACTCTGATAGACGCTGCGCTCGATCCGGTGGGCGTCTCCGCCCCCCTGCAGGATGGCACACCCCATGGAGAGCTCCAGCTTCTGGGTTCCCAAATCGGAGAGTCGGCGAATCAGGAAAGGGCGCAGGTGAGCTTCGATGCGGCTGCGAACCTTGTCCATGTCCGCATAGGAGATCAACTTCTGGTCGCGGGGTGGCGCAAGCAGGATGACAAAGGCGTTGCCGCTGATCATCAGCTCCGAGACGACGTCTCCATCCCGCAGCACCACCGGTTTCATCTGCTTGAGAAATCTGGCAAGGTCCCGAATCAGGGCGTCGAATGCCTCCCATCCGAGGATTTGCTCGATCCACTGATTCTGGATGACGTTGAGGGTAATGAGGCCCAGCGCCTTGCTGCGTTTCAGCTCCCGCCGGATGCGGCCCAGAAACAGCGGCAGCGTGGGAAGGTCCGTGACCTGGTCGTAGAGCAGGTGTGAAATCAGCCGCGGGCTTTTCCGACCCAATCGAGAGGACTTCTTCTCGGGTGGACACACGGCTCTGGCCCGTGAGGACATCAGGACCTCCCCTGCTTCAGGCAGCTCCGCCGCGTTCATTGCCGAGAAGTGTCTCTTCGCCACCCTCGAAGGGGAATTTGGGCTCTGCTTGAAGGACTTTGTTTCTGCCCGAGCGCTTGGCGCGGTACAGCGCCTCGTCCGCCGCCCCGACAAGCTCCGACTGGGTGCGGCCGTCATCGGGAAAAGCCGCGACGCCGCCGCTCAGGGTCACCTTGCCGATGGGATCCCCGTCATCATCGTGAAAGACGTGCCGGGCCAGGGCGTCCCGGACCTTCTCCGCGGCCACCCAGGCGCCATCTTTGGGCGTCCCGGGGAGGATCAAGAGGAACTCCTCTCCGCCCCACCGGGCCGAGATGTCCCCCGGACGAATGGTCTTCCGGATAACCTCGGCGGTCTCCTTCAAGACGCGATCACCGGTGAGGTGGCCGTGCGTGTCGTTGAGCTTCTTGAAGTGGTCCAGATCGAAGATGAACAGCGAAACCGGTAAGTGCGTCACTTCGGACTTGTGGATTTCTTCGCCCAGCAGCTCTTGCAGATAGCGCTTGGTGATGAGCCCCGTCAGTCCGTCGGAGTTCGCCTTACCCCTCTGCTCGTCCATCAGCCGGCGATTCATGAGAGACATCGCTCCCAAATCGGCGATTATGGAGAGCAGTCTTTTTTCGAACTTCGGGTGCCGGGTGATTCCACCCACTGAGATCACCCCCTGGGTCTCCTGGTTGTTTCCCAGCATCGGCGCGCAGAGATCAACCTTGAAGCGGAAGTGTCCTGGCGCATCCAGGTTGGCGCCACCCGTGCGCATTTCCCGAACGAAGTCCTCCTGATCCATCGTCGTCTTCTCCTGCGCCACCCACCCGATCTTGCCTTCGCCGATGGAAACTTCCCGGGATTTTCCCAGATCCTTGGGAGCATTCTTCGCCTCCTTGAGGATCAGCTTTCCGGGCACATTCGGGTCGGTGAGAAAAATCAGGATCTGGCTTGGAAGGAAAATCTTGTCCGCGATATTCAGGAGCTGCTTCGGCAGGAGTGCAGCATCCATTTTTCCATCCAGCTCCCTGGTAAAATCGGTGAGTAGCTGGAAAAACTCGGAAAAAGCCTTGTTCTCCTGCTCCAGGCGGGCGTTGGAACGCTGGGTCTCACGGTAGGCATCGACGTCCACCATGCCACCCGAGTCCGAGGCAGGCGCGCGGCGGGTCGTCCCGTCGGAACGGCCCATTCGTGAGAGGAAATAGCCGAGGATGAAGGCAAAGACTCCGACTCCACACAGGGGCCAGAGCGTTACCTCGCGAAGGATCGATGGAGCGTCGTTCATAGAGCTCCAGACGGGCTCGGTGAGTTCCCACCCCGCCCCGGAATCCTGGGCAGGGAGTTAACGGCTTTCGAGCAAGAAGCGAGCCACGGAACGTCGAATCCGTCATGCGAATAACGCGCCCGTACGGGACTGCTTCCAGGGCAGTGGCCTCCGCCGAACTTTAGCTATGTCAGCAGTTTGGGTTGACAGAGCCGAAAATCTGAATGAATCAGGTTGGGGCGCTTCTCGCACCATTCCGGAGGGCGTCGGACCCGCGTCGGCCACAATTCGACACTCCGGGTGTGACAATTTTTGGCCCGCTTTCCGTTGACCCTGATGGAGGGGATCGGCTATAAGATCGAAGCTCCCGTAGCTTTTAACGACCCGCGCCGGAGAAACCCTGATGCCCCTGGGGAATCCGACTGCCGAAAGCGCCCTTCACACGCTTCTCGAAGTGGCAAAAAAGGCAAAAGCCTTCGTCTCGATGCCCGTCGTGGCGGGAATTACTCCCAGGGTCCTGTTGGATCCTGAGCGCTCCAGTCTCTGCGAGACAGCGGAAGGAATTCCGCGCAGGCATGGCGTGTTTCGACTGGACGAAATAGGACTTCCCCTCCTCGACCATGACATCCTCTATGGGGACGCCTGTTTCGAGGGGATTCTGATCAAGCACGGCCGCGTCTTCCTCCTGCGGGAGCACCTGGAGAGGTTTTGGCGCTCAGCCGGCCAGCTGGGCATCGAACTTCCGTACGACCATGTCGTTCTAACCCTTCATCTTCTCGAGACGATTCGGCAGGTGGATTTCGAGCCCCAGGACAATTCCTACATCCGACTGGTCGTAAGCCGTGGCCTTGGAGACCTGGGAATCAACCCGGGAAAATGCGTGGGGAGCAGCCTCTTCGCCCTCGTCTCAACCATCCGGCTCTATCCGAAGGAAGCCTATGAGCGCGGAATCTCTTTGGGAATCGCCAGAACCATCCGCAGGCCTGATGCCTCGATTCTGGATCCTCGCATCAAGAGCAACAACTACCTCAATAACGTCCTGGCGCTGCGGGAAGGCTGTAACGGCACCCCTCACGTTGAGTGTGTGATGCTGACCCAGGAAGGCTTCGTGGCGGAGGCCACGGTCGACAACATCTTCGTCGTGCTCAAGCAGGAGGGGTGGCGGAGTGATGCCGCGAGAGTCCGGGTCATCACACCCTCCGCGGCGTTCTGCCTGAATGGGATTACTCGAATGACCATCCTGAGACTCTCCCGTGAGCTGGGCTATTCCACGGAGGAGTCCCCGACCCTCTTGCCCCTCGACCTCGTGGGGGAGAACCGCGAGGTTTTCATGACCGGGACCGGTGCATTCGTCATGCCCATCACCAGCGTGGCTGGCCATCGGGTCGGCGACGGCAAGCCCGGTGAAGTCACTCGGATCTTGCTGGGGCGCATCACCGAGACCATGGCTGAGCCGAACTGCGGCCTCGAGCTCGGCGCTGGCCTGGACGAGGTACGCCGCTACCTCAGTGCGTGAGTCCACCTGTTGAACGCCACGCCGGAAACGTGCTGGAAAAGCCTCGCGTAGCGCCGCGTAATTCAGCCACCAAGCTGGCCGGAGTCCTGGCTCTGGTTGTCGGCCTCGGGCTTCGGGCTGTCTCATGGGCACAGGCCCAGCCCCTGCACCGGGTGCAGGACGACGTCGGGCGCCAGGTGAGCGTACCGGCTCATCCCCGACGAATTGTCTCGCTCGCTCCCAGCGTAACCCAGATGTTATTCGCCCTGGGTGCCGGAGAGCGGGTGGTTGGGGTCACGGATCAGTGCGACGATCCGGAGCAGGCCCGCACCCTGCCCAAGGTGGGCGGAATGGTGAAACCCGATTGGGAGTCGGTGCTTCGCCTGCGACCCGACCTGGTGCTGGCCACCACCTCGGGGAACGACGCGTCCCTGGTGTCCCAGTCGGAAGGGCTCGGCTTGCCCCTTTACTTCACGGATTCAGCCGATCTCAAGGGGCTCCTCAATTCAATGACTCACCTGGCGGATCTGCTGGGGACCGCCAAGAGGGGAGCCGAGCTGCGCCGGAATCTGGAGGCACGAATCGAAGCTCTCCAGGAGCATGCGGCGGCGGGGCATCGCCCCAGAGTCCTGTTCCTGGTCTGGATCGATCCGCCGGTGGTGCCGGGTTCAGGGACTTTTCTGAACGACGCCCTGCGGCTCACGGGACTGGACTCGATCACCGCCAACGCCCCGGCCGGATGGCCCACCTACGATCTGGAATCGATCCTGGAAAAAGACCCCGAGTGGATCGTGGCTGCAAAGCACAACGCTCCTGCCCTGGCGGGGCTCGCCGGCAAGCCGGGATGGAAAAACCTGGCGGCGGTTCGATCGGGACGAGTCGTGACCGTGAGCGAAGACATCGAGCGGCCTGCCCCTGGGGTCGTGGACGCCATGGAGGAGCTTCAAAGGAAGATTCTGGGCCGGGAGCCGGAATAGCGACCGCGCGGGAAACCCCGCGCGGTCTTGGGGGGATCGCCCGCCGCCCCTCCCATCCGTCATCAAGGGCGGCGGTGAAGGGGCTTACTCTTCGACCCCTCCACTCTTGAAGTATTCGACCAATCCGGTGGCCGGTCAACGACCGAGTTCCTGTGCTGCTTCATCCGTGCAGCATGCTGCAAGGATCGAAAACCCTCGATTCGAGACGGGAGAAACCGTGGCCGATTCTCAAGGCAAGGCAGAAGACAAATCGCCCCTTCCCGTTCAGGGGTTCGGGGCGTTCGCACTTCGTCCGGAGATCCTCTCGACCCTGGCGGCCATCGGATACACGGAGCCTACCCAGGTCCAGCTGCAGGCGATTCCGCTGGCGATGGCTGGGAAGGATCTCATCGTCCAATCCCGGACCGGAACCGGAAAAACCGCGGCCTTCGGGATTCGCATCGCCGAGGCGGTGGATGGGGAATCCCGGGCCGTCCAGGCCCTGGTGCTCACGCCCGCCAGGGAGCTGACCGTGCAGGTCTCAGCGGAGGTGTCCCGAATCGGGGCCGGGCGGGCTTTGAAGTGCGTCGCCGTCTATGGCGGCCGCCCGATCGACAGGCAAATCGAGGAATTGCGGCAGGGGGCGCAGACGGTGGTCGGGACTCCGGGTCGAATCCTGGACCATCTTCGACGAGGCACGCTGCGCCTTGACGCCCTGAGAGTCCTGGTCCTGGACGAGGCGGATCTCATGCTGGACATGGGGTTTGAAAAGGAGATGCGACAGATTCTGGATCACCTCCCGCCCAAGCGACAGACGCTCCTCTTTTCCGCCACGATTCCGCGCGCCATCGAAGCCATGGCCCAAAAATACCTGTCCAACCCGGAAAAGCTGCTGCTCAGCGAGGACTACGTCTACGTGAGGGAGGTCTCCCATGAGTACTACATCACCAACCGGATGCAGAAAGAGCGCAATCTCTGCAATCTTCTTGAATTCGAGGATCCCCCCGCCTCTATGATCTTCTGTAACACCAGGGAAGAAACTCGAGTGGTTGCCAACTACCTGGGACGAAAAGGGCTTCCCGTAGCCATGCTGTCCAGCGACCTGAGCCAGGCACGGCGTGAGAAGGTAATGGCCCGCTTTCGCAAAAGGGAGCTCCGGCACCTGGTGGCTACTGACGTCGCGGCCCGCGGCATCGATATCGAGGGGCTGACCCACGTGTTCATCTTCTCCGCTCCGAGCTCCCCGGATCAGTATGTGCATCGAGCCGGTCGCACCGGTCGTATCGGAAGGTCCGGAAAGGCCATCTCGCTGGTAGCGGCCCAGGATCTGGTGAACTTCAACAAGCTGGTCCGGGTAAACAACCTCGAATTGATCGAGAAGAACTTCCCTTCCCACCAGGAGGTAGCGGCCCGAAAATCCGAGCACCTGCTGAAGCGTCTCAGGGACTCGGCGCAGACCACCGCACCCGAAGACCTGCTGGAGCTGGAGCCGGTAGCCCGACACATCGCCAATGAGCCCGATCGGGACACCTTGGTGGCCATGCTCTTGCAGGAGCACTTCTGCCTGCCGCCGGTCGACCTGGATTCGCAGTCGGAGGAAGGCCCCTCGACGTCGCCGCCGGAGAACCATGGGGCGGGGACCGGTAGTGCCGGCGCCGGCAGCCGGCGCAGGCGACGGCGAAGGCGTCCGGGGGGCGGAAGTCAGTGAATCGTGGGAAGGTGAGGCTCGTCCCGATCCAGCAGTGCACGTCGCCCCGCGAATCCGTCGGGGATGCGGTGCCAGTGGTCGATCCGTGGCTCACCCGATTTCCAGCAGAGAAAAACAATCTCATTTCCCAAAAGACAGGGAAAATCGATGAGCCCCGCCTCCGGGCCGTTCACCACGCACCCGTGTGATTGGATGGCTTGAATGGTGCCGTTGATTTCCTGCAGCAGGCGCGGAGCAATCCCGCGCTCCTCCAGGTGCCGTGCGAGCTCCGAATCTCCGGGCTTCAAGCCGGCTTCGCCGGCGGCGGCCTCCACCTCGTTTCGGATCAAGCCGAAAGTCTGGAGCATTCGATCCACCAGCGGCCGGATCTTGTCCAGGACTTCCTGGGCTTCTTGTACCGTGAATAGTTTGGGCTCTTCGGCCTGCGCGCTCATGAGGCTCCCCTCGCGGCTTGAGTCTAATCGAGTCCCTGCCTCTGTTCAACCGCGACATGACCCATCTCAAGCTCGCGCCCCGTGGAATTGAACAGGGCCCTGCCCCGGTGGCCCGGCCTCGCCGCTCTCCTGATCACCCTTGCGGCTTTGGCGGCGGGACGGGCGCGAGCGCTTCCCACTTCGGGGTTGTTGAGCGCCGCGCTGGGAGTCTTCCTTATCCTCTGGGGCTACTTCGCCCTCTCCGATACCGGTGTCCAGAGACGGCTCGCCCACTGGTGTGAGAACTCGCGCGCTCGAGTCGTAGCCCTCGCCTGTAGCCCCGCTCTCCCGTACCTCGCCTATTCCCTACCACTGCACGGCTTTTCGGCGAGAGGGCTTTTGGCGCTGCTGGCCTACGCGATTCTGCCAGCCGTGGCTCTTCAAGCAAGCCACCATAAGGGAGATTCACCCTTCGCCGATTTTTCAGCCCTGCTTCTCATTTGGCTGCCATTGGAATTTGGAGTGTTGCCTTCCCTGTGGCTCTGGCCGCCCGGACAATCGGGTCACTATCTCGATGGCTTGCTGGGGGTCCTGGTGGCGGTTTACTGCTTTCAAATCGTCCGTGCCCTCCCGGGGATCGGCTATCACCTGATCCCCCGCGGCAGGGACTGGCTGCTCGCCGCAGCAGGCTGTTGCCTGTTTCTTCCCCTGGCACTTGGCGTGGGAGTTTGGACCGGCTTTCTGCATTTCACCCCTCACGACCCCAAGTTTCCCGTGATCGTGGCCCGCATCCTCGGGACCTTCCTGGTGACCGCCGTTCCGGAGGAGTTACTCTTTCGCGGGTTGCTCCAGAACCTGATTCTCCGCTGGACCGCTCGGCCTGGTATTGCCCTCGGAGTATCAGCCGTCGTGTTCGGCATGGCTCACCTGAACGTCGGAGCCAACCCTGACTGGCGATTGGCACTTCTGGCGACGCTCGCCGGCCTCTTATACGGCTGGCTCTTTCAGGTCTCAGGAGGACTCATGGCGCCCGCCCTGGCCCATACCTTCGTCAATACCCTTTGGATGCTTTTGTTTCGACCCTAGTGCAGGGTTGCCACCTCGCGCAGGCTGCGTATAATCACCCACGAGCCTGCTCGTGGCAGCGCCAAAGGATGGGTCCCGACCAAGATGAACCGAAGAGTCATCATCAACGCCGATGAGATGGGTATTGACGAGCCCCGCAGCTATGGGATTCTGGAGGCTCATGAAAAAGGGGTCGTGACCAGCGCCTCCATCATGGCCAACAGCCCTCATCTGGAGTCGCTGGCGGGATTGCTTCGCGAGCACTCGGGTTTGGGCGTGGGTGTCCACCTCAACCTCACCGAAGGCTCCCCGATTCTGTCCCATCCTAAGACTCTCGCCGATCGCCAGGGCCGTTTCTTCGAGAGAGCTGAAGCTCGTCGCCGGCTGATGGAGGGGCGGCTCGATCTGGAAGAAGTCCGGTCCGAATTCGATTTGCAGATTCGGCGCGTCAAAGACTCCGGCATCGAGCCCACCCATCTGGACTCCCTGCACCATATTCACGTCTACCCAGGAGTCATGACCGCCCTCGTCTGGGCAGCGCGTCGGCACGGAATCCTGAAGGTGAGGCTTCCGCGAGAGCCCGTGCCCCTTCCCGGCTCGGTGCCCTCCCAGATCTATTGGGAGCTGGTGCGGTATCAGGGGCTGGTCACCAAAGCCTCGGAAGTGCTGTTCGCTGAGGGAATGAAGACGTCGGATCACTTCCGGGGTATCGCCTTTTCAGGCGGGATTCACTTAGACCGATTCATGGACGTGATGGCCAAGCTTCCGGAAGGAACCACCGAGATCATGGTCAGGCCCGGGAAGCGGGAGCCCGGGGGGAAGAGCTTTGTCTCCGAGGACAGGGAGAGGGAGCTGCGCATCCTGACCGATCCGGAAATCCGATCGGCGATCTCCAGATACGACATCGAGTTGATCAGCTATCGGAAGCTTTGAAAACGCCCCTCAGTCTGATTCGTCGTCTCCGAAATTCCACCAATGGCGCTTGGCGTGCGCCTCGCAGCGCTGGGCGGGTTCGGTCCCTTCGATGAAGATCTCCTCGATTTCCTCAGGACATTTCCAGGTGGCCAGCTGACCCGTCTCGGGATCCACCTTCTCGCGGACCATTCCATCGGGCTCCGGGAAATCCGCGTCAGAGACTCGTCCTGAGCCCATCATGAAATCCACCCAGATGGGAAGAGCCGCCTGCGCTCCCGTGAGACCGAGCGCCCGGTTGTCGTCGTAACCGACCCATACGAGCGCCAGGATATCGGGCGTGTACCCGGCGAACCAGGCGTCCCGCAAGTCGTCGGTCGTGCCCGTCTTCCCCGCCGCCACTCCCGAGAAGCCGAGAGCGGCCGCCGACGCCGCGGTCCCGTGCGAGAGCACTCCTTTCAGCAGGTCGGTGATCAAATATGCAGCCTGGGGCGAAAGAACCCTGGTGCTCGGGGTCTCCTCCGGTTCCAGCGACCGCCCTTGGCGATCGGTCACGGCCCGGATAGCGCGCACGGAGCTGCGGATCCCCCCCGACGCCAGTGTGGTGTAGGCGGCGGCCATCTCCAGGGGGGTGACCTCCGCCGTCCCGAGGGCGAGGGAAGGAACCTCTGGAAGCCGGCTCTCCACGCCGCAGCGCCTGGCCAGGGTGATGACGTGGTCCAGGCCCACCTGAGTCGCGGCCCGGATGGTCGCCACGTTAAGCGACTCTTCCAAAGCCCGGCGCGCGGTCACAATCCCGTGAAACTCATGGTCGTAGTTTTGCGGTGAGTAGGGCTTGCCCCCGGAGATGAGCTCCAGGGGCGTATCCTCCAGTGGTGTGGCCGCGGTGAATGAAAAGGTTGGATCGAACTGCGCGCGATCGAAGCCGGCGAGGTAGACGAAGGGCTTGAACAGGGATCCCGGCTGCCGGTGAGCCTGATAGGTCCGATTGAACTGACTGACGCGATAATCCCGGCCCCCGACCAGGGCCAGGATCGATCCATCGGAGACGCGCAGCGCGACCAGAGCCCCCTGGAGCGACCCCGCCCCGTTTTTCCGCAGCACCGGATAAGAGCGCTCCAGCCGCTCCAGACCGGCGCCCAGCGCCTCCTCCGCCTGATCCTGCAGATCCGGATCCACCGTGCTGAAGATCCGCAATCCTGCCCCGGCAGGGGGGGAATCTGGAAAAGCCCGCCGAACCTCTTCTTCCAGAAAATCAACCAGGTAGGGGGCCCGGTAATTCACCGGGCGCTGGCGGGTTATCCCCAGATCCTTCGACTTGATCGCCTGAGAGACTTTCTCGGTGATGTCCTTGGTCTCCACCATGGACTTGAGCACCCGGTTCCGTCTCGCCAGGGCGGCCTTCGGGTGACGATAAGGATTGTACAGACCCGGGCTGCTGATCATCCCGGCCAGGAGAGCGGATTCGCTCAGAGTCAGCTCCGAGGGACGTTTTCTGAAATAGAAGCGTGAGGCCTCACCCATCCCGCTCACCGCCACCGGCCCCCGCTGCCCCATGTAAACCTCGTTGAGGTAGGCTTCCAGAATTTGCTCCTTGGTGTAGCGCGCCTCCAGCATCACGGCTGCGGCGGTTTCCAAGATCTTGCTGATGAGATCCCGCTGCCGGTTGGCGTACAGGTTCTTGGCCAGCTGCTGGGTAATCGTGCTCCCCCCCTGAACCGCCCGTCGCTTCGAGACGTCGACCACCAAAGCCCGCACCACCCCACGCGGATCCACACCGGCGTGATGAAAGAAATTGCGGTCTTCCACCGAAAGCACCGCCCGGCGCAGCTCCTCGGGGAACTGAGCCAGGGAGTACCAGGTTCTCTCCTCCTGGAGCTCCTGATAAAACGTGGCGATGAGCTCGGGCTCGATTCGCACTTTTTCCAGATGCTTCCCGCTGTCCAGGCTGGTGATACGCCGAATCTGGTTTCCACGGAATTGCAGACGGACTCTATCCCCGGGAAATTTCCCTTCCGGGTAGTCGAACTCGCGCAACGCAAGGCGCAGCTCCTTCCCGGCGAGGACGAATTCTCCGGGCTTGGCGGGCCCCTTATCGACCCTTCGGTAACCCAGTCGGGCCAGACGCGCCAGGAGCGTGTAGGCAGGCACCTCTTGCCCTTCTTTCAGCTCCATGATGTCCGAGTAGAGGCGTGAGGGAAATTGCTCCTGCCGGGCCTCGAACCGCCTCGTGACATCGAGATAAATGAGCCCCAGGGTGATGAGCCCGACCACGGACAGAAAGAGCAGAAGGCGAAGCAGCACCCCCCTCCCAGTACCCCACCTCGTGCGGGATTGCTTGGTACTGGACGTCCGCTCTTTGCTAGTGGTATCAGTCATGAGCCGCACCCCTTCCGGCGTCAATGGAGGTTGGCGCCCGCCGCGGGCTGCGGGCAGATTTGCTACAGAGCCCGAACGCGGGCGGGGGCATTCCACACGGCCTATCTCGATTTTGTAAATCCCTTGCAAAGGCCTGAGGCGGCTTCATATTGAACCCGAGAATTCGGCTCATCGGTGCATCTGTCACGGAGGATTTCTCATGAAAAGAGTTGCACTCGCCTTGTTCGGCGCCCTCTGCCTGTCCGCCGGATTCGCCTTGGCCGGCACGGCACCTGCCGCTCGAAAACCGGTGGCTCCAGCCATGGCTCATAGCTTCCATAAGATCACCATCGTAGCAGTCGAAGGCACGATCACCCCCGACGTGGTCCGGGTTCGGCGCGGCGACCTGGTGCGCCTCACCTTCCTGGCCAAGGATGGAACCTACGGAGTCTACATCCCGGTCCTCAAGCTGAAGGGAAAGGCGACACCGGAGCGGCCGGTGACTTTTGAGTTCGCCGCGAGCTCCGAGGGTGAGTACGAAATGCGCTGCACGAAATACTGGGGATTCAAGCACTGGTCGGAGAACGGTAAGATTGTGGTCGAATAGGCCTGGGCTCACTTTCCAGCCTCTTTCGCCACCTGCTTCACCAGGCGCTCAACCTCTACGACCTTTCCGGCGATGACCACGCGATCCACGGCTCGCAGGACCCGCAGGTCCTTGAGGGGATCGCCGTCCACCAGGAGCAGATCGGCCCGCTTGCCGATTTCCACCGTCCCCTGGTCCTGCAAGACTCCCAGCAAGCGCGCGCTCTCCTGGGTCGCGCAGCGAATCGCCTCGAGAGGCGACAAGCCCCCCTGGTTCAACAACTCAATTTCGGTGTAGAGATTGCCGTGAAAGACAAATCCGCTGCCGGCGTCGCTCCCGGCCGCCAGTAAGACTCCGGCGGCGTGCAGACGCCCAACTTCCTCCAGGAGTATTTCCATACGCTTCCTGCCGGCCTCCGCAACGGTCTGCCGTTTGGGATTGTGGGCGAAATCTTCGAGGTTAATTGCCAGAGTCCGCCGCTGCATGGGTGTGAGGCGCAGGCGCAACGACGGATCGTCGCTCCACGCTCGGGTTTCGGGGCCGTAGGTCTCGCCCACCTCCGCGGAGAGGGTGGGCACGATGGTGATGTGCCGCGCGAGGATTTCGGGAATCAGCCCCGAGGTAGTGTAGAGGGTGTCAGCACCCCCCTGGGGAAACCAGCTGCCCGGCATATGCTCGAGGCTGTCCACCCCCGCCATGACAGCGTTTTCCAGGTCCGCCACCGTGGCGGCGGCGACGTGCGCGGCAACGGGGATCCCTCGCTCGTGCGCGGCCTCCACGATGGCGCGGACCACCTCAGGCGCCATGGAAGGGATGGGCTCCCCCAGCGTTCGGCTGGTCACGGCGATTTTGATGACCCCGGCTCCGGCCTGGGCGGATTCTGCCACGAGCGCGCGCCCCACCTGCGGTGAAGCAACCTCCCGCGCGTGCGGCGCCCCATATCCTCCGGGGGCGGTCAGCATGGGGCCGGCATAAATGAGCCGCGCCCCCAATGTCGGCTCCCGCTGCAGCTGCTTGGCTAATCTCCTCCCAACCTCCAAGGGCATGTGCAAGTCCCGGACCTGGGTCACCCCTCCCAGCAGCTCGGAGCGGAGGCTGCGTCGAAACACCTCCTCGGCATTGGACTGCGGGCGAGGAAAGGCGGAGCTGACGGCGCCGCTGGTGGCGAGATGGACATGGGCGTCGATGAGACCCGGAAGGATGGTCTCGCCCCGAGCTTGCAGTATGTTGGAGCCACGCGGGACCGGAAAGCTCCCCGGCTTTCCGATCGCCTTGATCCGGTCTCCTTCCAGCAGAATCCAGGCATGAGGAAGCGGAGGGTGACCTGTTCCGTCGATGAGAGTCCCACCTTTGATCAGGAGCGAAGAGGAATCGGCGAGAGAACAGTTTGGAAGGATTGGAGTGACGAGAACAAGCAGGCCCAATGCCAAGCGGGCCAATGAAGGAGACCGCGGCTCCGTCCGGCCGGCTGGCTTCCTTCCGCGATGGCTTGGCGATCTCACAGGTCCGGGAAGGTTGCCGTTACAACGGTATGAATTCCGCCTCGCACCAGGAAATCTCCCACCACGCGTAATCGCACGGGATGGCAGGCAGAAACCAGGTCATCCAAAATACGATTGGTGACCTCTTCGTGAAAGGCCCCCGCGTTCCGATAGGACCATAGGTACAGCTTCAGGGATTTCAACTCCACGCAGTGCTCCGCCGGCGTGTAGGTGATTCGAATCGTGGCAAAATCGGGTTGTCCCGTCTTTGGGCAAAGGCACGTGAACTCCGGACACTCGAAGCTGATCTCGTAATTCCTTCCCGGGCGCGGGTTGGCAAAGACTTCCAACGCGAGAGTGGGTTCCGTGGGCAAGGATTCCTCCTTCCGAACTCTCGCATTATAAGGGCGTGTCGTGAACGCGTCATCCCCCGTCATGCGGGAACGGTGACTCCTCTCCGTGGCTTATCCCTTCGCCTCTCCCTTACAGGAGTCAATCCAGACCTCAGTAGCTCCTCCCATTTCCCAATTCTCCCGTGAGACGGCGAAATCCCTACCAGACATGCGCTGGAAAGTATTATGTTATAGTTAGTTACAAAATCTAATAGATATAACTAAGATTACTTGACAATACTACACTCATAGTTTATCTTGTGCAGCGTAGTTGATGCCCCGCTCGGGGCCAACCAATCAAGGAGGCGGACAATGGCGCTTGTGAGATTCCAACCATTCGTGGACGATTTTCAGACGCTGCACGACAGGTTCAATAGAATTTTCCGGGATTCCGCGCTGGCGCAATTCGGCAGTGAGGAAGCCATGGGTTCCTGGGCTCCCCTCTGTGACATTTTCGAGGAAGGAGACAACATCGTCGTCAAGGCGGAGCTTCCCGGCCTGGATCGAAATGACCTCGATGTCCAGGTCGAGAACAACGTGCTGACGCTGCGTGGCGAGAGGAAGCGCGAGAATGAGGTGAAGTCCGAAAACCTGTTTCGGACGGAGAGGTACTACGGAACCTTCACTCGCTCCTTCACGCTGCCCGTCACCGTGGACACCGAAAAAATTCGCGCCGAGTACAAAGACGGTGTCCTGCTGTTGACCATGCCCAAGGTGGAAGAGGCGAAGCCCCGCAAGATCAAGGTGCTGACCGCCTGAAATAGTCTCGAGTCCATCTCGATGCCCCTCGCGAGGAAACCTCCCTCGCGAGGGGTTTTTGCAATCCTAGGAATCAGTTCCCCGCTTCCAGCGCCGGCTCGCGCGGAGACTCGATCAGTCGCAGCGCCAGGGGAAGCGCCGCGAACGCCACCCCGGCGCTGAGCAAGAAGAGCATCTGAGCGCCCACCTGGTCGTTAGAGTCTTCCGGCAACCATTCAATTCATGCCCCGCACAGGCGCTCCGACCCCGCGTAGACCTGCATACTGCGACCTCGAAGGAATCCCGCCAGCAGCATGCCCGCCTCTCGCGCCAGATCTACCGCCAGGCTCGACGCCCCCGAGATGCCGACCAAGGCCGGGATTCCGGCGATAAGCGCTTTCTGGGTGATTTCGAACGACAGCCGCCCGCTGACCAGGAGGACATGACCCCGCAGGGGAATTCCATCTTCCAGGAAGCGGGATCCGATGACCTTGTCCACGGCGTTGTGCCGCCCCACGTCTTCCATGACTTCCTGGAGCCTTCCTTCCCGATCGAACAGAGCGGCGGCGTGCAGGGCTCCAGTCTCGCTGAATACCCGCTGAGCGCTTCGCAGCAGCTCCGGCAGCGTGTACAAGGTCTCCGGGTCGAAGCGCGAAGCATCCGTCATCGGAGGGGTTGCCTGCCGAACCGCATCGATGCTGGTTCGGCCGCAGATGCCGCAGGAAGATGAGAGGTAGAATCGCCGCTGCCACCCCGCCTCCGGGCGGGGCGCCTCGGGAGCGGTGAGCACGTTCACGACATTGTCGGCACTCCCCTGCTCGGAGCTCGAGCAGCGGACGATGGAGCCAACTTGTCGTGACTCCTTGAGAATACCCTCCGTAAACAGAAAGCCGGCTGCCAGCGGAAAGTCTTCTCCCGGAGTCCGCATGGTCACCGCCACCGACTCGCCATCCAGCCGAATCTCCAGCGGCTCTTCTACGGCCAGGAGATCCTGCCCCTCCTGGCCGAGTCCGCCGTCCCAGCGAACGGAATTCACGCGGTGAATGGGGCGCATCATCGATCCGAGAATTCCTCCTGCGACCGGCATGAGCATAGCACGCCGGCGAGAGCGCACTGAAGCACCTCCCGTGGAGTCATCCTTCGGAAACGAGCGCCTCCCAGAAATCGCCGTCGAGGTTGAAATGAAGGTAGGAGAGGGGGTGAACAGCGTCCATAGCCCTGAGGTTGGAGAGGATTCGCGGATCATGAGGCAGTTGATCCACGACGAAGGGAGCGGCAGCCAGCAGGTCGGCCACTGCGTGATTGCGGGGACATGGCTCCACTCGGTTGTGCGCTGACTTGAAGATACGGTACATGCCCCCGATGGGAAACGTGTCGCGGATCGGACGCCCCCCCTGGTAGGTTCCGCGGAAGGGGGTGCCTGCTACGTAAAAGGAACCCTCCTGCCGACGCACCAGGGTGAGATCGTCGCTGATTACCTCGCCGGAGCGCGAGGTGGCGGCGAGGGTTGATTTCCCGCTCCCCGAAGCACCGAGAAACAGGTATCCCTTCCCCTCCCGGGCGACACTTGCGGCATGCAGCAAGGCACCCCCTTCCTCGACCGCCCGCCAGGCGGTGCAGACCCGAAGATAGTTCTCCACGCACCAAGTCGACTTTTCGTATTCATCCCGCCCCAGGGCCAGCTCGCCGCTCTTCCTCTCGATCTCGATCCAGCCGGCGAATCCGAAGGACTGAACCAGGAGCACCTTCCCGTCCCAGCGGATGCTGAGGGGATGGGGGTTCCCCCACGAAACCACCTCGGGCGCCACGAAATGATCCCGTCCCGCGTCCAGCAGCCGAATCTGAAAGGCCCCCGATTCGTCCCCTCCCAGGAAATGAGAATAACGGGCGCTGAGGCTCTCCCTCAGCATCTCATCCGGACGGTTTATCTGAAACGCCAGCCCGCCGATATCCAGCACCAGAGAGGCGGCATTGCCTCGCTCGGAAAGGTCGGAAAAGAAGGAGCGAGGTGGGGGTGGATACCGGTTCAAATCCAAGGATTCACTCCGAGGGCGCAGGCAATGCGGGGGAGTTTAGGGTGCTGTCCAGGCGCGCGATCACCACGTAGCGCTCCGGCGCCGGCCCCACGAAGCCGAAGGGATAGCAGGTGATGAGGGTCAGGATCGGGTCGTGTCCGGGCTGCAGCACCCGGCGCTGTGAGGGGGAAATGACCCGATGGGATTCCACCTCGTAGGTGAACACTTTCCCTTCCGAGAACAGCTCAACCCGGTCACCGGGACGCAACTCACCCAGGCGTCGAAAATGCAGATCTCGATGACCTGCGAGAATGCAATTCTCGGATTCGCCCGGCAAGGCCGATCCCTCCAGATGCCCCGGAGCTTTGAGCAGATCCCTGGGGCGGGTTCCCTCGATGACCGCCACGTCCAGGCGAATCTTCGGAATCTTGAGGCGTGCCAGAGACGAGCCCGAGGAGAAGTGCTCTACAGGAATGACGGAGGGGGAAGCTTCGACAACTTCCTCAGCGTGGGTGGCTTGCCAAATCGGGGCTTGGAGATACCCGGTGAGCGCCACCGCAAGTGTGGCGGCGCCCACCATAATCAGACCGGCTCCGCCCAGGAATCGGGCATCTCTCCAGCGCAAGGGTTTCTCAGGCGGCGCGCTGCCTCAGCAGCAATGCTCCGCCTCCCACCAGGGCCAGACCCGTGAGCGCCAGCAGCGGCAA
>Ga0134123_10000932_pt1 | contig 19184 bp, 15 predicted proteins | sample KB303_FD_96460 | JGI IMG/M metagenome (GOLD analysis project Ga0134123, IMG submission 96460) | Terrestrial soil microbial communities without Nitrogen fertilizer from Kellogg Biological Station, Michigan, USA - KB3-0-3 | ecosystem: Environmental > Terrestrial > Soil > Unclassified ...
CCGATGCGCCGACGCAACGACCGGCTGCTGGCCGAGTTCGGAGAGCTCGCCGCCGCGCTGGCCGATCGGGTGGTCGCGCTCGAGACCGAGGTGCGCGAGCTGCGGGCCAAGCTCGGGGACGCCGGGTGAGGATCGCGGTCGTCCACCCCCAGACGCCGTTCGTGCGCGGGGGAGCCGAGACGCACACCGAGTCGGTGGTGAGCGCGCTCCGACAGGCCGGGCACGAGGCCGAGGAGGTCGTGGTCGCCGGCAAGTGGTACCCGGCGACCGAGATCGTGCACCAGATGGCCGTGTGGCGGGCGCTCGACCTGTCCGAATCCAACGGGCTGCCGATCGACATGGTGATCGCGCTCAAGTTCCCGGCGTACCTCGTCCCGCACGAGCGCAAGGTCGTGTGGCTGATCCACCAGCACCGGACCGCGTACGAGCTGTGGGACCACCCCGAGTTCGCCGACCTCGGCAAGCAGATCGAGGGGCCGCAGGTGCGCGACATGGTGCAGCAGAGCGACCGGATCGCGCTCGGCGAGGCCAAGCGCATCTTCACGAACTCGAAGAACGTCCAAGACCGCCTGTGGAGCTCCCTCCGGCTGTCCAGCGACGTCCTGTACCACCCGTCGCCGATCGTCGAAGCCCTCCTCCCGCTCGAACCCGGTCCGTATGGCGACGCGATCGTCTTCCCGAGCCGGCTCGAGGGACTCAAGCGTCAGGCGCTCGTCGTCGAGGCGATGCGCCATGTGAAGACCGGCGTTCGGTTGGTGTTGATCGGCAACGGTCCGGACGAGCACGGCCTCCGCGAGCGGATCGAGAAGCACGGGCTCCAGCACAAGGTCGAGCTCGTCGGCCGCGTCTCGGACCAACGCCTCCACGAGCTCTACCTCGGGGCGCTCGGCGTGTACTACGGGCCGTTCGACGAGGACTACGGGTACGTGACGCTCGAGGGGTTCGCGGCGCACCGTCCGGTCGTGACGCTCACCGACGCCGGCGGGCCGCTCGAGTTCGTGACCGACGGCGAGACCGGTCTGGTCACGCCGCCCGAACCCGAGGCGATCGCCCACGCGTTCGACCGCCTGTTCTCCAACCGCCCCCTCGCGAAGAAGATGGGCGAGGCCGGCAACGACAAGCTGCGCGCGACGGTGCCGGGATGGCCCGAGGTCGTCGCGCGTCTGACGGAGTAGCCGTGAACCGGCTGACCACTCCCCTCGTCGGCGCGGTCCGCAGGCTCTACCGCTGGGACCACCAGATGGACCCTCGCGTCGCGTGGCTCTCGCCGATGCCGCCGGCGCGAAGCGGGATCGCGACCTACTCGCGGGCCGTGCTCGAGGGGCTCGAACGCATCGGCTACGCGCCGGGCAAGCACAAGATCCAGCCGTACTGGCCGATCAGGCACAAGCACTGGGCGACGGTGCCCTGGCACACGATGGCCGTCTATCACCTCGGCAACAACATGGAGTTCCACGCCGACATCTACGACCTCGCGATCCGGACGCCGGGACTCCTGGTGATCCACGACCTCGCGCTCGACGACTTCGTGATGGGGATGGTGGCCACCGCGCAACCGTTCGGGCACCAGGCGCTGCGCGAGGGCCTCCTGCTCGCGCCGCGCCTCCGCGGGTTCGAGGAGGCCGAACGCAACGAGCCGCTCCGAGTCCCGTACGTCGCGCACGCGGCCCGGCATGCCCGCGGCATCGTCGTCCACGCGTCGTTCGTCGAACGCTACCTCCGTGCGTTCGGCTGCAAGACCCCGATCTACGTCGCCCCGCACCCGGTCGTGGAGAGCGAGCCGCACGTCCGCAAGGCGGAGCGTGCCGCTCGCGTGATCCGGGGGTCGCTGGAGTCGACGGGGATGACGTCGCTGATCGGGGTGTTCGGCGACCAGAACGCCGCCAAGCTGATCGACGTCGTCCTCGAGGCGATGGTGCAACTCCCGCCGGACGCGCATCTCGCGCTCGTCGGCCGGCGGATCCCGGGGTACGACGTCGAGCCGATGGTGCGGGGCAGCGGGCTCGGGGCCCGCGTGTCGGTGCATACCGACGTCTCGGACGAGGACTTCCTGGCGTGGATGTGCGCGGCGGACGTCGCGGTCGACCTCCGGTTCCCGCACCGGGGCGAGGTCTCCGGCTCGCTCTCGCGCTCGATGCAGTGCGGCATCCCCACGGTGGTGAGCGCGACCGGGACGTACCTCGACCTGCCCGAGGGCGCGGTCGTTCGCGTGCCGCCGGGGCGGCTCGAACCCCGGGAGCTCGCGGAGACGCTCCGAGCGCTCGTCGAGGACCCCGAACACCGCCGTCGGGTGGGCGACGCGGCCAGGGCACACTCGATGGAGCTCGCGCGGTCCGAGGCGACCGCCCACGTCTACGCCGAGGCGATGGACGCCACGATGGCGCTCCTGTTGGACCCGGCCCGTCGCGCGCTCGCCCGCTGGGGCGGCGCGCTCGTCGATCTCGGGATCACCGAGGACGGGCTCTCGGAGGGCTACGGGATGGCCTACGCCCGAGCGCTGGACGAGTTCCGGCCGGCGCACGCACGCGAGGTGGCCGAACCCATGCATTCTCCATAGCCCGCGTTCCCGGTCCGCCGCAAGCCCGTTGCTAGACTCGCCACGCCGAGCCGGCACGCACGGCGCGCGCCGGCCGGTCACGACGCCGAATCTCACCCAACGCCATGGCCGCAACCGTCCAGACCGTCGAGCGCACCTCCGAGCCGCCGCACCTCCGGGTCGGCGAACGCCTCCGCATCCTCGTGGCCCACCGCGAGATCCTGGCGAACCTGGTTCGCAAGGAGCTCAAGGTCAAGTACGCCGCCTCGGTGCTCGGCGCCGTGTGGTCGCTGCTGAACCCGCTCGTCTACCTCGCGGTCTTCTCGTTCGTGGCGAAGGTCCTCGGCGCGGGGATCCCGAACTACCCGGTCTACCTGTTGTCCGGACTGCTCGCCTGGAACCTGTTCTCGGCCTCGATGGGACCGGGCGCGCGGGCGGTCCTCGACAACGCGAACCTCGTGAAGAAGGTGGCGTTCGCGCGCGAGATCCTCCCGCTCTCGGCGGTCGGTGTCGGCCTGGTCGATTTCGCGTTGCAGTCCGCGGTTCTGCTCATCTACATCGTCGTCTCGGGCTACGGCCTCCACCTGCCCGAGCTCGCCCTGTGGCCGCTCGCCTTCGTCACGCTCCTGGTCCTGACGACGGCGCTGTCGCTGTGGTTCTCGGCGCTGAACGTGCGCTACCGCGACGTCGGGCACCTGCTGAACATCGCGCTACTGGTGTGGTTCTGGGCGACGCCGATCGTCTACGCCGAGTACCAGGTGCAGCATCTGGCCGCCAAGAACGACGTGGGCGGGGCGGGGGCGCTCGCCGTCTACTTCTTGAACCCGATGGTCGCGGTCGTGGCCGGGTTCCACCGGGCGCTCTACGGCACGGTGAGGCCGATCGTTGGCCAGGACCCGGTGCTGTTCCACGAGAGCCTGGGGTGGGTCGCCGGCGTCGTGACGATCACGCTCGTGGTCTCGCTGATCGGGCTCCGGCTCGCGTGGAGGTACTTCTTCAACAGGTCGGGCGACTTCGGGGAGGAGCTGTGAGCGGGCCCGCGATCGAGGTCGCCGACGTCTCGAAGCGCTTCCGCGTCTATCGCGACAAGCCCACGTCGCTCAAGCAGCGCGTGCTCTCCTCGCGCAGCCGAGCGGAGGACTTCTGGGCGCTCCGCGACATCGCGCTCGACGTGGGCGAGGGGTCGACGTTCGGGCTGATCGGGCACAACGGCTCCGGCAAGACGACGCTCCTGAAGTGCGTCGCGGGGATCCTGCGGCCGACTTCGGGCACGATCCGCCAGCGCGGCCGCCTCGCGGCGCTGCTCGAGCTCGGCGCCGGGTTCCACCCCGAGCTCACCGGGCGCGAGAACGTCTACCTGAACGCCTCGTTCCTCGGCCTGTCGCGCAAGCAGACCGACGCCGCGTTCGACGACATCGTCGCGTTCGCCGAGCTCGAGACGTTCATCGACAACGAGGTGAAGTTCTACTCGTCGGGGATGCTGGTCCGGTTGGGGTTCGCGGTGGCGGTGCACGTGGACCCCGACGTCCTGCTGATCGACGAAGTGCTCGCCGTCGGCGACGAGGCCTTCCAGGCCAAGTGCCTCGACCGCATCCGGGCGTTCCAGCGCGAGGGCCGGACGATCGTGCTCGTGACCCACGCGCTCGACACCGTGATCGAGATCTGCGACCGCGCCGCGATGCTGCACCACGGCGAGCTGCACGCGATCGGCATGCCGTCCGACGTGGTGCGCGAGATGCGGTACGTGCTCCTCGGCGTCACCGACCCGAACTTCGTCCCCGAGGAGGGCACCCGTGAGGCGGAGATCGCCGAGGTCCAGATCGTCCGGCCGAACGGCTCGAGCGAGGGGGCGATCCTGCGCGGCGATCCGCTCACGATCGTGATCGACGTCCGTCAGAACGAACCGCTCGACGACCTGGACGTGGACTTCGCGGTCCTGGACGGGGCGACGAATCACGCGGTGCTCGACGCGCGGACATCGCGCGCCGGTCTGGATCTGGGGCGCTTCGACAAGAAGCGCGTCAGGTTCCGGATCGAGGGCTTCCCTTACGAGCCCGGCAAGTACTGGGTGACGGTGGGCCTGTCCAACCGCACCACCGGGCACCTGTACCACGTGCAGACCCAGCGGTACCTGTTCGAGGTCTTCGACGCGCCCCGCGTGCAGGAGCTCGTCGAGGTCCCGGTGGCGGTGGAGGTCGAGGACCTGTGACCGAGCCGGCGACCGATCCCGTGCCGACGCAGACGAAAGGAACCCCTCCGATGCTGATCGTGCTGATCCTGTTCTCGGTCACGCTGGCAGCCGTCGCGCAGCTGGCGCTCAAGCACGGCATGAACCTCGTGAACGACGAGCTCGCGCCGCAGACCTTCTCGCTGAACGGTCCATCGCTGCGCGTGGTCGCCGGCCAGCCGTTCGTCTGGGGCGGGCTGTTCCTGTTCGGCCTGTCCGCGCTCGTCTGGCTGGTGGTGCTCTCGCGTGCCTCGCTCTCCTTCGCCTACCCGTTCGCCGCGCTCACCTACGTGCTGATCCTGCTCTTCGACCAGTTCGTGCTCGACGAGACCGTGCCGCCGCTGCGCTGGGCGGGCGTGGCGTTCATCGGCGTCGGGATCATCCTCGTGTCGCAGACCCAGCACACGTGACCCGATGAAGGCCGTCGTGCTCGTCGGCGGTGAGGGAACTCGCCTTCGCCCGCTCACCGAGACCCTGCCCAAGCCGCTCCTCCCGCTCGTGGACCGACCGAGCCTCGATCACGTGCTCGACCACCTGGCGGGGCACGGCGTGCACGAGGTCGTGCTCTCGAGCTCGTACCTGGAAGAGACCTTCCACGCGTTCATCCAGGCCCGTCGCGGCCATCCGTCGATCACGTGGATCACCGAGACCGAACCGCTCGGCACCGGTGGCGCGATCGTGAACGCGCTCGAAGCCCTCGATACGGGCGACCCCTTCTTCGCGCTCAACGGCGACATCCTGACCGACCTGGACCTCACCGAGATGCTCGCGAGGCACCGCGACCGGGGCGCGCTGGCGACGATCGCGCTCACGTACGTCGAGGACGCTCGGCCGTACGGCCTCGTGCCCATGGACGCCGACGGAGGGGTGCTCGAGTTCCGCGAGAAGCCCTCGGAGGTCGTGCCCGGCCACATCAACGCGGGCACCTACGTCATCGACCCCGCCTCGCTCGAGGGCTGGACCCGCGGCGAGACCGTGTCGATCGAGCGTCAGATCTTCCCGGCGCTCATCGCGGCAGGGCGGCCCCTCGCGGGGTTCCCGTCCGAGGCGTACTGGATGGATCTCGGCACGCCGCAGGCGTACCTGCAGGCGCAGTTCGACCTGCTCGACGGCCGGGTGAACGGACACCGCCCGTACCCGTCGCCGTTCGTGGACGCCGACGGCACGATCGGGCGGGGCGCGACCGTGAACGAGCACGTCGTCGTCGGGCCGCACGCCACGATCGAGACGGGGGCGCGCGTGAGCGACACCGTCCTGCACGAGCGGGCGGTGGTCGAACCCGACGCGGTCGTCGAGCGCTCGGTCCTCGGCCCCTCATCGATCGTGATGCGGGGTGGTTCGGTCCGCGACTCCGTGCTCGGCGAGGGGGCGGTGGTGGGCGCGGGCGCGTCGGTGCTGGAGGCTCGCGTGCGACCGGGTGAAAGGGTCGGGGCGTAACCTTCGAGCACGGCGGAACGTTGTGATACGGTGCGGCCCGCCCGACCATCCGCATCGAACCCATGCGTAGAGCCCCCATCCTCGTCCTGTTGGTCGTCCTGGCGCTCGCCGCGATCCCGGCGAACGCCGGACCGAACCGCGAACCGAGCGGACCGGACGGACCCAAAGAGTTCCGTCTGTTCGGCGCCGGCTTCGGGCATGGCCTCGGGCTTTCGCAATGGGGGGCGTACGGGCTGGCGAAGCAGGGGTGGGGCTCGTCGAAGATCCTCAAGCACTTCTACTCAGGGACCCGAGTCGCGCGGGAGGGCTCGCCCCCGAAGACCCTCCGGATCGGGCTCACGCAAGGGAAGGACTCGATTCGGCTCGAGGCGCAGGACGGACCCGTGGAGATCCGGCTCGGCGATGCGCAGACCGGTACGCAGGTCGCCATGGTCCCCGCCGGCGAGACGTGGAAGGTTCGTGCCGTCGCCAACGAGTACCTGATCGTGGACGCGACCGGGACCACCGTTGACAGCGTTGGCGGTCCGAACGAGACGATCTCCATCGTGTACGAGCAGAACGGGGCGCGCGTTCGCGTCCCGGAGGCCGCCCACACCTACAACCGTGGGTCGATCGAGTTCGCCTTGTACTCGTGCGCCGGGGGTTGCGCGATGCGACTCGTCCTCACGATCGATCCCCAGGACTACCTGTACGGTCTCGGCGAGGTTCCGAGTTCGTGGCCGATGTCTGCCCTCAAGACCCAGGCAATCGCGGCGCGGACATACGCCTTCACGAAGGCCGCGGTCTCACAGCACCGGGCGGTGTGCGACTGTGCCCTGTACGCGAGCTCGTACGACCAGGTGTACTCGGGCTGGGACAAGGAGGGGGGCGTCGACGGTGACCGGTGGGTCTCCGCGGTCGACCAGACCGACGATCAGGTGGTGCTGAACGGCGGGCAGACGATCCAGGCCTTCTACATGTCCTCCTCGGGCGGGTACACCGAGAACAACGAGAACGTGTGGGGCGGCACGCCGATCGACTATCTGCGCGGGGTGTGCGACCCCGGCGACTACACCGCCGAGAACCCGAACGCCGTCTGGGAGCGGACGTTCACCACCGCGCAGGTGACCGGGCATCTCGGACTCGGCATCGGGGCCGTGACCGGGTTCACCAACGTGGACCGCGGCGTCTCGGGCAGGATCATGTCGGTCACGGTCAAGGGCGCGAACGGCCAGGCCGCGATCAGCGGGGACAAGTTGCGCTCGAGCCTCGGTCTCCCGGACGACCGGCTGTGGATCAACGCGGACAGGAGCATCACAGGCGAGATCCGGGCCAAGTACGACGGCCTCGGCTGCTCGCCCGGGCTCCCGACCTCGCGCCAGGTCTCGGTCGCCGGCGGCCAGCGCCAGAGGTTCGAGGACGGGATGATCTTCCACTCGGCTTCGGCGGGCGGGCATTTCCTGCGTGGCCTCGTGCTGAATCACTATCTGGTCAAGGGCGGCCCGGGGGGTCGCCTCGGGTTCCCGACCTCCGAAGTCCACAGGCTGCAGAACGGGAACCTCCGGGCGAGCTTCGAGCGCGGCGTCATCACTTGCGACCCCGACGACTCGAGCTGCGTCGTCGGCTAGTCCGGACCACCGCGCCTACTTCTGGAACAGCGGGCCGAGCAGCCCGCGCGGAGCCTCGGGCGCGACCGAGGTTCCGCGGAATGCATCGATGAACGACGTCGTCATCGTGACCGCCTGGTCCGCCGAGATCGTCGCGGGGCACATCCACCGCGTGTTCCAGGCGAGGAGCGCGAGCGCGCGATCGTCCGGCAGCGCAGGGTAGGGGGCCATGATCACGCGGTCCTCGTCGCGGACGATCGCCGCCAGGCGATCGATGGTCTCCTGGGCCAACCCGCCCTCGGCGGGGGGGCGGTAGTAGATGATCACGTAGGCATGTTCGAGGTTGTGGACCGCCCGCGTCTCGGGGACCGGGATCGCGTAGACGTGCGGGTCCGGCGGCAGTGGCGACGCGTCGTGCGGTCCCGCAGCTGCCGGCCGATCGGGGTAGTCGAACGACTCACCGGGCGCGAGGTGGACCCGCGACGGGTTCGGCACGACGGGCTGCTCGAGGTCGCCGCACCCCGCCGCCGTCGCCGCCGAACGCGCCGCGGCCGAGATCTCGCCGGGTCCGGGCGTCCGGAAGAAGAGCAGCCATCCGAGCGCGATGAAGGCCCCGATCGCCACGAACCGCGCGAGGCCCCAGGTCCGGCGCTCGGCGGGCCGGGGCGACCGGGCGCGCGCGGCCGAGGGCGAGGTCCCGGTGGCCTTGGGGCGGGATCCCGTCGGCGGCCGAGACCCGGAGGGTCGCCGCTTGCGCTTGTTGGCCAACGCGGCGCCGCTAGGGGTTGATCGAGGAGAAGTCGAACGTGGACGGGATCGGGTCGGGGAGCTCGGCAGCGGTGCCGTACGTGACCACGATCACCGTCTGATCGTCCAGCTGGACGTCCTGAAGGTTGTCCGTGACCTCGTCGCCGTCCACGAACACCTGGAGGCGGTTGTTCCCTTCGTTGCAATACGCCCCCAGGCAGCTCGGCGTGAAGCGCACGCCCCACACGCCGAAGAACTCGCCCAGTGTGAACTCGCGCGATTGGGACGACTCGAGATGCACCAGGCCCGTGTCGTCGTGCGTGTGGATCGATTGGATCGTCCCCGCCGCGGTGTCGATCCCGATATCCGCGGGGATGCGTTCCTTCGTCCCGTGGACGAAGATCTGCACATTGGCGTGCTCGTGCATGGTCGTGCCTTCCGCGGGGAGGCCGAGCGCGGTCGCACGCGCGGCCGACTCCGCGGCGTTCGCGTTCCACGGGGCCTCGGTCGTGAGCTCGCCGGGGAGGGCGGCCGTGGACGTGTCCCGCTCGTTCCGGTTGGTGAAGAAGAACACCCCTGCGGCGACCGCGATCGTGATCCCGACGATCCACGCGAGCTGACGCCGTCGCTGGGCCCTCGCGATCCTGCGCCGGGCCGCCTCGCGTTCGGCGCGGGCGAGCTCCTTCTTCTCGGCCCGCGAGCGCTGCGCTCCGGCAGGGGACCGGCGGGGGGGCGCGCTCGGACGTTGCCGTGGTGGTTCCGTCTTGGGTTCGGCGGATTCCGCCCGGTCCAGCTGCGACGCGTCGTTGGACCCCGCGGGTCGCGGCCGCTCCGCCGTCCGGGTCGAGGCGGCCGACGCGCGGTTCCTCGAGCGGCTCTGGGGTTTGCGGCGCTTCTTCGCCATGGCTCTTCCTCAGCGCCCTCGACCGGTCAGAAGGCCGCTCCGGCCTCGGGCGCCTCGCCCTTGTAGGGGCGCTGTCCGAAGGGCGGCGCCGAGTACGATGACGTGAACCCGAACGCGGCCGCGAGGTTCACCTTCGCGCACGTCTGCATCTTGTGCCAGGCGACCAACGCCATCTGGGTTCCGGAAGGGAGCGTCCCGGCAGCCCCCTCGTCGGGATAGTCGTACGGGGCGACGATCACGCGGCTGCCTACGTCGCCGCCCTCATAGAACGTTCGGATCCGGTCCAGCTCCTTGCCCGAGACCTCGGGCGAATACCAGACGATGGCGGCCCCGTGCTCGAGCGAGTGGATCACGCGGTCGATCGGCGGCGGCGTGCCGTAGACGCCGGCGCCGTACGGGATCGAGTTGTGGGGGCCGGACGCAGGGGGCACGGACGGGTAGCTCGAGAGTGGCACCGGGGCGACGACATGAGACCGATCCTCACTCCTCGGCTCGTACGGGCCGACCTCCTCCACCGGGCCGCATCCCGCGGTCTGCCTCGCCTGGTCGACCGCGGCCAGGAGATCCGACGGGGTGGCCTGGGCCTCCTCGGGTCTGGTGAGGGCGAACGCGGCGACCCCCGCGATCAGCACGACGACGACGCCGATCGCGACCCGGCGGTTGCGGCGGCTCCTCGCCATCTTGCGCTGGAGCTCGGCACGCTGACGCCGGGCCTCCTCCTTGCGTTCGGCCTTGGTCAGACGCTGCTTCGAAGTTGGGTTGGCCATCTCTGGGTTCCGCCCGGAAGCGGTGTTCCAGGATAGCGAGGAAGTGAACGGTTCGGCCGGGTCTGCCTTCCGATCGGCGCGTTCGATCTGGGCCAGGAGCCTTGCGGCGGCCCACCCGTCTTCCTATGCTTCGGCCGACTTCCCCGGGGCGCGCGCCGGCTTCCTGGCCGGCCGGAAGGGGGAGGCATGGCGGATACGGACACGGGCACCGAAAACGTGGTTCGCGTGGGGACGCCGCCCACCGGCGGGCTCGACCGGTTCTTCAAGATCTCCGAGCGCGGCTCCACCGTGCGGATCGAGATCATCGCCGGCCTCACGACGTGGCTGACGATGGCCTACATCCTGTTCGTGAACCCGGCCATCCTCGGCTTCGCGGGGGTCCCCGACCTGCAGCCGCTCGGGCTGCCGTTCGCGCAGGTCTTGACGGTCACCGCGCTCGTCGCCGGGGTGATGACGATCCTCATGGGCGTCGTCGCCAACTACCCGTTCGCGCTCGCCGCCGGATTGGGGCTGAACGCATTCGTCGCCTTCACGCTCGTCGCAGCGAACGGGCTCTCGTTCCCCCAGGCGATGGGCGTGATCGTCGTCGAGGGTGTGGTCATCACCGTCCTGGTCCTCACGGGCGCCCGGGAGGCGGTCCTGAACGCGATCCCCATGGACCTCAAGCGGGCGATCGGGATCGGCATCGGAGCGTTCATCGCGCTGATCGGGCTCGTGAACGCGGGGGTGGTGACGAACACTGGCGCCACGCCGCTCGCGCTCGCCGGCGAGCTCACGACGTGGCCGATCGGGATCTTCGTCGTCGGGCTCGCGTTGAGCGCGGCGCTGGTCGCGCGCCGGGTCAAGGGCGCCCTGCTGATCGGGATCCTGGTCTCGACGGTGCTGGCCGTCATCGTGAACGAGGTCAAGGACCTGTCGATCTGGGGCAACGGGGTCGCGGCGATCCCCGACAAGGTCGTCGACACGCCGGACTTCGGGCTGGTCGGGGCGTTCTCGTTCGACTTCTTCTCCGTGCTCGGCACCGCGACGGCGCTCGCCGTCGTGCTCTCGGTGATGCTGTCGGACTTCTTCGACACGATGGGCACCGTGATCGGCCTCGGCGGCGAGATGAAGGCGCTGGACTCGAACGGGAGGCTCCCGGGCATCAAGCGGGTGCTGCTGATCGACTCGCTCGCCGCCGCGGCCGGGGGCGCCGCGTCCGCGTCCTCGAACACCACCTACATCGAGAGCGCAACGGGGATCTCGGAGGGCGGTCGGACGGGGCTCGTCGCGGTGGTCGTCGGCGTGCTGTTCCTGCTCGCGATGTTCTTCTCGCCGATCGCGGGCGTGATCCCGCCGGAGGCGACGGCGCCGGCGCTCGTGCTCGTCGGCTACTTCATGATGGTGCTGGTCAAGGACATCTCGTGGTCGGACCCCGGGATCGGGATCCCGGCGCTGCTCACGATCCTGCTGATGCCCTTCACGTACAGCATCACCAACGGCGTGGGGGCGGGGTTCCTCTCGTACGTCGTGATCGCGGTGCTCCGCGGCAGGTGGCGGGACGTCCACCCGCTCCTGTACGTCGTGGCCGCGATCTTCGCCTGGTACTTCGTGCACGGGGTGGTCTAGGCCGAGGGGTTGCGGGCCGGCTCACTCGGTCCGCAGGTGCTCGGAGAGGTCGAGCGGGGGCCGCGGCGGCGCGGCCCCCGCCGGCATCGGGCCCACCGCCACCGTCCCGAGCGCGGACCACTCGTCGGACATCCCGAGCGCGGCGCGGCTTTCCTCCTGACAGAACAGCGTCGACGAGATCCAGGACGAGCCGAGCCCTTGCGCCGACAGCGCGAGGAGCAGGTTCTGGATCGCCGCGCCGCCGGACAACAGGAACATCTCCCGCTCGGCCTGGGAGCGCTCGGCGTCGGCGTAGGGGTGGGCGCCCCGGAAGCGGACCCACGGGACGATCAGGACGGGCGCGGCGCCGAGGACCGCGTCGCTCCTCGCGATCCGGCGTTCGATCGTGTCCTCCGGCGTCCCGTCGCGTCGCAGGTCCTCGCGCCAGGCATCGGCGATGGCGCCGAGCAACCGCCGCTTGGCCGCCGCGGTCCAGATCGCCGTGAACGACCACGGACGGGTGTGATGCGGCGCCGGCGCGGTGCAGGCGGCGCGGACGGCTTCCTCTACCGCCTCGCGTGACACGTCGCCGACGCCGAACGCGCGGATCGTCCGGCGCTCCGAGATCGACAGGAGCGGGGACGTCCGGAACAGATCCTCTTCCGGCGGGCGGACCATCTCGGACGCCGGCATCGATGCCGGCTCGAACCCGACGCCCCGGACGATCGCCGCCGGCACCCGCGCGGCCTTGCCCATCGCGAGCCCGCTCGCGGCCGCCACCTCGTCGGCGAGCGCCACGACGGTCGCCTCGAGCTCGCGGCCGTGGTGGTCGGCGGTGCCCCGGAGATCCACGAGGGCCGGGATGCCGGCGCAGCCGATCGAGACGTTGACCAGACCGCGCCGCCAGGTCCTGCCGAAGGTGTCCGTGATCACGACGGCCGCCTCGACGCCGAGCCGCTCGCCGAGGTCGCGGCGGAGGCGTTCCGCGGAGGCGTCCGGATCCTCCGGGAGCAGCGTCAGGAATCCCTCCTCGACATTCGAGGCGTCGACCCCGGCGTTCGCGCACACGAAGCCGTGGCGTGTCTCGGCGATCACCAGGTCCCCGCGTCGGGCGACGACGCGGCGCGTCTCGCGTTCGACCCACGCGTCGCGACCGCCGTCGCCCACGGGGACGACCCGGCCCTCGGCCTTGGACACGATCTTCTGCGTGATCGCGATCACGTCCCCGTCGCCCAGACCGGTCGTGACGAGCGGTTCGGCGAGGAGCGCGGCGAGATCGTCGCCCGCTCGCACCTCCGGGATCCCCTCGACCGGCAGCACCTGGATGCGCATGCGGGGAGGGGTCGCCCCGATCACCTCAGCAGACCGAGCGCGAACCGCGCGAGTGCCTCCGCCTTCGCGTCGTCGGTCATGATCGAGTCGGTCGCGCCGACACGCAGCCCGGTGCTCTCGATCCGAGGGATCAGGGCGCGGTCGACGTCGTCGACGACCCAGGCGCCCAGGAGGCCCCGGTAGCACTCGGCGGCCCCGGCCGCGGTGACCTCGGCGCCGGCCGCCGGCATCAGCCGATCCGCCATCCCGGCGAGCGGCGCGCCGGCCACGATCCCGCTCACGCCGACGACATCGGTCCCCCGGGCCCCGACGGCCTCACGGATACCCGGGACCGCGAGGATCGGACCGAGCGAGGCGACCGGATTCGACGGGCACAGCACGATCGCGTCCGCGTCCGCCAGCGCCTCGAGGACGCCGGGCGCGGGTCGCGAACGTTCGGCCCCCTCGTACCGAACGGCTTTCACCTCGTCGCGCCCCCCGCGTCGAACCCAGTAGTCCTGGAAATGCAGCTCGTGCTCCTCGCCGTCGGCGACCACGGAGATCCGCGTGGTCACCGGGTCGTCGCTCATCGGGATGATCCGCGGTACCACGCCGAACCGCCGCGCGACGGCGGCCGTCGCCGAGGTCAGCGTCTCGCCCGCCGCCAGCAGGTTCGTCCGGTAGAGGTGGGTGGCGATGTCGAGGTCGCCGAGATTGAACCACGCCTGTTCCGGATCGAACGACCGCAGCTCTTCGATCGCGCGGAAGGTCTCGTCGCGGCGTCCCCATCCGCGTTCTCGATCGAAGACGTCGCCGAGCCAGTACGTCACGGAGTCGAGATCGGGCGACACGTGCAGCCCATGCATCGCGATGTCGTCGCCGGTGTTGGCGATCACGGTGACCGCTTCCGGCGCAACGGCGCGTACGAGTCCACGCAGGAACTTCCCCGCGCCGATCCCGCCGGCCAGCGCCGTCACGCGCATCCACGGCAGCGTAGTACGCTCGCGAACCGATGGCCGAGGCCACGACCGCGCACGCGCTTCGGCGCGCGCTCGCCCGCGCGGGCGCCGGCAAGGCGCTGTCGGTGGACGAGATCGAGGCGCTGCTCGGGGCGCGCGGTCCGGACCTGCGACGGCTCATGTCCCTCGCCTCGCACCTGCGCGAGCTGGGACACGGCAGCACCGTGACGTACTCCCGCAAGGTCTTCGTTCCGCTCACGATGCTGTGCCGCGATCACTGTCATTACTGCACGTTCGCCAAGCCCCCCGCCAGGCTCGAACGGCCCTTCCTGTCGCCCGAGGAGGTCGTGGCGATCGCCGAGGCGGGGCGGCGTCTCGGGTGCAAGGAGGCTCTGTTCACGCTCGGCGACAGGCCCGAGGAGCGATACCCGGTTGCGCGCGCCTGGCTCGCCGAACGCGGCTACAGCTCGACGCTCGAGTACGTCCGGGCGGCCGCGATCCGGGTGATCGAGGAGACGGGGCTGCTCCCGCACCTCAATCCGGGGGTCATGTCCTACGAGGAGATGGCGCGGCTCAAGCAGGTCGCGCCCTCGATGGGGATGATGCTCGAGACTTCCTCCGACCGCCTGTCCGAACGCGGCGGGCCGCACTTCGGCTCGCCGGACAAGGTCCCGGACGTTCGGCTCCGCGTGATCGAGGACGCCGGGCGTCTGGCGATCCCGTTCACGACGGGCATCCTCGTGGGGATCGGCGAAACCCTCGCCGAGCGCGCCGAGTCGCTGCTCGCGATCCGCGAGCTGCATCGGCGCTACCGTCACGTCCAGGAGGTCATCGTCCAGAATTTCCGGGCCAAGCCCGGGACCGCGATGCACGCCGCCCCCGAGCCGGGTGACGAGGAGTTCCTCGCCACCGTGGCGACGGCCAGGGTCGTCTTCGGGCCGCGGATGCACGTCCAGGCGCCGCCGAACCTTTCCGACCCGGAGCAGCAGACCAGACTGCTGGAGGCGGGGATCGATGACTGGGGCGGGGTCTCCCCGCTCACCCCCGACCACGTGAACCCCGAGCGTCCATGGCCGGCGATCGAGGAGCTCGGCCGCCGCACGGCCGAGCGCGGGCTCGAGCTCCGCGAGCGGCTCACGATCTACCCGGAGTTCGCGCTCCGACCCGATCCGTTCCTCGCGGGCAAGATGCGCGCCCCGGTCGCCGCCGTCATGGGCTCGGACGGCCTGGCCGCGCAGACGCTGGCGACGCCGATCCGGTGGCAGGACCCCGAGGTCGCCTGGAAACCCCGATCGACCGAGCTGACGTTCGCGAAGGTGGAGGGCGCCGGCCAGCGGGCGGACGCCGAGGTCGTCTACGGCGAGACCGACGTGCCCGATCGCACCCGGGCGTGGCAGGCCGAGCGCGTGCCGCCGCGCCGGCTCGCCGCCGAGATCCGCTCGGGGCTCGCCAAGGCGGAGGCGAACCAGCCGCTGACCGAGGGGGAGGCCCTCGCGTTGTTCCGGGCGGACGGGGACGATCTCGAGGCCCTGTGTGCGGTCGCCGACGGCCTGCGGCGCGACGCGGTGGGCGACGACGTCACCTACGTCGTGAACCGAAACATCAACTTCACGAACGTCTGCTACGTCGGGTGCCGATTCTGCGCGTTCGCACAGCGCGAGATCGACCCCGAGTCCTACACGCTCACGCTCGCCGAGGTGGCCGAGCGCGCTCGGGAGGCCGCCGCGTGGGGGTGCACCGAGGTGTGCATGCAGGGAGGCATCCACCCCGATCTGCCGGGTTCGTTCTACTTCGACCTGCTCGACGCCGTGAAGTCCGCTGCGCCGGGGATCCACATCCATGCGTTCAGCCCGATGGAGGTGCTGAACGGCGCCACGAAGCTCGGGATCTCGTTCCGGGAGTTCCTGCAGGAGTGCCGCCGCCACGGACTGGGGACGATCCCCGGGACCGCGGCCGAGATCCTGGACGACGATGTCCGATGGGTACTGACCAAGGGGAAGCTGCCCGCCGACGCATGGGAGCAGATCGTCCGAACCGCGCACGACCTGGGGATCCGCAGCTCATCGACGATCATGTTCGGGCACGTCGACGCGCCACCGCATTGGGTTTTCCACATCCGGCGGCTCGCGCGGATCCAACGTGACACGGGCGGATTCACCGAGTTCGTCCCGCTCCCGTTCGTGCACCAGAACGCGCCGATCTACCTGGCCGGCAAGGCGCGACCGGGTCCCTCCTTCGACGATAACCGGCGGATGCATGCCGTCGCGAGGGTCCTGCTCGACGGAGTTATCCACAACGTGCAGGTCTCGTGGGTGAAGATGGGCGTCGAGGCGTGTCAGACGATGCTGAAGGGCGGTGCAAACGACTTCGGCGGCACGCTGATGGAAGAAACGATCAGCCGCATGGCCGGCGCTGAGTGGGGGATCCGCATGGAGCCGTCCGAGATCCAGAACGCGATCACCTCGATAGGCCGAACGCCCGTCGAACGCTCGACAACGTACGAACGGTTGCAGCGCAACGTGAACGGGCATGATCGAGATGCGTCGATGGCGCCGCCAGAGGCCGCGATCGTTGCACAGACACCCTCCGAGGACCGTTTCCGTCAAGGTCATTGACCGAACCGGTCAATGAGATAGACCATCGAAATACTTCGCACAACCCCTTGCACCTACGCCCGAGCACGTATTCGATTGCTCCGGGGACGCATGTGGAGATGTCCGAGAACTCGAGTTTCCCTCTTGCCAAGAGGGGAGCAGATGGCCCAGAATCACACGCGTGTGATTTCGGGGAGGGAACGGGGACCACATGCATCACTACATCCCATGGCAGGAGCGGGCACGGTGTCGGCAACACGATCCCGAGGTGTTCTTCCCCGAGAAGGGGGGTTCATCGCGAGAGGCCAAGCGGATCTGCGCCGATTGTCCGGTTCGCATCGAGTGCCTCAACTACGCCCTTCGCCGCGACGAGCGGTACGGGGTGTGGGGAGGGATGAGCGAACGCGAACGGCGACGCCTGAAGCGCATGGCGTCCTGAGATCGATGGAAAGGGGGTGACCGATGTCTCCCGCGAAGAAGAGATCGACCGCGAAGCGCAAGACGGCAGCGAGAAAGACGACCGCTAAGCGCAAAGTCGCGGCCAAGAAGGCGACCGCCAAGAGGAAGGTGGCCTCCGCCAAGCGCAAGGTTGCGGCGAAGAAGGCAACCAGACGGCGCAAGACTGCCGCCAGGAAGACGACCGCCAAGCGCAAGGTTGCGGCGAAGAAGGCGACCAGGAGAAGGAAGACCGCCGCGCGCAAGCCGGCGGCCAGGAAGACGACGCGCAGGAAGACCACGCGCAGAAAGCCAGCGGCGAAGAAGACCGCGGCCAAGAAGACTGCGGCGCGTAGACCGGCGAAGAGGCGGACCGCGAAGTAGCGGTAGCCGTCGGATCGCTGTAGGTGCTCGGAAGGGGGGCATCGCCCCCCTTCCGTGCGTTCGAAGACCGGCGTGCTAGGCTGCGCGCCGCCTCAGGGCGCCTTCATGGCCACGACAACCGTCGATCGATCTCCCGCGTCCGACGACGTCCGCTCGCCCAGCGTGCTCGTCGTGCTCGTCACGCGCGACGCCGTCGCCTGGCTGCGGGGGTGCCTCGAGTCCCTCGCCGCGCAGACCCATCCTCGCCTGGGCGTCGTCGCGGTGGACAACGGCTCCTACGACGGCACGCTCCAGCTCCTGCGACAGGCGCTCGGCGAGGGGCGGGTGGTGGCGCTGGGGGACAACCGAGGCATCGCCGGCGCGCTGGCGGCCGCGACCCAGCTCCCGGCCGCCAGGGCCGCCGACTACCTCTTACTGGTGCACGACGATGTGGCGCTCGCCGCGGATGCGGTCGAACGCTTCCTCGAGGCGGCGGAGGGCATCAAGGGCGTCGAACGCGTCGGCGTCGTCGGCCCGAAGATCGTCGATTGGGACCAGCCGAGGGTCCTGCGGGAGGTGGGGCGCTCGACCGACCGATTCGGTCACCCCTATACCCCGCTCCAGGACGGCGAGCTCGACCAGGGGCAGTACGACCGCGTGCTCGAGGTCCTGTTCGTCTCCTCGGCCGTGATGCTGGTCTCGCGCGAGGCGTGGCAGCGGACGGGGCCGTTCGACGAGCGCTTCGCGGGTCACCACGACGACCTCGACTTCTGTTGGCGGGCCCGCCTGGCCGGGTTCCGGGTACTCATGACCCCCCTCGCCACCGCCCGGCACCGGGGTGCGACCTCTCGGGGCGAACGACCCGAGGAGGAGCACTCGAGGAGCACGCGTTACTACGCCGAGCGCGCCGCGCTGGCCTCGATGCTCAAGGACTACGGGGTCCTCACGTTGTTGTGGCTCCTGCCGGTGTACGTCGTGCTCGGACTGGCCCGGATGCTCTACATGGCCCTGTCGCGGCGGTTCGAGGACGCGTTCGACCTGCTACGCGCCTGGGGGTGGAACCTCCGGCACCTTCCCGGGACGCTCCGCAGAAGGGTCCGGGCCCAATCCGTCCGTTCGGTGGCCGACCGCAGGATCCGCCCGTTCATGGCGTCCACCTTCCGGCTCCCAAGGTGGTTCGAGCGAGCGGAGGAGTTCCTCGACGAGGGTCTGGAGGAGTTCGACGACGAGGAGCTCGGGCGCCCGCTGCCCCGCCGCGCGGCCAGGGTCGCGGCCGGCCACCCGGTCCTGCTCGGGTCGATCCTCGCGATCGGGCTCGGGGCGCTCGCGGTGCGCCCATTTGTCGGTCCCGAGGTGCTCTCAGGTGGGGCGCTCGCCGCGTTCCCCGCCGACCTCGGCGACTTCTTCCGCGAGCTCGGGTCGGGGGTCCGAACGACGGTGCTCGGCGGCGTCCAGCCCGGAAGCCCCGCGCTCGCCGGGCTCGGTGCGGGGTCCTGGGTGGCCTTTGGGAGCACGGCGCTCGCGCAGAAGATCCTGCTCGGCGCCACGCCCGCGCTGGCGGGGATCGGGTCGTATCGGGCGATGGCGCGCCAGACTGGCTCGCCGGGCGCGGCCGTGGTGGCCGCGGCCGTGTACGTGCTCTCCGCCACGATGCTGTGGGGCTTCTCCGAGGGGCGGCTCTCCTTCCTGGTCGTGCTCGCGGTCCTCCCGCCCGCGTGGGACCGGATCGAC
>Ga0134123_10000933_pt1 | contig 19184 bp, 12 predicted proteins | sample KB303_FD_96460 | JGI IMG/M metagenome (GOLD analysis project Ga0134123, IMG submission 96460) | Terrestrial soil microbial communities without Nitrogen fertilizer from Kellogg Biological Station, Michigan, USA - KB3-0-3 | ecosystem: Environmental > Terrestrial > Soil > Unclassified ...
CGCGCGGCTCACCGCCGAGGAGCGCGTCACGGTCGGGACGCTGCGATGGCAGCACGAGCTGGAAGTGGAAGGCCTGCAGCACTTCTATCTTCGGTCGCAGGTCACGCCGTACGCGTCCGCGATCCGCACGACCAGCGAGGCCTTCCGCGATCCGAAAATCGCGGCCGATCCGCGCATCCGCGAGTCGTACACGCGCTACATCGACGCGCTGACCGCGCTGGTGACCGAGCAGCGCCGCCGCGGCATCCTGATCCCGCAGCCGGAGATCCCGGCCGTCCGCGCGCTCTTCGGCAACGCCCCGTTTCCGGACGCGAAACCGGCGCACGACCGCTTCCTCGCCGTGCTGTCGGCCGAATACGAAGCCGCCGCGCCGCGCGGCGTCGGCCTGTCGCAACAGCCCGGCGGCGCCGCCGCGTATCGCTATCTCATCAAGGCGTCGACGACGCTCGACCGCAGTCCGGAAGAAATCCACGCCCTCGGCCTGCGCGAGATCGAGCGCATCGGCCGCGAGCTCGACGAGATCCGCACGCAGACCGGCTTCACCGGCACGCGCGAGGAGTTCATGCGGTTCCTGAAGACCGATCCGCGATTCTTCGAGGCGTCGCCCGAGGGGATCCGTTCGCGGCTGGAGAGGAACGTCCAAACCATCGAGCCGCACCTCGGCGCGTTTTTCTCGAAGATGCCGCGCGCGCGATACGGCGTGCAGCGGCTCGATCCCGCGCTCGAGGGCGCGATGACCTTCGGCTACTACAACTGGCCCACGCCCGCCGAGCCCGTGGGGCTGTACTACTTCAACGGCTCGAAGACGAACGAGCGCAACCTGCTCTTCAGCATGGCCCTCATGGCCCACGAGCTCGTGCCCGGCCACCACTTCCAGATCGCGCGGCAAAGCGAGAACGAGGCGCTGCATCCGCTGCGGCGCGAGAGCTTCGATACGGTGTTCGTGGAAGGCTGGGGCGAATACGCCGCCGCGCTCGGGACGGAGATGGGCATCTACGCCGACCCGTACGATCGCGCCGGCCGGCTGATGATGGACTCGATGCTCTCGGCGCGCCTCGTCGTCGACACGGGGATGAACGCCCTCGGATGGCCGCGCGAGAAGGCGATCGACTATCTGATGGCGCATTCGATGCTGTCCACCACCGAGGCGGCGACCGAGACGCTGCGCTACTCGACCGACATCCCCGCCCAGGCGCTGGCGTACAAGATGGGCAGCCTGCGGATCATGGAGCTGCGCCAGTTCGCGCAGCAGCGCCTCGGCACCCGGTTCGACATCCGCGAGTTCCACGAGTGGGTTCTGAGCCAGGGCTCGATGCCGCTGGGCGTGCTCGAGGGGTATGTCGGGGAGAAGGCGGCAACCCGGTGAGGGCGGCCAATTCCGGACTAATTCACGGCGCTTCGAGCAGGGAAGGATGATTGGCGAGGCTCGCGATTTGCGAAACATCGGCGGTGTAGGCGCGATAGGAATTCGCGGCATGACGCACCAGGACGACCGCTGAATCCTCAACCAGCTCCGGGGTGAGAGGTCGATCCGTTTGCATCGCTTCAAACGCGGCAGCGATGTTGACGTTGGACAGGAAAGCGTTCGCTCCCGCCGCGCCATTCACGAACAGCAGGCGCTGTTCCTCGTACGCCATGACTCCCCGCACCAGGTTCCTCTGCCACTCTTCGAGACCTGGATACCCGGCAACCCACTCCTCGAGAAATGACCGCAGGAGTCCCCAGATCGGGACGAGGCTGGTCGTATCGGCTTCAATGTCTTTACGGGTGATCGCACCGCGGCGTGAAACCATCGTGTAGAAAGACTCGATGAGGCTCTCGTCCATGATGCGGGCCATCGCGGCAATGGTCAGCGGCGCAGCAGCGACGGCCTGGGTAAAGAACAGTTCCGCATCCGCCAGTTGCCTGAACGTGCCGGCGCTGGTGTAAGGCGCGAAATACCCCGCGAAGAATTCCGGATCCGCCTCGATGGCATCGACGTCCGCCTGCGGCACCTCCAGGAACGGATATTCAATGCGAAGCGAGTCGACGTCGAATTCGGCGGGAACGTTCGACCGGGACAATGGCGCGGGAGGCCATGTTCGCAAGCGATGAAACTGGATCGTGCCGGCGCCGAGCAGCTTGAGCTCGGCGCCCAGCCTGATCGTGGAGGAGAGCTCAGCGCCGGTCTCGTCGGGAAAGCCGATCACGAACGAACACGTCGAGCCAATCCCGAGATCGGAAAGTTCCTGGATCGTTGCGACGACGCCTTCGCGTTTCAATCCCTTATGCATTTCTTTCTGCAATCGCGCAGACGCGGATTCGACGCCGAAGAACATGGCCCAGCATCCGGCGGTCTTCATTTTCGGAAGCAGACCGTGCAGATTGATGTCCGTCCGATGGTTGGCCATCCATTCCACGGGCAGCCGCGACTCCATCATGGCGTCGCTGAAATCGTTGAGGAACTGCTTGTCGATCGTCAGCAGATCGTGGACGAGCATGAAGCCGTCGTAGCCGTACTGTTCGTAGAGAAATCTCATCTCGTCGACGATCCGCGCGACGGGCTTGACGCGGTACTTCCGCTCCCAGAACGGCGCCGTGGCGCAGAACGTACAAGCGAAGGGGCAGCCGCGTCCGGCTTCGATGTAGATCATCCGGCGCGGCGATCCCTCCATGACCGTCCTGGCGTAACGTCCCAGATCGATACTGTCGTTCAGCGTGGACCAGATCAGCGGTAATTCGCCGAGGTTCATCAGACCCGCTGATGGATTCGCGTGGATCCCGCCGTTCACTCGATGATGCAGGCGAGGCACTGCGGAGACCGGCGTGCCGGATTCGAGTGCGGCGAGCAGTGCGGAGAACGCCTGTTCCCCCTCTCCTTCGATCGCGTAGTCCAGTTCCGGGATGCGCCGCAGAGCGCGCGGTCCCAGCGCTCCGAAATGGGAACCGCCGCCGATCGTCACAATCGATGGATCGCATGCTTTGACGGCGCGCGCCATCCGCTCGGCCTGAAGGCTGTTGTTGTACATCGAGGTGATGCCGACCGCGGCGGGAGAGTAATCCTTCAGGGCGCGGGTCAGGAGGCTCAGGTAGACGTCCGGTTCATTCGTACGCTCTTTGATTTCCAGGTCGAGGTCGAGGATCCGCACTTCATGCCCCTGATGCCTCAGCCAGGCGGCGAGCGTACAGAGTCCCAGCGGCGGTGTGACCTCGCGGCTCGCATTGAGCGGCGGGTGGCACAGAAGGGCTCTCATCAGCCTTTCTTCAGCAACTCCTTGCGCTGCGCGGCGACGAGATCCCTGATTCCGGTCGGCGGCGCAAAAATGCTGACCAGCGGAGGACGATAGTGCCCGAGGAGGAAATCCTTGATCGGGCGGAGGCGGAACTCGTCCGCGAGACCGCGCGAGACCGTTTCCACGCGAGCCTTGTCGTTCAGGAAGACCTGGACGCCGGTTTCTCCCTTTTTCGAGCTGCCGAGGAGTACACCGGCGATGTCTTTCGGATCGATCCGCACATGATGGTCATCGCTGCCCGGATCGGTGCGGACTTCAACAGGTCCGCTGAATTCCCCAAGCGCCAGTTTCTTTGCCTCGGCATCGGGGAGGTAACCAATGACCGCATTCACTTCCGCCATGGTCCTGTCTCCTTTCACGTGGTTCCGTACAGATGGACGTATCCCTTCAAGATAGGTCCATCGAGATGGAACGCAATGGCTTGAATTTGGTGCCTTGCGTAATTCTCGACGGTGCGGTAGGAGGATTCACGCGATGAAGGTCTTTCTCTCGTCGACCGCGCAGGACCTGGTGGCCTACCGGAACGTGGCCGACGACACGATCCTGCGGATGTTGCAGGAGTCCGTGGTGATGGAACGCTTCGGCCCGCTGCCCGGCGAGCCGGTGGCCGAGTGCGAGCGCAAGGCCCGGGAGTGCGACGTGGTGGTGTGCATCGTCGCGCACCGCTACGGCTTCGTCCCGGACAAAGGGCGGGGCAGCATCACGCGGCGGGAAGTGGAGGCGGCCAGGGCGGCCGGCCGGGATGTGCTGGTCTGGATCGTGGCGGACGACTACCCCTGGACCGAGAAGAAGGAGCAGGACCTCCTCACCGACCCCACCGTACTCGCGGACCCGGCGCGCGTGGCGGAGGTCGTTGCAGGAGTGCAGGCGCTGCGCGATTTCAAAGCCTGGCTGCGCGACAGCTTCGTCTGCGACACATTCACCACTCCGGACGACCTGGGACGCAGGATCGCCCTCACCCTGGGCGCACGCGCAAAGGCTCCGGCGGCAACCACGCCCGCTCCGAAGCGCGCCGAGATTCGCATCGTCCACGCGCTCCAGCCCGCGCAGCATTTTCACGGCCGCAAGAAACTCGTGCAGGATCTCACCGAGTGGGTTTCCGACCTGACCTCGCCGGACCGGGTGTGGTCGCTGGTCGCGGCGGGAGGCACGGGCAAGACGGCAGTGGTCGAGAGGGTTGTCGCCGATATGAACCCGGGCGAGGCCAGCGTGCTGGTCTGGTCGTTCTACGAGCGGCCCGATGCCGATGCATTCCTGCGCGAGTGCAATCACCTCTTCCTCGGCGAAGACGCGGGACCGGCTGGCGGGCGTCTGGAACGGCTCGAGAGGGGACTGCGCGACGGACGGCCGCACCTGATCGTCCTCGACGGCCTGGAGCGCGTGCAGGAGGACGCCGGCGGCGGCAGAGTGCGCGGCGAACTGTCGGACCACAGCCTCAAACTCCTTCTTCGAGCCATGGCCGCCGGCCTCGGACGGGCGCGTGCGCTGGTGACCTCCCGATACCCGCTGGTCGATCTCCAGGACTGGACGAAGCGGGGATATCGCGACACATCTCTTGACGACTTGTCCCCGGAGGCGGCGGTGGCCGTTCTGCGCGGCTGGGGTGTGGTCGGGAACGACGAGGCGCTACGCACGGCGGCGGCGCAGGTTGGCTGCCACGCATTGTCGGTAGCGGTGCTTGGCTCCTACCTTCGCTCCTTTGCCGGTGGTCGCATTGAGGCGGCGAAGGAGTTCGACCTCGACGCGGTAACGGGTGAGGACCTGAGGGCGGCCAAGCTCGCACGCGTGCTCGCCTACTACGCGCAACGGTTGCCGGAAGAGGAGCGAGAACTGCTGGCCCGGCTCTCGGTGTTCCCCCGCGGGGTGACGCTCGATCTGCTCGGCGTGCTGGTCGATGCCGGCGGCGAGGTGGCAGGACTTCTCGTGAAGGCCAAACCGCGGCTCGTTGCCTTGCTGAGGAGTCTCCGGACGCGTGGACTGGTCTTCCAGTATCGCAGCGGCGACACGATCACCTGGACCGCGCACCCGTTCCTGCGAGAGCGCTTCCGTAAGCTGCTCAGCTGCCCCGCCGAACGGGTCTTCGATGTCGTAGCGCAGACCCTCGGCGCTGGACTGGAGAAGCATCCCGACACCAACCCGACTGATCCGAACATTCTCGACCGGTACGAACGCCTGATCGAGGCCACGCGGCTCGCTGGGCGGGAGCAGGAGGCGTTCGAACTCTTCGAGGACGGGTTGGGAGGCTACAGACACCTCGGGGCGGTGCTCGGCGAGTACGAGCGGGCCTACCGTATCGTGGCGGCGTTCAGCGCGACGGGCCGCCACGAGGACATCGGCGCGACTACGGCGCGGTGGCGATCCCTGCTTGCCAACAACCTCTCCCTGTTCGCGAAGAGTCTTGGTCGGCTGGCGGAGGCGCGAGCGATCCGACGGCTTGACGACCGCTGGAAGAAATCGCTCGCCGAGCCCGAGCAGACATCGATCGGGCTCCAGAACTCCAGCGAGGTGGCGCTCAGCCTCGGCCGTCTGGCAGAAGCACGGGGGTTTGCAAATGAAGCCAGGAACGAGGCCGAGACGGGGGCAAGCGATGCGCAGACGAAAAACTCCCTTGCTTGTCGCGCCATCGCGGCTCATGCCTTGGGCGACGTTGCCGCAGCGCGCGCCGACTTCACCGCCGCGACCGAACTGGAAGGCCGGCCACTCTACGCGTTAAATGGCGTCGACCACACGCGCCATCACCTCGACTTGGGCAACCTCGCCGCAGCCCGTGCGCTCGCCGACCACGGTGTGGCGACCGCTCACAGGAATGGCTGGAACGACAACATCGCGTGGTTCGGCGCATTGCTGGCCCGGATCGCCCTCGCCGAGGGCGGCGACCCCACGCCCCACCTTGACGAAATCCGTGCCTGGACCTCGCGGACCGGCGACATGGAGCACATCATCGAGGCGCACCTCCTCGCGGCGCGACACCTGCTCATCCGGGGCGACACCCAAGCCGCTCTCGGCGAGGCCGAAACCGGCCTGCTCCACGCCGTGGCTTGCGGCTTCGGCCTGCTGCGAATCGAACTCCTGGTCGCGCTGGCTCGAATCCGGCTGGCCTGGCCCGATCCTCCCAAAGCGATCCAGGCGGCGCGCGAGGCGCTCGACCTCGCCGCCCATCCAGACTGCGGTTACGCCTGGGGCGAAGCCGACGCGGCACAGGCCTGGGGCGAGGCGTTCTTCGCCAACAGCGAGCTCGCCCTCGCTCGACGCGCGTTCACCCGCGCCTTCGAAGTGCGCCGCCGGATCGAACACCCCGAAGCCTCGGAAACGGAGCGCTGGCTGGCCCGCACGGTGTAAGGCGGGAGCACCTCGGCCGCGCGGTCGCGGGAACCGCGCGGCCGAGGCACAGGTCATGGCAGAGGACTGATGCACAGGATCGTCGGTACGCAGACTTCCCTGCTCGTCGAGGCGCGCTTTCCTTCGTTGTCCGTCACGGTGAGCATCACCCAGTACGCGTTGGTGCCCGATGGATAGACGTGGGTCATGGACGGGGTGATCGACACGCCGGTGGTTCCGTCGTCGAAATCCCACTCGTAACGGACGATGGAGCCGTCCGGGTCGGAGCTGGTCGAGGCGTTGAAACTGGCCGTGCTGCCGGTCTTCCCCACGCCGCCGGTGAAATTCGCCAGCGGCGGGAAGTTGCACGGGCCGGGATCGGACGTCAGCACGCTCACGCCGATGCCGGAAACGTAGTTGATGGCCATGTAGACGGCGTCTTCGTCGCCCAGGATCACACCGACGAGATTCGCAGGCGTGGTGCCGCTCGTGATGCCATACGCGACGCCCTCCACGAACCACGGGCCGCCGCTATCACCGGAGTCGACCAGGTTCGCGCCGCGGCCGTTGACGCGCATGAACGTTCCGTCCATCGGGTTGAAGTCGAACAACCCCTCCGGATCGTATTCCCTGCTGGTGATCCAGCCGCAGGTGCGCCGCGTCGCCTTGCCCCACTTGCAGACAAACGAGCCGGTGGCCTGAGCGATCCGGGGGCGCGTGCCGACGACGGAGCGCAGTCCGAGGCCGGATTCGAATTGATTCGAGACCTGAAACAGATCGCAGACCGAGTGCCACTGGACGTCGAGCTCCCCTCCCTTTTTTCCGATGCGGAAGGGGAGCAGAACGCCCTGAGCGTACTGATAGTTGTCGCAGTGGCCGGCGGTCAGGATCCCCAGCTCTTCGTTGGGCGCCTGCACGGTGAATCCCGCGGTACACGTGCTGAGGGTGGCGCCGCCGTTCAGGGCGGCGGCGGGCTCCGCGAGGCGTGGCACTCGCCGAACCACCACGCCGTCAGGCACGCGCGCTCCGGACTTCGCCATCGCGGCGTGCAGCTTCGACTCGTCGTCGAGCACATAGATCTCGGCGCGGTTCTCGAAGACGTTGATGTCCGAGTTCGTGCGGATCTTCCCCCGTTTTGCGTGCCCGCGGACCTCGTTGCGCAGCTGGCGCAGCTCGGCAAGCGACCATCGCGCCGATCGCGTTTCCATGAGGCCGGCCAGCCTGCCGCCGGCGACGCGCGCGCGCAGACGGGCCTCGGCCGCCGGATCGGTGAAACGCGCGACGACGCGATACCCGTTCTTGTCGTCGATCCACAGTCCGGCATACGTCTCCGATTCGTCGGCGGCCAGAGCGGCGTCGAGATCGCCGATCTCCTGCTGCAGGCGCAGGCGGCGCACCCCTTCGTCGACGCTCACGCCGGCCTGCGCGGCGTACGACGTGGCGTCCTCGAGCAGCGCCGCGCCGGGCGGCTCCGATGCGAGAACGGAAGCGGAGACTGCAATGAGTGTGAGAGTGAGAACGACGAGAGAGCGTCTGAGCATCGTCGTTTCTCCTCTACGGCCAGCAGGCCTTGAAACAGAACGCCGACGTCGCCAGCGGATCCACCTCGCCGTAGTTGCCGCACGACCCCTCGCAGCCGTTGCGCGGCAGATTCTGCACGATGCCTCCCGGGTTCGCGCAAATCGACCCGCTCGGATGGAGATCCATGGGGTCGGACGGCGCGCCGGTGAGGGTGTTGTTCACGACCCTCACCGGGATGCCGGACTTGCCGGCGCCGCCGAAGTTCACCGCCATGCGCGCGCCGTTGATGCTGTTCTGACTGATCGTCCCGCCGTAGATGTTCTCGTAGTCGGTGACCGGGATGGTCGGCGTCCATGGATCGGGACCGAGGTTGAGACCGAAGCCGCAATTGAACCCGAAGCAGTTGATGGTGTTGTAGCGGACAAAGGCGTTGCGGTAGTCGCCGGATTGCCCCGCGGTCCCCGTCTCCTTGAAATTGCCGAGCATCATCGCCGCGAACGCATAGACGCCGGGCTGCTCGATCCAGTTGCCCTCGATTTTTGCGCCGCTGGCCGCGCCGACGATCAGTCCGACGTCGGTGCTGTTGACGATGTGGTTGTCGCTGATGATCCCGCCGTTGTTGCGGAGGATGGTCAGTCCGTCCGCCCAGCGCCGCTCCCTGATGTTGTGGAGACCGTTGTTGTACGCCGCGTTCCCCTGGATGCGGCCGTAGTCGCCGTCCCACTGCAGGCCGGTGCCGCAGAGCGCGTTCGTCGTCAGGTTATAAGTGAACTCGCAGCGCGGCGAGCCGTGGCACTTGTCCACCTTCACGTTGAAGCCGTACACGTTGCCGCCCTTGAGCGGACACTTCCTCCACGACTCCGTGCCCCACCGCCCGGCGCGGTTGCCGTCGATGATGAGGTGATCGAAGACGACGCCCGGCGCCTCGAGCGACTGCAGCAGCCCGCCGCTGCTGACCTTCCCGGCAGCGCAGCGGGTCGAGTCGTTGATGCACGCCGTAGCGCTGTCCGACGCGAGCAGCCGCGCGCACCAGCCGGCCGGCATCTGCTGGCAGTTGCGGATGTCGCTCGCCAGACCGGCCGTGCCGATGCGGAACTTCCGCCACACCACGATCGGAGCGTCGACACGATAGATCCCCGGCTCGAGATTGAGCCCCGTCACCGTCGTGTCGTCGATGCAGCTCTGAAACGCGTCCGACGCCGGCGTACCGCCGGCGTTGTCCGCGTAGACGTAGATGCCGCTCCCGAGGCGGCAGAGCCGCACCGATGCCGCACTCGCGTCGAACGCGAAGACTGCAGTGAGAGTGAGAACGAGAACCATGAGAGAGCGTTGAAACATCACCGTTTTCTCCTTGAAATGTTTTCCCGCGGGGCCTGTCGCCTTCGCGGGTCACCCTTTCATGTCGGGGAGGAGAAAAAATTTCAGGGGAGTTTCACGGTGAAGGCGTAATCGGCGATGGAATCGGGGGCGGTGACGGTGAGGATGTAGTCGCCGCCGGTGAATTGCTCGCGCGGAAAATAGAGGACCAGCCGCCGCTCGCCGTCGACGGTCTGGGACACGAGGCCGCTGCCGGTCCAGACCGGCGACTCGCCGGCGCGCTGCAGGCTGGCCTCGTAACGCCGGGCGCGCGCCTCCAGCCGCGCCTCGATGCGCACCGTGCGGGTCTGCGGTTTCACCGCCAGCGTCGCGACGTCTCCCGCGTCGCGGGTCAGGCCGGGGGCGAGCACGATGGCGGCGACCGGGAGGGACGCCATCGGACGTTCGGGCGGCCTGGGGGCGGTCGCCGTTTCCGGCGGCGGCACGGCTTTGCGCGCGATCTCCGTCTGCCGCGCTCGCGCCTGGTCCCGCTCCGCCTGCAGGGTCTCGATCCGCTCGCTGAGGCCGCGGTTCCGGAGGAGCAGCAGGACGATGGCGAGCAGCGCCGCGCCGAAGAGGGACGCCGCCAGCGGCAGCGCCCAGGCCCGCCGCGGCGCCGCGCGCGGCGCGGTCGCCTTCCGCAGGGCCTCGGCCATGCGCACGCGCTCGAGGCGCTTCTCGTTCAGAAAGTGCGACTCGAACCGCAGGCGCCGCGCGGGCGTCAGCTCCCGCCGCACGTAGTCGTCGATCAGGTCGTCCTCGGCCGCGTCGATGCGGTCGAGCAGCCCCGGATCGCTGAAGTACCGCGCCTCGAGCTCCGTCTGCTCCTCCGGCGGGAGCTCTCCCAGCAGGTACCGTTCGATCACCTCGGGGTCGACGACTTTGTCCGCCATCTGCTCAGTTCCCATCTCTCAATGCCAGGATCGCGATTTTGTTTCGACACACCGCTCGAGCTGCTCGCGCACGCGATGCACGCGGATGCGCAGACTATTGACCGACATCCCGAGGCGCCCGGCCAGTACCTCGCGCATCCGCTTCTTCGACGCCTTGTCCACCGAGCAATAGTCGACCATCATCCGGCGCGTTTCCGCCGGCAGACCGTCGAGACACGATTCCATGCACTCCAGCCGCTGCTGCATCCGCGCGGAGTCCTCGGGATGCGGCACCGGCACGTCCACCGGCGCGATCTGTTTCCGCAGATACTCCTGGAACACGTTCAGCGCCACCCCGTGGAAGTAAAGGAAGGGATTCGCCGCGTAGATCTCCACGCCTTCACTCACCCGGCGCGCCACGCGATCGATCACCCGGTCGACCTGCTCCTCGGCGGACACGCAACGGCGGCATTCGAAGAACTTCAGCAGGCCGCGGCGCGTCTGTTCGTATTTCTGCGCGGCCGCGCCGGGGTCGGGGTCGAGCCATTGCAGGAGGCGGTCGAACGCCTCCTGCGTGAGGGCCCATTCGTTCGCCGGCCCGGACACGGCTAGCGCCACTCGCCCTGGAGCAGGAAACCGGCCCAGTAGTACGGCTGCCTCCACATCGCGGTGCCGCGCATCTCGAGCTGCGCCGCGCGCAGGGCCTCCGCCGGCCGGAGCCGCCGCGGGCCGAGCATGCCTTCGTAGAAGCGCCGCATCAGCTCCGCCGTCGCGCGGTCGTCGACTTTCCAGAGGCTGGCCACGACGCGCGGCGCGCCGGCGTGCATGAAGCCGCGGGTCAGCCCGATCAGCCCCTCCCCTTTGATCTCTTTTCCCAGCGCGGTCCGGCAGGCGCTGAGGACCACCAGCTCGGCGGGAAGCCGCAGGCGGTAGATGTCGGACAGACGGACGAAGCCGTCCTGCGGGCGCCCGCCTCGGTCGAAGAGCGACAGCACGATGCCCGACAGCTCGGGATGCTCGCTGTCCAGGACCGCGTGCGTGGCGAAGTGCACGATCCGGTAGCGGCGGATCTCGTCCCCGACCGCCGTTTCGCGGCTGGCCTCGAAATCGAGCGCCTTCCTCAGCGATGCGGGAGGAACGAAACGCGCGATGGAGTCCGCCTCGAGCCGCGTGAAGGGAAGGCGCTGCATGCGCTCGAGCGACCGCCGGAGGTCCGAGGCGGCGCCGGTCTGCTTCAGGGCCGCGGCTTTCGCGCGCTCGATGCGCGGGTCGTGGGCGGAGAAGACGGAGTCCGCGAGCACGATGAGCGTTTTCTCGGGCGTGCCCGCATTTTCGCCGCGGCGCAGCAGCGCGAGCGTCGCCGCGGAAGGGATCGCGACGATCTCGTGATCGGCGATCAGCGGCGTGCGGGGGGAAGTCGCCGGGAGCGCGGCGAAGGGGATGTACTGCAGCGCGCCTTCCGCGGCGATGACCACGCGCCGGGCCCGCAGCTCCGATGCGATCGGGGCGACGATCATCCGGCTCAGTTCCGCGAGCGCCGCCTCGACCTCGGGTTTCGGACTCTGGCGCGCGGAGAGCAGCGCATGCACGCGGCGCGCGAGGGCATCGATCGCCGTGCGGGCCGGCAGCTCGAAACTGCGCAGCGACCCGCGCGTCACGACCCAGGTGTAGCTGCGCGGATCGCCGAGCGAATATTCGACGAGGACGGTGTCGTCGTCGAGCAGCTGCCGGATCTCCTCCACCGACGGCGCGGCGGGGTCGACGATGTCGACGGCGTCGCGAATGCCGGCGCGCGCTTCTTCGAGCGTCTCCAGAAGGCCGCGTGCCCGCGCATGCTCGCTGGCCTGCAGGGCGAGCGCGTCGAAGCCCGCGGCGGGCGCGCGCCGGTGCAGCAGCATGTAGAGCTCGACCTGCAGCTCGTACTGATCGCGGACGGAGGAGAGGAAGGCCGCGCGGATCTGCTGCGCCGAGAAAGTCGATCGAACGGACTCGGCGATCTCCAGCGCGGCGTTCGCATGCTCGAGCGCGTCGACGATCAGCCCTTCCTCGCGGTCGATCCGCGCCAGTCCGGACAACGCCGCTCCTTCGTACAGCCGGTCTTCCGTCCGGCGCGCGAGAGCGAGCGCTTCGACGACGCGCGCGCGGGCCGGGACGCACTGTCCCATCGAGCCGAGCGTCGCGCCGAGATTCATGAGCGAGTTCGCCTCCCCGCGAACGTTCCCGGTCTCGCGGTGGATGCGCAGCAGCTGTTCGTGATACTCGAGCGCCTCCCCGAACCGGCGCGCGTTGTAGACGATGAGCGCGAGGTGATTCAGGGCGATGGCCTCGAAGCGCCGCAGGCCGAGCTGGCGCGACAGCTCCAGTCCGGCTTTCAGGTCCTTCATCGCCGCGGCGGTCTCGCCGGCGTCGCGGTGCGCGCCGCCGAGGTAGATCAGCAGGGCGAGCTCCCTCCCACGGTCGCCGAGCGCGCGGCTGATGGGAAGCGCGCGCTCGAACAGGGCGATGGCCCGGCGATGGTCGCCGAGCTGCGCCCAGGCCACGCCGATGTTCAGCAGAGCCGCGGCCTCTTCGGCCTGCCGTCCCCCCTCGGCGTGGATGGCCGCCGCCTCCTCGAACAGCTCGATCGCTTTCTCCCACTGCCCCTCGTAGCCGAAGATCACGGCGATGTTGTTGAGCAGGAGTCCCTGCTCGAACCGGTCGCCGGTCTCGCGCGCGAGCGCAAGCGCGCTTTGCGTGATCTCCAGCGCCCTGCGCCGGTCGCCCGCGCCGAGCCAGGCGTTGCCGATCCACCGCAGGGTCAGCACTTCTCCGGCGCGGTCGCCGGTCTCGAGGTCGATGCGGTGGGCCACCTCCAGGCACTCGAGGGCTTCTTTGTTCCGCGACATCCGATGCAGAACCGCGCCGATCCCGGCGAGCGATCTCCCCTCCCCGATGCGATCGCCTTCCCGTCGATGAAGGGCCAGCGCGGCCTCGAATCGCTCTTTCGCTTTGGGCAAATCGGAGACGGCTTCGTACGCGAATGCCGCCGCGTTCAGCGAGGCCGCCTCGCCGCCGCGGTCGCCGAGCTCGCGCCGGATCGCCGCCGCCTGCTCGGCGTACGCGATGGCCTCGCGGTTTTTCGTCAGGTGGGCGTGGGCCAGGGCGAGGGCGTGCAGCGTCTCCGCCTCGCGCCGGCGGTCGCCGAGGACGCGCCATTCGCCGAGCGCCTGCTGGAACCGATCGATCGCCGCCCGCGTCGACGCCGCTTTCTGCTCGCGCAGGAGGTCGCCGCCCGCGAGCAAGACCTGCTCCGCGGCGAGACGGCGATGGTCCTCGTCGCTGACGATGGGTTGCCCGGCCGAGAGAAGGACCGCGATCGCCAGAACCGTCAGCATCGCCCCTGCTGGTTTACCACAAGTCACCAGCGCCGGGCGAACGGCATCGCGAGCAGTCCGCGGAGCCGTTGCGTGTCGCGATCGTCGAGGTCCTCCAGTCCGTAATGCAGCGTTTCGAAATCGACGCGGCTCGTGTATGTGCCGAAGGCGCGATCCCACAGCGAAAAAATGTTGGAGTAGTTCGAGTCGGTCTCGGACTGCAGCCGGGAGTGATGCACCTTGTGCATGTTCGGGGTCACGAAGAGAAGCCGCAGCAGCCGGTCGAGCGGTTCACGAAAGCGAACATTCGCGTGCTCGAGCTGCGCGTTCGCGGCGGAGATCGTCAGGTAGACGACGACGATCCAGAGCGGAATGCCGAAGAGCACGATCGCCGGCAGTTGCCAGACCACCCGCCACACACTCTCGCCAGGGTGCTGACGAAACGCGGTCGTGACATCGACGGTCTCGTCGGAGTGATGAACGCGATGGAAGCGCCAAGCCAGCGGCAGCTTGTGCAGCAGCACATGCGCGACCCACGCAAAGAAGTCGAGCGCGGCGACGCCGATGATGACGTGCATCCAGACCGGCAGAGGCGCGAGAAAGAGCAGGCCGACGCGGTTGGAGACCGCGAGTCCGGCGACCGATGCGGCGGCGAACGACAGCGCGAGATTCGTGAGGAGCAGCAGCACCGTGAGGCCGGCGTTCGGCAGCGCGCCGCGAACGCGATGGCCGCGAGGCGGGTAAAGCGGAATCACCGATTCGAGCGACCACAGAACGGCACAGCCGATGACGAGCAGGAGGACGCGAGTCTGATCGGAGAACAGGAGGTTCATGCGCGCACCACGATGGACGCGATGCCGACGATGGCGATGATGACCGGCTCGGGAATGCGTTTGAGCCAGACCAGGCACGCGAGCGTCGCGGCGAAAATCAGGATGGTCGGAATGTCGATGATCGCGCGGCGCGCGAGCACATAGACGGCGCCGGCGATGGCTCCCGTTGCCGCCGCGGTCACGCCATCCACAAACGCCTTCAGCCGCGGATTGTCCGCGAAGCGCGCGTAGAAGGGCGCGGGGATGACGACGAACAGGTAACACGGCAGGAAGACGCCGAGCGCCGCGAGCACCGCGCCGCCGAAGCCCTGCACGAGATAGCCGATGAAGGCGACGGTGATGACGACCGGACCGGGCGTGATCATGGCCACGGCGACGGCGTCGAGGAATTGCTGATCGGTGAGCCAGCCGTGCTCCCGAACGACGCCGCCGTAGAGAAACGGCACGATGGCAAGGCCGCTGCCGAAGACGAAGGCCCCCGCTTTCGCGAAGAACCAGAACAGCGTCGTGCCTGCCGGCGCTCCGCTGAAGGCAGAGGGCAGAAGGCTGAAGGCAGAAGTCGGGCCCAGCCAGCGATTTCTGCCTTCTGCCTTCTGCCTTCTGCCTTTCCAGATGAGCGCCGCGAGACCGCAGCCGAGAATCAGGGAGACGACCTCCGCCTCCAGAACGGCCGTCGCGATCGCATTCGCGGCAAAGATCGTCCAGAGCAGCCAGTCGCGGCCGAGCGTGAGCCGCACGAGCTTGTACGCGCTGCGCAGGATGATGGCAATGACCGCCGCACCGATGCCGTAGAACGCGGACTGCATCCACGCGAGGCCGCCGAAGCGGACGTACGCGACGGAGATCGCGATGACCATCAGGAACGACGGCAGCACGAAGGCGATGGCAACGAGCGTCGCGCCGAGCACGCCTCCTCTCGCCCAGCCGAGATAGATCGCGAGCTGCGCGGCGAGCGGGCCGGGCGCGAGCTGCGCGAGCGCGAGCCCTTTCACGTACTCGTCTTTCGTCACCCAGCCGCGCGCCTCGACGAGATCGCGCTGCATGTAGCCGGCGAGCGCGATCGGTCCTCCGAATCCGAACGTCCCGAGCCGCAGGAAATACCCCACGAACGCCCCGAGGGACGGCGCGCGCGCCACCGTTGCCTCGGCGTCAGCGATCGCCATCGAGATCCCCGGCCAGCGCTTCCACATGCCGGCGAATGGCGGCGACCGAGCCTTCGAGATCCTCGCTCGCCGCCGGCACGTCATCCCAGCGCTCGTGGGCGCCCGGGACGTCGCAACCGATGGTGACGACCCGCGCCGCCGCGCTGATCTCGCCGGGCGCGGCCTGATGCGGCTTGAACGCGCCGACGTCGAAGCCTTCGCGCCGCAGATAGCCGGCGACCGGTGCGGGAACCGCGTCGTAAGGGTCTTCCGCAGCCGCCGCGGTGGCGACGAACGGCAGGCCGCGCTCGGCCGCCAGGCGGTTGAAGTGGGACGCCGCGACGACGCTCTTCGCGCCGCCGTGCTGGCAGAGAAACAGGATGTCCTTCATCGCATGACTCTAGCAGTTGCTATACACGATGTGCAACTGCTAGGATCGCATCGTGCCGCGCTGGCTGATCCTCGTGCATCGCATCCCGCCCCGTCCGCTCTATCTGCGGGCGAAGATGCGGCAGCGGCTCGCCGACGTCGGCGCGGTGGCGGTGAAGAACTCCGTCTACCTGCTGCCGCACGGCCCCGATGCGCTGGAAGACCTGCAATGGATCGCGCAGGAGATCGTGGCCGGCGGCGGCGACGCGCATCTGTTCGCCGGTGATTTCGTCGACGGCGTGGCGAGCGACGCTGCCATGGCGCAGTTCCGCGAGGCGCGGAACGCGGACTACGACGCCCTCGCGGCCGATGCGCATGCGGCGATGAAAGCGGCGCGAAGCGCCGCGGCCGCGGCCGAGCTGGCGGCGGCCCATACGCGTCTGCTGCGCCGCCTCGAGGAGATCCGGAGGATCGACTTCTTCGAAGCCGAACGGCGCACGGCAGCCGAGGAAGCGCTCGCCGCGATCGAAACGCGCCTGCGGAAAGACCGGAAGGAGGAGACGCGGATGCTGAAAGCAAAGGCGGAACTGCGAGGGAAGACGTGGGTCACGCGCCCCGGCGTGAAGATCGACCGGATGGCGTCGGCATGGTTCATCCGCCGCTTCGTCGATCCGAAAGCGCGTTTCCGATTCGCCGATCCCGCCGCGCCGAAGAAAGAAGGCGAGCTGCGCTTCGACATGGTCGGCGGCGACTTCACCCACGAAGAGGACCGCTGCACGTTCGAGACGCTGATCGGGCGCGTCGGCTTGCCGGATAAGGGCGTGCGGGCGATCGCGGAGATCGTGCACGACCTCGATCTCAAGGACGGCAAATACGGACGCGCCGAGGCCGCCGGCGTCCGCATGATGCTCGACGGGTTGATGTCGCGCACGGAGAACGATGAGGAGCGGATCGAGCGCGCGCTCGTCCTCTTCGACGATCTCCACGAAGCGCTCGGCACGCATAAGCGGGGCCGCAAATGAGCCGGTCCGCCGGAAATTGGGAAATGTGTCACTCTACCTGAAGCTCAAAGGAGCGTGAGGAGGACCCGATGCAGACCTTCGATTACGACACGGTGGTCATTGGATCGGGTTTCGGCGGATCGATGACGGCGCTGCCTCTCGCCGACGCCTACAAGAAGCGCGGCAAGGGCGAGCGCGTGCTCATGCTGGAGCGCGGCACGTGGTGGACGACGCCGGTGTCGACGGTTCAGGACAAGGAAGTCAAAACCTTCGGCTTTCTCCAGTCGAAGGGGCAGCCGGTGCAGTACTGGTCCTCCGTCCCTCACATGCGCGGCTTCGTCGACATCTTCACGCGCTGTCTGCGCAAGAAAGGCAACGAGGACGGGCTCTATGACTTTGCCCGGCTCGGGCGCAACCGCGTGCTGGGCATCTTCGGCGGGGAAAACGACGGCGTGACGGTCGTGCGCGCGAACGGCGTGGGCGGCGGGTCGCTCGTCTATTCGAACATCACCATCCGTCCGCCCGACTTCATCTTCGAGGACGCGCGCTGGCCGCTCACGTGGTCCGCGGCCGAACGCAACGCCTATTACGCTCTCGCCACCGACGCGATCGGATTCGGCATTCTGTACGCGCTCCGCAACCGCGAGGCGAAGGCGGCCGGGGCGCCGATCGCCACCGGCCCCGTGCTCGAGTACGTCCCGAAACAGAAGCTCGCGATCGAGGTCACGAAAGCGGACGGCACGAAGGAACCGCGCGAGTTCACGCTCGGCGAAGAGCCGCACGTCGACGAGGAACTGAGGCTCGGAAACACCGTATGGGTGGGCTTCCACGCCGCCCAGCCGCAGCGCGCAACGAGCGTGGTGATGCAGGGTCCGCTGAGGATCAACACGGGCCTGAGCAACATCGCCACGCGCATCGCCGGTCTCGATCCGGAATTCGAGACGGGGACGAAGAGACTGCAGGTTCGCCCGAAGATTGATCCACCCGGCAAGCTCGCGAAAGACTACAACCACGACCTCTGGCTCGACCGCGCGAGAGAGTTTCAGACCGCCGCCAGCAAAGTCACGACGGAATGGGGCACCGTCGATTCGTCGATCAACGATCTCCCTCCCGGCCAGGTCTACGACGCCCGCGGCGCGGCGAAAAACTTCTGCCAGCGCGAAGGGCGCTGCAATGTCGGCTGTCTTCCGGGAGCGCGGCACACGCTCAACAAGCAGCTGATGAACGCGGCGATCGGCCGTCCGAAGGAGCCGGACAAACCCGCCGTGCTCGGCGACCAGCTGAAGATCGAAGCGCTGGCCGAAGTCGACTCCATCCGCGCGCTCTCCGGCGGCGGCTACGAAGTCCTCTACATCGTCCGCGACGAAAAGAACAATTCGAAAACCACGAGCCGCAGCGTCAAAGCCCGCCAGGTGATCGTCGCGGCGGGCAGTCTCGGCACCACCGAGATCCTGCTTCGCTCGAAGGCGAAAGGCGGGCTGCCGAACCTCAGCGACCGCCTCGGATACGGGTTCTCCACGAACGGCGACTGGGTGGGCTTCATCGAGAAGACGAAGCAGTGGATCTCGCTCTCGCGCGGACCGGTGACGACCTCGTACGCGCACTTCCATACGAAAGACCCCGGCACCGGCGGCAACCCGGAGCACTTTCACACCGTGGAGGACCAGGGCATCCCGCGGCCGTTCGGCGCGATCACCGGCGCCGGCGTCTCGCTGATCCGCTCCCTGGGCCGCGGACGAAAGAACTTCTTCTTCATCGCCACGAAAATCCTGCGCGTCGCCGTCCGGCGATTGCTCAGCATCTTCAAAAACGCACGCGAGCAACAGGACTTCTTCCGTGACGAAGAGGAACTGATCGGCCGCATGATGTGCGTGGTCGCCCAGGGGCGGGAGCGGTCGGTGGGACAGTTCCGGCTCGGGACCGGCCCTCGCGATACGCCGTTGCGCGTCAAACGCGATGACGGGAAGGAGTTCTGGGAGGATCCGATTTACGACCACATCAAAGCGACTCTCAAGCGGATGGCACCGCATTTCGATGCGTCCCCGAACGCCGATTTCAGCAATCCGCTGATGGAGAAGTCGATCGGTGAGGTCGCGCCGACGTCGATCGGTACGAGTCACCCGCTCGGCGGTTGCCGCATGGGAAAA
>Ga0134123_10000934_pt1 | contig 19181 bp, 18 predicted proteins | sample KB303_FD_96460 | JGI IMG/M metagenome (GOLD analysis project Ga0134123, IMG submission 96460) | Terrestrial soil microbial communities without Nitrogen fertilizer from Kellogg Biological Station, Michigan, USA - KB3-0-3 | ecosystem: Environmental > Terrestrial > Soil > Unclassified ...
CAGACGCTCACCGCCGTCACGCCCCTCGGGCCAGCGGACGTCGCGGTGAGCCGCGCGGAAGACGTGACGGTGACGAACCCCGACACGCGCAACAACTCGAAGAACAACGCCTTCACCTGGCAGCGCGGCTTCGCGACGATCGCATCGCTCTCGCCGCAGAGCAGCGCCGTCTCCGGCGGCACGCGCGTGACCATCACCGGCACCGGCTTCACCACCGCCCTCCCCACTACCGTCCTTTTCGGCGGCACCGCCGCGACGGACGTGCAGGTCATCGACGCCGTGACCATGACCGCCGTCGCGCCCCCGCACGCCGCCGGTGCCGTGAGCGTCGAGGCGCACGTCGGCAGCGACGTTGCGACGGCGACAGGCGCGTTCACCTACCTCCCGCCCGGCCCCAAGCGCCGCTCGGTCAAAAAGTAAAGTCGGCTAAGTCGGGGTCACATCTGGAATTTCAACCCTGGGCGGCAACGTCGCGAACACGCTCTCGACGAGTATCCACAATCGTGGGTTGGAGTCCGCGCCTCTCCGGCACACGCGGAGGCGCACACGATCCTGTGGAAAAAAGGTTGAAATTCCAGATGTGACCCCAACCCTAACGGATCAGCTTGCGGTACTTCGGGTCGAGGGCGTCGATCAGGCCGTCGCCGAGGAAGTTGAGGCCCATCACGGCGATCATGATCGCGGCGCCGGGGAAGATGGCGAGGTGGTTGGCTTCGCCGAGGTAACGGCGGCCGTAGGACAGCATGCCGCCCCAGGACGGGGTGGGGGGCTGGACGCCGAGGCCGAGGAACGAGAGGGCGGCTTCGGCGAGGATGGCACCGGCGAGGCCGAGGGTGGCCATCACGATCACGGGGTTGATCACGTTCGGCAGGACGTGGCGAATGATGACGCGCGGCGACTTCGCGCCGAGCGCCTTCGCCGCCGTCACGTACTCCATCTCGCGCACTTTCAGCACCTGTCCGCGCACGAGGCGCGCGTATCCCACCCAGCCGATGATCGCGAGCGCGAGGATCACGTTGTTCAGGCTCGGGCCGAGCACGGCGACGAGCGCGATCGCGAGGAGGATGCCGGGGAAGGCGAGGAGGATGTCGCAGAGGCGCATGACCAGGACGTCGATCGCGCCGCCGAAGTAGCCGGAGATCGCGCCGAGCGTGACGCCGACGAGCGACGCCAGCAGCACGACGCTGAAGCCGACGCGCAGCGACACACGCGCGCCCCAGATCATCCGCGAGAGCACGTCGCGTCCGAGCTCGTCGAGTCCGAACACATGCTCGTTCGTCGGCTTCTCCAGGCGGTTGCCGATCGGCACGTTCGGGTCGTGCGGCGCGAGCAGCGGCGCCGCGATCGCCGCCAGCAGGATCAGCAGCGTCAGCACCAGGCCGGAGGTGAAGGCGAAGTTTTTCAGGAGCCGTTTCATTGCGGTCACGCGGTCACGCGGTCACGCAGTCACGCAGCGCCGTAGCTACCGCGTGACCGCGTGACTGCGTAACCCATGTCATTCCAACTTGATCCTCGGGTCCACGACCCCATAAAGCAGGTCCGAAATGAAATTCACCATGATGTACGTCAGCGCGATCACCAGGATCGACGCCTGGACCTGCGGGTAGTCGCGCGTGGTGATCGACTGAATGAGCAGGCGGCCGAGGCCAGGCCACGAGAAAATCTGTTCGGTGATGATCGCGCCGGTGAGGAGCGATCCGAACTGCAGCGCGAGGATGGTGATCACCGGGATGAGCGCGTTCTTCAGCGCGTGGCGGAAGATCGCCTTGCCGCGCGTCACGCCTTTCGCGATCGCAGTCGTCACGTACAACTGATTCAGCTCCTCGGCGAGGCTGACGCGGATCATGCGCGTGAGGATCGCGGCGAGCGCGAGCCCCATCGTCAGCGACGGCAGTACCAGCGACTTCCATCCCTCCTCGCGTCCGGAGACGGGGAACCACGGATGGTTGATGGCGAAGGCGATGATCAGCAGCGGGCCGAACCAGAAGCTCGGCATCGAGACGCCGATCAGCGCGAAGAAACGCGCGAGGTTGTCGATCCAGGAGTTTCGATAGATCGCCGAGACGATGCCGAGGGGAAACGCGACCAGCAGCGCCACGAACATCGCCCCGAACGCCAGCTGCATCGTCGCGGGGTAACGCGCCGCGATTTCCTTCGCCACGCTCTCGTTCGTCCGGAACGAGCGGCCGAGATCGCCGCGCGCGAGGTTGCCGAGGTAGTTGACGTACTGCTTCCACAGCGGCTGATCGAGGCCGAGCGCCTTGCGCACCGCCAGCACGTCCTGCGGCCGCGCGCCCTCGCCCGCGATCTGCACCGCCGGGTCGCCGGGGATCAGATGGATGAGCGAGAAAATCAGCGTGAGGATCCCGAGGGTAATCGGGATCATCTGCAGGATGCGGCGGATGATGTACTGCGTCACTGGCTCTGCTCCTGTTTGCCAGTAATGTTCCACCCGCGGATCTTCACCACCGGCGCGAGCGTACCGCCGAACATGTTGTACCAGGTGCCGACGCTGCGGCGCTCGCGCGAGATGGCGTCGATGTTCGAGAACGCCTCCACCATCGACTGCGTCCAGCGCAGGTTCGGCAGGCGCGCCACGACCTCGCCGTCGCGTACGAGGAACGTGCCGTCGCGCGTGGTGCCGGTCATGAGCGCCGACTTCGGCTCGAGCAGGCCGTTGACGTAGTTGAAGCGCGTGACCCAGATCCCGAGCTTCGTCGAGCGGATCATCTCTTCGCGCGTGGAGTCGCCGCCGGCCATGACGAGGTGGAACGCCGCGCCGTGATCGGGCGCGCCGAGGTGCCATGCATTCGCGGTCGGCGCGAGTCCGAGGCGGTCGGCCCAGGCCTGGTCGAGCACGGGAGTGCGGATCACGCCGTTCTCGATCAGCGCGACGCGGCGCTTCGGCAGTCCTTCGATGTCGAAGGGAAACGGCATGTAGCCGATGGCGTCGTCGGCGAGCGTGAAATTCTCGCCGAGCACGCGCCTGCCGAGGTTGCCGACGAAGAACGACGAGCCGTCTTCGAAGGACTGGCCGGTGAACGCGATCATGTTCATCCAGTCGAACACCTCGGCGAGCGCGGGCGGCTCGAGGATCACGTCGTACGCGCCCGGCTCCAGGTCCTCGACGCGATCCGACGCCAGCGTCGCCTTCAGCGCCGCTTCCTCGCCGAGCGCGGCGAGGTCGACGCCGCCGTACGAGCGATCGCGCGCCGTCGCGTAGCCCGAGCCCGCGGTCCCGATCGCGATCACCGTCGCGTCGGCGTGCGTCATCTGCGCGGAGCGGCGCACGCCGTGCGTGTTGCCGCATTCCACCGTCGCGCTGCCGGTGGAGTGCGAGCCGGCGAACTGCAGCTGCGGCGCGCGATCGAACATCTCGCGCAGCGCGCGCGCCTTCTCCAGCGGCGCGACCGCCGCCGTGCGCGCGTCGAACGACTCGACCCGCGGCACCGGCTCATTGTCGCGATACAGCCCCCTGAATCCCTGAATCGGATTCGAATGCTGCGCCGCCTCGCGCGCGAGGTCCGCCGTCCGCGCGATCTCCTCGTCATCGAACACCGTCGTCGTCGCGACCCCCATCGCCCCGTCCACGATCACCCGCAGCGTCAGCCACGCACTCTCCTCCGACATGTTCTGGATGATCTGCGAGTTCGCGAAGCGCGTGATGTTCTGGTCGACGCGGATGAAGGAAGCGTCCGCCTCGGCGTTGGCCGCCTTCAGTGCGCGATCAAGGATTTCGTCTTCGTTACGCATTGGTTGCGCGGTTACGCGGTTGCGCGGTTACGCAGCGGCTCCCTGAACCGCGCAACCGCGCAACTGCGCAACCGGTCTTCATCCCATCTCCACATTGCGAAACCGCGCCGCCGGCGCGCCGTGCGCGACGCGCATGGTCTGCATCGGATCGCCCTTCCCGCAGTTCGGTAATCCCCACACCTGCCACGAGCTGCGGTCGGCGATGGCGTCGCACGAGCGCCAGAAGTCGGGCGTGTTGCCGGTATAGAGCGGGTTGCGCAGCATACGGCCGAGGCGGCCGTTCTCGATCTCGTACGCCACCTCGCAGCCGAACTGGAAATTGAGGCGCAGGTCGTCGATCGACCACGACTTGTTCGTCTCGACGAAGATCCCGCGCTTCGTCGACGCGATGATGTCGGCCAGCGGCGCGTCGCCCGGCTCGAGATTGATGTTCGTCATCCGGATGATCGGAATGCGCGCCGCGCTTTCCGCGCGGACCGTCCCGTTCGACGCGCGGCCGATGAACGGCGCGGTGTCGCGCCCCGAGAGGTAGTCGACGAACATGCCGTCGCGGATTAGATGGAAGCGCTGCGCGGGCACGCCGTCGTCGTCGAACGCGAACGAGCCGATCGAGCCGGCGATCGTCGCGTCGGCGACGATGTTCACGAGGTCGGAGCCGTAGCGAAAATTGCCGAGCATCGACGGCTGGAGGAAAGAACCGCCCGCCAGCGAGATCTCGAGCCCCATCGCACGGTCGAGCTCCGTTGGATGCCCGCACGATTCATGGACCTGCAGCGCGAGCTGCGCGGAGCCCACGATCAGGTCGAAGCGTCCGGCCGGCGCTTTCGGCGCGGCGAGCAACGCGAGCGCTTCGTCGCGTACTTCGAGCGCCTTGCGCGGCATGTCGAGACGTTCGATGAACTCCCACCCCTCGGCCTGGAAGTCGCCGCCGAACGGGTTGGGATACGTCCGCCGCTGGAACTCGTCGCCGTCGATCGCCACCGCCTCGATGCCGCCGCCCATCTGCGTCGTGGTCTGTTCGAGGAAGCTGCCTGCCGTCGACGCGAATGTCTTTTCCTGGCGGTAGCAGGAGATCTCGCCCGAGACCTGGTGGATGCGCGCGTCGCCGCGCATCGGCTCGGTCGCGTTCATCAGATGCTCGATTTTCCTGCCGATCGAGACCGACCAGGGATCGATGCGGTAGGGCGACTCCCATCGCGCGACGTGCGGCTCGACCTCGCTGAGCGTCACCGGCTGCGTCGACGCGAGATTGCTCGCCGCCGCGACCTCGAGCGCGCGCGCCGCCGTGCGACGCAGCGACTCCTCGCTGACATCGCTCGACGCCGCGAAGCCCCACCCGTTGCCCACCAGCACGCGCACCCCGATCGCGCGATCGACGGTCGAAGAGAGATGGTCGACCTCGCCATTGCGCACCTTCACATGCTGCTGGTGCGTCGCGGTGTGGCGGATGTCGGCGTAGCGGGCCGTGCTCAGCGTTTTGAGTACGTCCTGAAGCTGGGCACGGTCCGGCGTCATTGCGGGCGGATTATAGGTTGCGCGGTCACGCGGTCACGCAGTCACGCGGCAAAAACGGAACGGCGGGCGCCAGGCCCGCCGTTACCGCGCGACCGCGTGACCGCACAACTGCTAAGCGTGCCCCTCTGGAATCTCTCCCGGCCGGTACAGCGTATGCCCGCGCTTTGCGCTCGACAGCTTCGTCCCGAGCTTCTCGTCCAGCCGCGTCTCGAAGCCTTTCACGCCGCTCGCGTCGGTGCCGGTGAGGATGCAGACGAACTCGCCGTTGCGGTTATGGCAGAGGATGTCTTCCTGGCGGCAGAGCTGGGCAAGCGCGTTGTTGATTTCCCGGTCGTTTCCGTCGGCCTTGATCCAGTAGACGGCGAACGGCGTGTCGAACTTCGACACCGTCGAGATGTTGCGCTTCAGGCGGTCATGGAACTCCGGATCGAACGCGACATCGTTCTCCTTCGGCGTCAGCACCGCGCTCTTGCCGCGCGAGACCGTGTCGTCGCCGGCATTCGCCAGCGCCGAAAGCTCTTCGGCCGTCACGCCGCCGATCGCGCTGTCGCGGAAGTTGAGGCGCCGTCCGCTGCGGCGGATCAGCGCATCGACGCGCGCCCGCAGGTCCTCGGGGGTGAACGGCTCGGTGAAGTAATCATCCGCGCCGGCACGCAGATAGAGCACGCGATCGGCGCGGCGGTTCGCGGCGGGGGAGAGGAACGCGATCGACGACGTCGAGCTGCGCGCGAGATCGAGGATCGCGCGGATCGCGCCCGCGGAGCGCTGCGGCGTCACGAGCACGAGTCCGGGATGCTCGCGTTTCCCGCGTTCCACGCCCTTCTCGATGTCGGCCTCGGAATGCAGCTCGTACGCATCGCCGAGGGCTTCCTTCACCTTGCGGATCGTCTCCGGCTGCGAGCCGATGATCAGGACCGAGCGGCTCGCGGCCTCTTCCCAGGGCTTCGTCACGTCCGCCACCTTCTCGCCCTCGCCGCGATAGTTGATCAGCCCGCGTCCGTTGAGGATGCGGTAGTGCGCGGAGAGGTCGTCGCTGTTGGCGTAGCGCAGGTTCGTCACCCGCATCAGCCGCCCGCCGGTCGACGGATCGTTCTCCAGCGCGATCACGCCGAACGCATTCTGCTCGAGCATGCGGATGATCGGATTCAGCTCCGCCGTATCCTCGTCGCCGACCACGAGCAGGATCGTCACCGGCAGGTCTTCCAGCGCGTTGATCAGCGACTGCGTGAGCGTGAGCGCGAAATGGCCGGAGTAATTCGTATTGACGAGCGCGTAAATCGGGTCGATGACGATGCGTTTCGCGCCGATCTGTTTGATGTAGTCGCCCAGCTCCTGCACGATCGCCATCACGTCCGCGGGACTCTCGACGAGCTCGAAGTAGCGCCCGCTCGGATTCAGGATCGAGAGCTGATTGCGGCGCACGGCGTCGGCGATCGGGAAACCGATCGACGCCGCCTGGGTAATCACCTTCTCCGGCTTCTGATCGGTGATCAGGATGCCGGGCTCCTGGAGCTCGAGTCCGCGGGTGAGGAACTGCAGGCCGAGGATCGACTTGCCGACGCCGCCCGCGCCCTTGACGACGTAGACGTGATTCGGCATCAGACCGCCCGCGCCGAAGTCGATGAGGTCGATGCCGCTGATCAGGCGATCGGGCGCGGGCGACGGTCGGATCGTGCCCGCCGAGTCCGCAATCGCCGGCTCGATCGGAAGCGGCTTATCGGTTCTTGCCGTGATGATGTTGTCCGTGGGAGGTGGAGTGGTTTCGTTGGAAGTCGGCACATCGATCGTTCCGCTCATGGAGTCCTCTTTGTGATTGGCGTTACGACTGCGGCGCGTTTGCTGAAGCGTGCCGGGGCAGTGCATAGCAACAGTTGCACCAGAGCGTTTACCGCGCGACCTCGGTCAGCTGAATCTCATCGCGCGCGACGACCGGCTCGCGGCCATTGAAGATATCGGCGGCGAGCCTGCGGATCGGCGCGTAATCATTGCCGATCGGGCGGACTGCTTCGCCGGTATCACCGGGCGTCGTGACCATGAAGACTTCCGTGTATTTCTTCAGGGAGACGTTGCGCGGCCTGGAGTTTCGGAACACCGAGTAGAGGTCCGCGATCTGCGTCGCGGTCAGATTCGTGTCCGTGTGATTGCCGACGCTGCGCGCGATGCCGACCAGCTTCAGCACTTCCGTCGGCGGCAGACTGCGGACCTTCTCCTTCGTCGCCTGCAGCACCTGCTGCTGGCGCAGTTCGCGGCCGAATACATTTCCCTCGGCCGATGCGCGGATATAGCGATAGCGTGCATAACGCAGAGCACGCTGGCCGTCCATGTGCTGCCACCCCTGCGCGAAGCCGTCCCTGAACAGATAGTCGTAGAACGGGCGATAGACGTAGACGTCGATTCCCCCGACGGCGTCGATGACGCCGCGAAACGCGCGGAAGTCGATGCGTGCATAGGCGTGGACCGGCTGGCTCGTGGCACTCGCCACCACCTGCATCAGGTACGCGGGCCCGCCGAATTTGTGCGCGGCATTGAGGCGATGCATGCCGTGATCGCCCATGCTCACGTAGAGATCGCGCGGCAGCGACATCAGCGCGACCTGCCGGGTCGACGGCTTGAGACTGACGAGCATGATCGCGTCGGCGAGGTCCTTTCCCTCGCCGGGATGCGTATCGCCGCCGACGCCGATCAGCAGGATGTTGATGCGGTCAGTGGCGAACCCGTCGGCGACGCGGTTCGGCACTTTCTGCATCTTCGGCGCGAAATACGCGTATGCGGCGATGCCTCCGACCACGGCCACGAGACCGATGAACGCGAACATCAGGATCTCGGCGATTCCGATGCGCGACTTTGGTTTTGCCATGCTCAGTGCACGCGCGCCACGCCGCTGTCGAGCGCCGCGTCGGCGATCTTCTGCAGCGTCGTGAAGTCGGTCCCGGTCCTCGGACGCACGACCTCGCCTCGATACGTCACGCTGCTCATGTCGAAGGCGTCGAGGCAGTCGGCGAAGGAGATGCGCCGCACGTCGCCGCCGCGGCGCAGCGCCGTGACGATGAGGCCGGTGTCTTCGCGACGCAGGTTCGTCGCGGTGAGCGATCCGAGCACCGGCTCCAGCGAGTCGACGTCCCTGCGCGTCTCCATCGCCTTCGCCAGCACCGCCAGCAGCACGTCCTGCTGACGGCGCTCGCACGCGAAGCGATTCGCGGCCGTGCGGCCGGCGATGGAGCCGGAGTAGGCATAGCGCGCGGCTTCGGTTCCATTGAGATGCCGCGGGCCGGGCCGGAAGCGCGACTTCGAGCGATATTCAAAAACGCCCTGGCGCACTTCGACGTCAACGCCGCCGAGAGCGTCGACGAGGCGCTGGATGTCGCCGATGCTGTAGCGCACGTACGCGTGCACCGGCTCGTCGATGATGTCGCGCACGGTGTCGACCGTGAGGCCGGCGCCGGCTCCCGGATAGCCGCCGTCGTCGCCGATCGTGTGCGCCGCGCGCAGCGGACGGTCGCCATAACGGCCGACCTTCACCCACAGATCGAGCGGCAGCGACATCAGCGCCGCGCGTCCCGTGGACGGCTGCAGGGACAGCAGCATCAGAGACTCGACGCGGATTTGCGGGTCGCCGCCGGTGCGCGTGCGCAATGACGAGCCGATCAGGAGGATATTGACGCGATCCGCGGCGACGCCGGCATGGAAGCGGTTCGGCACCATGCGATGTTCGGGGCGGTTCGTCGCATAAAGCGCCACGCCGGCCAGCGCGAGCGTCGCTCCGAATACGGCGAACAGAGTCAGCTCGAGAGCTTTCTGTCCGCGCGTCGGTTTGGGTTGAGGTTTATGGGAGCGGGCCACCCCAGCCTTGAGGCGGCTGTAGGAGGAATCGGCGGCGAAGTTCATTTTCTGGAGACCCCTGGCGTGCTGAAGCGCGAATGGAAAACTTCTACTGCCGCTTTCTCCAACTGCATTCGAAGTGCCAGCGGTATGGCGATTGAAAGAGCGCGCGTCCATGAATCCGAGATCCGGGCGGTTCGCACTTTTCTTTTCCCTCCTCCTTCTCTCCGCGTCATTCGCCGTCGCCGATGACTGGACGCGCGTCGAGGACGGCGTCGACTATCGAAATTTCAAACAGGACTCGATGAACGTGCACGTCGCGCGCGTCGATCTGACCAGCAACGCGATCCGCATCATCGCCACGCCGGAATCGCAGCGGCGCCTGAAGGTCAGCGAGTTCGCCAGAAAAAATCACGCGCTCGTCGCGATCAATGGCGATTACTTCACCAGGGAATTCAAGCCCATCGGACTCATCAGCGGGCCCTGCGGCATCTGGAAAAACTCGAAGGACACGACGCGCGAAGGAGTCCTTGCCGTCGGCGACGGACGCGCGCAAATCTATCCCCAGAAGGACGTGCTCGAAGAGCCGGAAGGATGGATGGAGGCGATCGTCTCGGGCTGGCCGATGATCGTGAAGAGCTGCACCCCGCTCACCGGCTCGCAGCTCCCCGGCGGCGACGCCTTCACGCGCTCGCCGCATCCGCGCACCGCGGTCGGGCTGTCGCAGGACGGGAAGACGCTGTACTTCGTGGTGGCCGACGGGCGCCGCGACGGAGTGCCGGGTCTCACGCTCGCGCGCCTCGCGCGCTTCATGTCCGAAGAGCTCGGCGTCTGCTCGGCGATGAACCTCGACGGCGGCGGCTCGAGCGCGATGTGGCTCGACGATCGGATCATCAATCAGCCGAGTGACGGAGTCGAGCGCGAAGTCGCCAATCACCTCGCCGTCGTGCGCGCGGACGAACGCGTGGATTGCAACGAAAAGAAAACATTGGAATCACCATTGCACTCGCCCGCCGCCGGGAACCGGCAAAAGAGGTAGCTGTAGCGATCCGGCTCCAAATTCTCACGGGGGATCGCATGAGGCTCAGCAGAATTACCAGCATCATTTGTATGGTCTTCGTGTGCGCAGCGGTTTCCGCGCAGAACGAAACGCGCGAACAGCAGCTCGAGACCGCGCGCAGGTACGCGGACGTCGGGCGCTATTACGAGGCGAAGAAAATCTCGGACCGGCTGCTCGCCGTCAATCAGAACGACGCCGAGGCCGCGGCGATTCGCGATCGCGCGTCGCAGCAGCTCGATCTCATCGCCCGGCAGCGCGTCGAGGACGCCGAAGTCGCGGCGAAGCGCGAGGGCGCCACGCCCGCCGACCGGCAGGAGCTCGGAGACGCCTACTTTGCGGCGGGACGCTACCGCGACGCACTGGCGGTCTACGCCGGGCTGTCCGATCCGGGCTACGACGTTCGCCTGCGCCGCGCGCGGGCGCTGGCGTGGTCCGGACAATACGACGATGCCGAGACCGCGTACGCGAAGCTCCTCGGCGAGCGCGCCTCGCCGGAGCTCGATCTCGAGTACGGCCGCGTGTTGTCGTGGATGGGCGCCGAGCGCGCCGCCGTCGACAGGCTCGAGCGCGCACATCAGGCCGCGGGCACCGAGGAGTCGGCGATCGCGCTGGCGAACGCGCACACGTGGAGCGGCCATCGCGGCCGCGCGGTGAAGGTCCTCTCCGACTTCACCGCCGCGCATCCCGACGCCGTCGAGGCGCGCGCGCTGCTCGCCGAGGTCGAGGCCTCGCCGTACATCCGCATCGAGCGTCTCGACGAACAGATCGCGGCGGACGAGTTCAATCTCGCCCTGCGGGTCGAGCGGGCGCGGCAGCTCCACGAGGCCGGCGAATACAACCGCGCGCTGAAGGATGTCCGCTACGTCCGCGAGCACGCGAACGGCCGCGACCTCCCCGATCTCGCCGATATCGAGAAGAACGCGCTCGCGCGCCAGCAGGAAGAGATCGCGAAGCTCGATGAGAAACGGCGCGCGCTCGAAGCGCAGCCGATGACTAGCGCCAATATCGATACCGCCACGCGCGCCGGGCAGCTGCTCGATCTCGCGAAGGGCTACACCGGCCTCGGCGCGCACGATCAGGCGATCGATCTCTACGGCGACTATCTGGTCCTCGTTCCCGGCGACGTGAGCGCGCGCCTCAATTACGCGCGCGTGCTGAGCTGGGATCGCCGCTACGAGCCGGCGCGGCGGCAGTACGAGATCGTGCTGCGCGAGATGCCGGACCGTCCCGACCTGAGGCTCGAGTACGCGCAGACGCTCGAATACGGCGAGCGGTATCCGCCCGCGATCCGCACGTTCCGGTCGCTGACCGCGAACGACTCGCCGCGCGCGTATCTCTATCCCGATGTCCCGCAGCGCGCGCATTTCAACCTCGGACAGATTTACCGCTGGTACGGCTGGCGCGATCACGCGATTGCCGAACAGAACCAGGCGCTCGCGCTCGACTCGACGTTCACCGACGCAAACCGGGAGCTCGAGCGCGCGCGGTACGGGCGTCCCGGGACGATGTTCGAGGCCCGCTACACCACGGAAACGAACTCGAACGACTTCTCGATGAGCCGCGGCGATCTCGAGGCGGAGCACTGGGTCAACCCGCGCCTCGCGGTGCAGGGCGCCGTCGGGCGCCACAACTTCGATCAGCGCGGCACGACCGCGGACGCGAACGTGGCGAGCGTCGGCGCCGCCTACCGGCAGACCGACCAGCTCACGCTCCGCGGCCGCCTCGGCATGACGTTCTGGGATCAGTCGCTCGGGACGCGGCCGTTCCTCGGCGTCGGCGCGACGTGGCTGCCGAACATCCAGAGCCGCGCCGCGCTCGACTTCAATCACTACGATCTTGTCTACGACGTCTCGAATCTCGCCAGCGTCGTCAACGACCCGCTGTCGATCAACGACGTGCGCGGGCACTACGACTATGACTCCGGCGGCTTCTGGTCCCTCCTCGGCGATGCGTCGTACGGCTTCATCTCCGACGACAACCGCCGCGCCGCCGCGCACGGACTCGTCGCGTTCCAAATCCTCGACCGGCCATGGGTCGCCATCAAGGCGGACGGGCGGCTGCTGTCGTACGACTTCCGCACCAGCCGCTACTGGTCGCCCGATCAATACAGCTCGCTCGCCGGCGTGCTGCAGGTCGGGCAGGACATCAACAACCGCGTGTTCTGGTCGGTCGAGGGTAAGTACGGGCGCTCGTGGGAAGGCGACCGCACCTCGGATCTGCGCGCGATCGGCGCGCGGGTGACGGTGCCGGTGGGCGACGCGTTCGACGTGATCGGCGCATACAACTACGGCCGGTCGGGACGCTTCGAGTCGATCGTCGGCGACCCCGAATTCACGAACTACTGGCAGCGCAGCTGGTACGTCGGCGTGCGGCTGAAGCGTCTCTTCACCGGCGACGACCGCCGCGCCCACGACCGCTACTACTTCGACAACCGCGTGCTCGGCTCGGACATCGTCCCGCCGGAGGTCCGGTAATCATGGCCAAAAAATCGATGCATCCGATTCTGCAGCTGGTCATTTCGCTGCTGCTGATCGTCGTTGTCGTCGCGCTCACGCTGTTCATGTTCCGTTATCCGAACCGCCTCGGGCCGATCGCGGTGACGACGCTCGTCATCACGCTGGCTACGTTCCTCACCCTGCTGATCCTGCGTCACTTCATGCTGATCTGGTTCAGCTATCTGCATCAGCGCGAGCTCGCCGCCGACGAGCCGCCGGAGGCGTACCCGTTCGTCTCGATCATCGTGCCGGCGTACAACGAGGCCGAGGTCATCCAGTCCTCGCTCGGATCGCTGCTCGAGCTGCGCTACCCGTACTACGAGATCATCGCCGTCGATGACGGCTCGACCGACGGCACGTACGAGAAAATGCGCACGTTCGAGGGCAACCACTACGGCGTGCAGGTGCAGGTGTTCCGGAAGGAGAACTCCGGCAAGGCCGACGCGCTGAACTACGGCATCCGCCGCTCGCGCGCGCCGATCGTCGTCTGCATGGACTCCGACTCGCGCCTCACGCCCGACGCGCTGCGCTACGCGGTGCGGCACTTCCGCGACCCGCACGTCGGCGCCGTCGCCGGCAACGTGAAAGTCATCAACCGCCACAACATCTGGACGAAGCTGCAGGCGCTCGAGTACATCGAGGGGCTGAACATCGTCCGCAAGGCGCAGGCATTCTTCCGCACGGTCAACGTCATTCCCGGCCCCATGGGCATCTTCCGCCGCACGGCGATCGAGGGCACGGGCGGGTACGACAGCGACACCTTCGCCGAGGACTTCGACATGACCGTGAAGATGCTCGCCGATGGATGGAAGATCCACTACGAGCCGAAAGCCGTCGCGTACACCGAGGCCCCGGAGGAGCTGCTCGACGTCATCAAGCAGCGCTACCGCTGGAGCCGCGGGATTCTGCAGGCCCTCCGCAAGCAGAAACACCTGCTGACCAGGTCGTCGGGCACCATCACCACGCCGATGTCGCTCTGGTACATGATCTTCGAAGGCCTGATCTGGCCGAGCATGAACATCTTCGCGAACGTCTTCTTCATCTACATCGCGCTGATCTTCGGCATGACCAAACTGCTGGTGCTGTGGTGGCTGCTGCTGACGGTGCTGGACGTGCTGATCGCCGTGCACGCGATCCTGATGGAGGGCGAGGACATGCGCCTCGCGTTCTATTCGATCTTTTACCGCTTCTTCTACATTCTGATCATCGACGTCACGAAAGTGTTCGCCACGCTCGAGGAGCTCGTCGGGCTGGACATGCAGTGGGGAAAACTCGCGCGAAAAGGACGGATCTAAAAATGAGATTCGATTGGATCAATATTCTGACAACTGTGATTTTCGTCTCGATTGTCGTGACGCTGATTCTGGCCGTGGCTTCGTACTTCGCCTACAAGGTGCGTGAGGCGAGGCGCCCGAAGACCGCCGCGGAACTGCGTCAGGAAGGGGAGATGAAGGCGTTCTTCACACCATACCAGCCGAAGTGAGCGACGGACAGAACGACCGAATGATCCGCGAGCAGATCATCGCCCGCGGCATCACCGACCCGCGCGTGCTCGAGGCCTTCCGCTCCGTCCCGCGCGAACTGTTCGTCCCGCCGCACCTCCGCACCGCCGCGTACGAGGACTCGCCGCTTCCCCTCCTGCGCGGCCAGACCATCTCGCAGCCCTTCATCGTCGCGTTGATGACGGAGATGCTTCGCCTCGGCGGAGAGGAGAAAGTGCTGGAGATCGGGACCGGCTCCGGCTATCAGACCGCCATCCTCGCGCGCCTCGTCCGCAGCGTCTACAGCGCCGAAGTCGAGCCCGAGCTCGCCGCCATCGCCAGAGAGCGTCTCGAGAACCTCGGCCTCCCCAACGTCATCCTCGGCGTCGGCAACGGCGTCGAGCTCTTTCGCCAGCACGCCCCCTTCGACGCCATCCTCTCCGCCGCCGCCCCCGAGCACATCCCCGAAGACCTCGTCGCCCAGCTCGCCGAAGGCGGCCGCTGCATCCTCCCCGTCGGCGCCCCCGCCCTCCAGCACCTCTGGCTCATCGAGCGCCGCCACGGCCACGTCACCCGCCAGCGCCTCGACGCCGTCCGCTTCGTCCCCCTCCGCGACAAACCGTAAGTCGGCTAAGTCGGGGTCACATCTGGAATTTCAACCTTTTTTCCACAGAGGACGGTGCTCCGCGATTCCCTGACGAACGCGAAAACTCAGTCCCGCGAGAACGGAAACTCCCCGAGAGCGCGTCCGAGCGATTGCCCCCTAGGGTTGAAATTCCAGATGTGACCCCCAGTAATGACAGCGCGAGGTGCAGGTTTCTTCGATGGTCACGCGGTGGAGGTTGGGGAGGTGGGGGGCGAGGGCGTGCCAGATCCAGACGGCGAGGTTCTCGGCGGTCGGGTTTTCGAGGCCCTCGAGCTCGTTGAGCAGGTAGTGGTCGAGGCGGTTGACGAGGGGCTCGACGGCGCGCTTGAGGTCGGCGAAGTCCATGACCCAGCCGAGCTTCGGGTCGAGCGGGCCGCGCACCGCCACCTCGCCGCGGAAGGAGTGGCCGTGGATGCGGCGGCACTTGTGGCCCTCCGGCACGTTGGGCAGCCAATGCGCCGCTTCGAAGCGGAAGTCCTTCACCAGCTCGACGATGTCGCTCACAGCGCGGCAGTCTAGTGCGACTCTCGCTTCAGAAGGAAGTCGCGGATGATCGTGCGGCCGAAGACACGGCTGTCGGAGAACGAGACGGACTCGTAGCCGGGCTTCGACACCTTCTGGTCGAACGCCGAGTTGCAGCAGGCGAAGAACGCGAACGTGCCGTCGCGGTCTCGGCGCGCAGAACGTCCACGCGATAGACTCCTCGCGCTGGTAAACGTCTTGCTGTACGGAAGTTCATCATGACTTACACCTCGAGCGAGGCCGAGCGCACGCTCGGCACGATCATCCGGGACCTGACCGCGGATCTGTCGCTGCTCTTTCGCAGCGAGATCGCCCTGTTGAAATACGAGCTGAAGGACGCGGCGGCGAAGCTCGGCGGCGGCGCGGCGCTGATGGCGGGCGCGCTTTTCTGCGCGCTCATCGGGCTCGCGTTTCTCTTCGTGACCATCACCCTCGGCCTGGTGGCGCTCGGCGTGCCGGCGTGGCTGTCGGCGCTGATCGTCACGCTGCTGCTCTTCGCTGCGGCGGGCGTGCTGGCGATGATGGGGAAGAAGAAGCTGGAGAAGGTGAACTTCGTGCCGAACGAGTCGATCGAGCACATCAAGACGGACATCGACGCGCTGAAGGCGGACGTCGCCCGCACGAGGAGCAGATAAATGGCGGACCAGGATCAGGAGAAGCAGTCCATCGAGCGCACGATCGTGCGCGCGCGCGACGGAGTGGGCGACCGCATCGACGAGCTCGACCGCCATCTGCGCACGAACCTCGACCCGAAGTCGCTCGCCAGCACGTATGCGCCGCAGCTGATGGCCGGCGGCGCGGTCCTCGGCGTGCTCGTCGGCTTCGGCATGCCGAAGATCCTGCGCCGCATCGTGACGTGGGGCGTCCCGATCGCGATCCTCGCGGTGACGATCAAGAACGCGCGCGAGAGCGAGGATCTGATCGGACTCGCATGATCGGGGTCCGTGTTCCGGGATCCGGGACCCGGGCCTTTTCGCACTTGCGCAACGTCTCGTCCAGGCGACAAAGCCCGGGTCACGGATCCCGGAACACGGACCCCGATTATCGAATCCGCACGTAACGCGCTCCCGGCAACGCGCGAATCCAACCCGCCAACTCCAGCTCCAGCAACGCCTCCGCGACATTGGCGCCGAGGGCATCGATGTGCGTGCCCTCCTCGCGCGACAGCAGCGCCAGCACGTCGCGCAGCGGCGGCTCCGGCTCCTCGGCGGGCGTTTGCGCGACGCGCAGATTGCCGGGCAGCTCTTCGAGGATGTCGTTCACGTCGTGCACGAGCTTCGCGCCGTACTGGATCAGGCGATGCGTCCCTTCCGAGCCGGCGGAGAAGATCGAGCCCGGCACCGCGAACACTTCGCGATTCTGCTCGGCCGCGAGGCGCGCGGTGATGAGCGAGCCGCTGCGCCCCGTCGCCTCGACGATCACGGTCCCGTGCGTCAGGCCGGAGATGATGCGGTTGCGGACCGGGAAGTTCTCCGGCCGCGGCGGCGTGCCGGGCGGAAACTCGCTGACGATCGCGCCGCCGGCCTCGATGCGGCGGAACAGGCGCGCGTGCGAGCGCGGATAGATCCGGTCGATCCCCGTGCCGAGGACCGCGACCGTCCTGCCGCCGGCATCGAGCGCGGCCGCATGCGACGCCGCGTCGACGCCGCGGGCCAGGCCGGAGACGACGGTGAGGCCCGCCGACGCCACCTGCGCCGCCAGCTGATGCGCGGCGTTGATCGCGTACGGCGAGGCGCGGCGCGAGCCGACAATCGCCACGCCGGGGCGCGCGAGCAGCGACGCGTCTCCGCGGAAATGCAGCACCAGCGGCGGGTCCGGGATCTCCAGCAGCATCGGCGGATACTCCGGATCGAGGCGCGTGATCACGCGGTCCCGCAATTCCGTCACGAGACGTTTCGCGGCCTGGTCTCGTAACGGATTCTTTACCTCCAACGCCTGCTGCGGCGTTACGCTCAGCAATCCCTGCAGCCATTCGGGAGATCCGTTGCACGCGGCCTCGGCGGAATCGCAGTTCTCGAACAGCAGGCGGATTCGATTCGGAGTGAGAAACGGAAGCAGCGACAACGCGATCAGCAGATCGCGCACGGGAGAGTCATTCATGAGTGAACCGGTGCGGGACGGCGGAGGGGCGGCGCGGACGGCGGTCCGCGGACGGTGGGAACCCGCGCAGTATAATCGCCGCGCTTTCATCAGCCAACGTTTCCGGGCGAAGGAGTTCAAATGAAGCGGGCGTTCACCGCGACGACCTTGTCGATCCTTCTCGTTCTGGTCGTCGCTTTCGGCTGCCGTTCCGGCAGCACCGACACGTCGAAGGCCGAGACGCAGCGCCAGTTCGGCGTGCGCATGGCGAAGATGAACCTCTGGCGCGAAGCGATGTTCCGGTTCAAGCGCGCCGTCGAGATGCAGCCCGACGACGCCATGGCCCACAACAACCTCGCGGTCGCCTACGAGGCCAACGGCGACTTCGACAACGCCGCCAAGGAGTACCGCGAGGCCCTGCGCCTCGACCGCTCCAACCAGTACATCCAGAAAAACTACAGCCGCCTGATCGAGTTCACCTCGCGCGCGAAGAAGCGCGGCCAGCCGACGCCGGCGGCGGCGAAGCCCGCCGTCCCCGCCCCGCAGGCGCCGCCGCAGAGCGACATTTCCGCAACCGACACCACCGCGACGACCACCACCGCCCCGCCGCCGCCACCCGGAGGTTCCCGATGAAACGCACCGCTGCCGCCGCAATCGCGCTCCTCGTCCCGCTGACCGCATTCGCGGGCGTGCTCGAGGTCAAGCTCAAACTGCCGGTGAAGCCGAAGCTGCAGATCTCCGGCGACGAGAAGGTCGCCATCGCGCCGTTCATCATCGCCACGAAGGGCGAGAAGCGGAACGACCGCGCCGCCAAGGTCGACGTCCAGGCGGAGTTCAACCGCTACCTCCGCAAGCAGATCGGCAAGTCCACCAAGCTCCGGATCGTCGACGTGCCGCAGACGCGCCTGCCCGGCACCGACATCAAGTCGCTCGAGGCGGCGAAGGATTACTGGAAGCAGATCGGCGCGCGGACCGGCGCCGACTTCATCGTCACCGGCATCGTCGACTTCGACATCAACGACAAGTCGGGATACCGCACCGAGGAGTACACCTCGCCCGCGGACGGCCGCACGTTCTACCGGCAGGTGCTCGTCGAGTCGACCGGGTTCGTGTTCGACATCGACCTCGCGGTCTTCAACGCCGACACGGGCGAGCTCGTGATCGAGGAGAACTTCCGCGACTTCAAGGAATTCGACCAGCGCAACTACGACGAGATCCTCGGGCTCTTCGAAAATCTCCGCTCCCTGGAGACCCAGCTCGTCGGGATCTTCGTCTCCCAGGAGACGTCCGCCGCGCGCTACGTGTTCACCGAATGACGACTGGAGGCTTTGTGAAGCGACTCCTCACGCTCCTCGGGTTTCTCCTGCTGCTCGCCTCGCCCGCCTATCCGTTCGGGCAGAACAAGATCGTTTACGACTCCTACAAGTGGAGCGTGTATCACTCGACGCACTTCGACTTCTATTTCTATGAAGAGGAGCGCGACCAGCTGCAGCGCGTCGTCGACACGGCCGAGAGCGCGTATCTCGATCTCTCGCAGAAATTCAACTTCCAGATCTCGAAGAAGATCCCGATGATCTTCTACCACACGCATTCGGCGTTCGAGCAGTCGAACGTGCTGCTGAACTTCATCCCCGAGGGAGTCGGCGCGTTCGCCGAGCCGGTGAAGAACCGCATGGTGCTGCCGGTCGACATGCCCGACGAGGAGCTGCTCGAGCTGATCAAGCACGAGCTCACGCACGTCTTCGAGTACGAGATCCTCTTCCAGGGCAAATTCGGCAAGAACATCACCGCCAATCCGCCGACGTGGCTGA
>Ga0134123_10000935_pt1 | contig 19169 bp, 44 predicted proteins | sample KB303_FD_96460 | JGI IMG/M metagenome (GOLD analysis project Ga0134123, IMG submission 96460) | Terrestrial soil microbial communities without Nitrogen fertilizer from Kellogg Biological Station, Michigan, USA - KB3-0-3 | ecosystem: Environmental > Terrestrial > Soil > Unclassified ...
CGTCTGCGGGTCGCGAACCTTCCGCTTCGGGGTGATCTTGACCTTGGCCCACAGCTCCTGGCCGAGCAGCTCCTCCGGCTCCGGCACCTCGACCTCGCCGGCCTCCGTCTCGATGCCCAGCCCGTTGAGCAGCTGGTTCAGCGAGTACAGTGCGCCAGCGAAGAGCATGACGTTGGAGAAGACCTTCCGACCTTCGTGGTCACCTTCGGCCACGGTGTGCTCCACCGCGTAGTAGGGCTTGCCGTAGTTCTTGTCCGACTTGCTCTCGCGGAGCTCGACGTCCGAGATGGTGACCTTGTACCAGCCAGAAGGAATCGGCTCCAGAACCTTGGAGCTGGCTTCCTGCTCGGTCATTACAACCTTGATACCCATTTACGTTTTCACTTTCCCTTGTTGTAGTAGTTCAGGATGGTTTCCATCGTGACAGTTTCGTCGGCACCGATGATCTGAGGCATCGTTGCGCCACGCACCTTGGCGACAGCGATGTCCGTCTGACCAGTGAGCATCAACCGACGTTGCTCACCATCGACCTCTTGGTTGTACATGAAGAAGACGATGTCGGGGATCGTGGGGACCTTCATCTGGGCCTTACCGTTCAGCAGTGGCATCCACTTGTGCTTGCCACCCTTGAGCTGAACACGCTCGGCGTGAGCGATGAAGATCACATTCATAGGAAGGTCACGGTAGAGACGAATGAGACGAAGGAGTCGAACCTGCAGCTTGCCCCATTCACGAATGCTAGGGATGTCTTCGTCCCTAGTCTCGTTCTCTGGGTCAGCTTTCATCTCTACCATGACCTGGTCTTTGCACTGCTCGAGGATCTCCGACAGTGAGTCCAGAACCACTGTTCGGTAGGAATGTCCTCCGGCCTTGAGAGCGTTGTAGATGTCGATGTAGGCCTTCCAGTTCTTAGCGGGAAGGATCTCGACGTCGGGGTGTTCTCGGAGCGTAGCCTTGCCGGCCTCCGCGTCCACATACAGAACGTTCCGCATGCTGGGCACACGCGAAGCCGAACCAGCCAGCCACGTCTTGCCAACGCCAGCCTCCCCGTAGATGAGCATGTTCAGCTTGCTGATCTCGTGAACGTCAGGGCGCTCGATCTTGAGACCGGCAAAGCTAGTAGGAGTGAGGATATCAACCACAGCTGAACGCTCCAAGGTAGGTCAGGATGACTGCGACGATGGCATACAAGGCGACTCCGCAAGCTGCGCCCAAGAAGAACTTGGTCACACCCATCCTCCAGTCAGGAAGTGTGCACCGAGCCAGAACATGAATGCTGCAAGGACGAACCTACGGAACTGAACCCATCCGGTCTTCTTCCGCATCACACCGTTCTTGTCACGGTTGACACCGAACCAGACCCAGACATGCTCGCTGAGAGAGTCGCCTGGCTTCGAGTTGAAGAGGGCAATACCCTCGAGCACCAGGAAGTAGACGAGCCAGGCTAGCCACCCGATCGTTGCTGGATCGGTGTACGTGATGGTCATAGCTTCTCCATGTGCTTGTCCGTCGTAGGTTCTGCCTCTTCCCAGTAGTGGCGATCCAGCTTCTGGTACATGGTGTCCAGTGCGTACTGGTAGTCCTCACCACGATTCTTACCAAGACAGGGATCCCAGAAGGCACAGCCACTGTACGCTCCAAGACCCTTGCAGTGGAAGCGTCCCTGGTTGGGATAGATGTGCAGGTTCGGATTGGTCATCTCTCCCGCCTCCATCCACAAGTTGATCCCAGCCTGTACGCATTCCTCTTCATTGCGGAAGACAGGGTGCCACCGATGGAACTGGGGACCCTCTTCTTTCAAGTGCTGAATGAAGTCGGTGTACAGTCCACGTTCATAAGCCTCGGGGTCGTTCTCCCGGACAGTCCTCTCGTACAGCTCCCAGTTGGTCTCGATGTTTTTGCTGACCGAGAAACGTCGTCCTAGACGAGTGACCTTGAGAGGCTCAGGCTCTTCGGGGACAGCCTTCTTGATCTCGGCATAAATAAACCCAACCACAGGCAGACCAATAAGGCGCAGAGCCCAAACGTAACCAGTGATCTGGTCATCGTTCCAGAGGTACTCGTCCGATGTCTCGGTCCCTGATAGTCGTGTCGCGGTCTTCCAGTCACCGATCCAGAGGTTCCCCTCAGAGTCCTCGAACAGGATATCGAGTCGGCCACCGAACGTTACCGGCAGGCCCTTCCACTGCTTCTGGAATTCCTGTTCGGCTGATTCACCACTACTACCGCAGAGCTCGTCGATGGCTTCAAGGTACTTCTCCATGTCCTTGAGGCCTTGCTGGTAGTACTCCGACTTAACGAAGCGGCGCCAGCACCAGTCGCACTTGCACCAGAGGTCCTGCTCGCCGGTGTAGGGGTTGGCGATGGGGACTTCGAACTTGATCTCGACCTTGACAGGCTTGAGACCCTTGTGTTGGTTCGGAGCTACGTGAGTGAAGTAGTACTCCAGCATCGCTTCGCCGAGACGAACACGGTCGTCGTAGTCCGCAGCCATCTCATCGTCGATGCCGTCATTCAGACGGATGAACTTGAGGCGCTGTTCTCGGGTGACTCGCTTGAAGGCTGCGATGGCCATAGCCAAGGACGCATCAGGGTCAGGGTTGACGAAGAGCCCCAGGTAGGACTTGTAGTACTCCTCCATGGCGGAATGAAACGCGACTCCGAACTCAAGCGGGCGAGCCGTGATGTTAGGGTAGTAGAACTGTCGCGAGATCCAGTCCCACCGTCGACGGCAGCCACGGAACGACCTCCGCTCACTGGTGTGAATTGAATGGGTCAGACCGGCGTTGATGTAGTCGTTTACCGTTTCGAGCATACGCTTTTCCCTTGTTGTTCTTTGTTAGAGATAGTATATAGTGCCCTCAATGGGAAATCAACGCCGGCATTTGATCTAGCTATCGCTGCGGCATCTCGAAGCCATCGGAGTAGTCAGCATCGTACAGTTCCCGGCACTTACAGTAGCCAGGACTCCTCTTGGAGGGGCACTCTGGGTGATGTCTCTTCTCCAATGGCTTCTCTTTGAACTCTTCCTCGTACGGTCCAAAGAAGTCCTCATTGTCGTTCACGTTTCTCTCCTTTCCTACGTATGACGACCTCGCACCCGAGAGAGTTGATGATGCGTAGGGCCTTGGATAGAGTGATGTCCTTGCCATCCGCCTCAATGGCGGCAACAAACGAACGTGACACCTCTGACATACTCGCCAATCCCCTTTGCGAGACCTCTCGTCTCGTCCGTTCAGTGCCTACGACGTAGCCAAAGCCACTGGTGTTACCAATCACGTACTCGTTCATCGACGCTCGTCCTCGTGCCGCCATGGCTTGCGGTTCGCCCGAAAGCTCATGGTGTAGATTCTGTCACGTGGGTCGGTACCTGCACCCTCGATGAGGTTGTAGGGGTGGATGTAGTTGGTCGGACGGGGCTTGGCACACTTGGCATGTACGTACCAGCCGTACTTAGCGGAGCGGGCACTCTTACCTGCATAGTCGGGACAGTCACAGAACTTGGTCGGCACGGCATACATCTGCGGCACCTTCCACCCCTCGCCGGTCTGTACGCGGAACTCCTTTGTGCCCTCCACAAGAGGTTCTACCGGTACCGTGTACATGACATCACCACGCTTGATGGCCTCGACGAAGGCTTCGGCCTCATCGTTGTCAGGAATCTCCACTACTACGAACCGCATTGAGAACCTCCGAGATGTTCTGGTCAATGTTCTGCAGGAGCTTGGTCTGCTTCTTCGACTCGACGAGCATGCCAGCGGCAGCGCGCGACAGTGCGAGCACACTGTACATGATGCATTGTGTCATGTTCCAGCGGTTGTCGGCGATAAGACTCTTTGCCTTGGTACTACTCAGGAACTTCTGCTTAGCGTCCTCCGGTACGTGCATGCCTCGACCACGCACCCTGAACGCTGCCACAGCCTCACGCATGCCCTGGTAGATCTTCTCACGGGCGTCGATAGCTCGCCGCGCCATTTGCTCAGCGTTGCGTACGTACGTCTCTACTGATTCAGACATTGTTAAACCTCCCCTCATGTCTCCCACAGAACTCCACACGCCCGATGTCCACGTGAAATCTCGAATGAACTTGTCACGAAGTCCAGAGCTCTCGTGAATGAACCAGCGCCCGTGTGGAGTACTGAAGCGGCACGCTACGGTTGTTTAACTAGGTAGTGCAACGACGTTATGCGGAGGAGGTTCGACTCCGTAGAAGTCGTGCTCACGTCCTTTGCAGGTCTCCTCAGCTCGATGGTGGTGGACGACGGAGGTCTCTTGCCGCTTCTCCAGTTGGATACGGCTCTGCTGAGCCACAACAGCCGGATCGATACGGTCAGCGATCACGTACTTGTGGTGATCGGCCTGAATGCCATTGACGACATTAGCCATTGTTGTCCTTCTCCACTGCACGAATGGCACTGTACCAGATGGTGTACTTGTAGCCCATGAGCAGGTGCATAGCCTGCTCCTGCGTGAAGCCTGCACGTACCCAGGAGATGAACATCTCGTGGTCCTCTACGGCCGCTGAGTCGAGCGTAGCGTCGTAGAGGTTGTCGTCAGGCACCGTCGACCACCTCGATCTTGAACTGCTGGGGGTCCCTGATGTCCAAGTTGGTGAAGTACTCCTCAGGCGCGATGTCGCCGTGGAGTACGTAGCGCTTCTCGTACATAGCCATGTCCTGTACGGTCATGGCCTGTTGCTCCTCCAGAGTGGTTTCCTTCTCCAGCTTCGGGTCTTCGTCGTCGGTGTAGACGACGAGAAAGTTCTCCTTCTCGACGAGGTCGGTGATGTCGACGTTGATCCGCAGCATGATCCGAGGGTCTGCCATTACTGCCACTTCCTTCCAGAGGAATCCCTGTGGACGATGTTCTTCGTTGTGGACTTATGTCCCACAAGGCAGGGGAGGGCGTAGCTGACGGTCTGGTACTGCCCAAAGGGGAGGCCCTTCTCATTGAAGGTGCCGTCCTTCACGACGATGTCCTCGTGTGCCGCGAGCGAGTGGGAACATTTACCTCCGCCGCTCATGACGGGCAGCTGTCCCGTGTTACGCTTGGCGTGGTACGGAAGTCGCTTCTTCCGCCTCGGGTTACGTCGGGCAGAGATGACACCGTTCTGAGCATTGATATCGAACCAGTACTGTCCAGCGTACATGGTTATCCCTTCTGGGGTGTGAGGATGGACTTGAGCCAAGTCCATTTCATTTCGATCTTGTCGTTACGTTGTCTGTCGATAGTCTCACGGGCAACAAGTGTGAGGATGAGCACGGCGTTCTTCTGTCCCAGACGGTGAAGACGATCCTCCGCCTGACGATTGGCCGAGGGGCTCCAGGCACGATCCAGGAAAACACAGATCGTAGCAGCAGTGAGAGTGATACCGACCCCGCCCGCCTTAATGGTACTGCAAAAGACTCGCAGGCGACCAGATTGGAACTTCTCAATATACTGATCACGATCCGCTTGTTTCGTGTCACCAGTAAGAACCCCAAAGGATACGCCAGCTTTTTCAAGGCGGGCTGCCAAGAGGTTGATGGCCTGTTTTGATTGTCCGAAAACCACGATCTGTTCATTGGTCGCTCCAATGATATCCATGACCGCGTCGAGCTTGCTGCTCGGCTCGTCCAACACTAACTGGTGTAGTGGTGCACCGTTCTTGTACACCAGCTCCATCTTACCGTACGCTACAGCGAACTGCTGCAGACGTACCAGCTGACTAATGACTGCTGGAGCTGCCACGGGCTGGTCTTCGTGAGCACCAACCCATGCCAGCATGTCCTTGGCCATCATGTCGTACGTGCGACGCTGCTTCGGGTCCAGTTCGACAACTCGGTCCTCGTAGGTCTTCTCCGGGATGTCCTTCCAGACCTCTTCCTTCGTCCGCCGGATGTAGCCCCAACCCATCCTGCTATGGATGAGCTGCTGGTCGTGTACTCCAACGATCTCAGTGAACGGACGCTTGTGACTCTTGTCACACTCGTCAGCGAGACAGTAGCCTTCGTTGTGCTTCTTCTGCAGAACGTGGTGGTTGAAGAAGCCCCAGTAGGAACTGAAGGTCTTCGGCCAGAGCCAGTTAAGCACTGACCAGGCATCGTCGGGCCTGTTGTCAGCCCATGTGCCACTGAGCCCTGTCTTGTAGTAGGTCTTCAGCTTCTTGAAGGCCTGGGTCTGTTGCGCCTTGCGGTTCTTGATGTTGTGAATCTCGTCGCCGATGATGTGGAACCAGTTCACTAGGTTGATATCTTCGGCGATAAACCTCAGCACCTGCCAGTGGCACACGAAGACGTGATACTCCGGCAGCCCACGACCATTCCGGACCTTCAGTGCTGCGACGAACTCGTTCCGGTTCTTCCTGTTGATCACCTTCACTTTGAGCCAAGGTGCCCACTCCTTGTAGTGGCTCTCCCATGCGCCCATGACGGACGTCTGTGTGACTACCAAGGTCTGTGCACTGTACGAGCAGTTGTGCTTCTTCCGCTTCATCTGGTCCAGTGTGATAGCCTCCACCGTCTTGCCGAGGCCCATGTCGTCACCGATGAGGAAGCTACGATCGTCCGTCTCAGGGTGCCTAGGGTTCATGCCCTGACGAACGCAAGCTTCCTGGAAGTCGTACAGCTTCAGCACTTAACACCACCTGCAAAGTTGTCTTGGTCCGTACTTATCGTACAGTGGTCCTCGCCCTGACAGCCATGCCTCGGCATCCGAGAAGGCCAGGAGTGCGATGTGCTTAGGCGATATGGTCTGACCACACTGTGCACGGATGTCTGCTATCAGGAGTGGGTCAGCCCTTATCAGTTGCGAGCGTCCGTGGTCCACTCTGTGTAGCACTACTGCTTGTTGGTGTACACTAGTGAACCAGTCGAACGCTAACCACCTGACCACTACCACCACCACCTATTCCGGATGATCACCCTGATCACGTACATCAGTGCCAGTACTACAAGGACTAGTCCTACGATCTTCACCCAGCACCACCGTCTCTAAGACGTCTCCTGTCTCTTTACAGTACCAGTGGATGTAGCTCTTGCCGTTGTACCGTTCAGGTTTGAAGCCGAGCAAGGAAGACTTGTAGCCGTGCCTCTGCCGATGGTGTTTACACCAGACGCCGTCAAGCTTTTGTGCAGAGGACGTGTCAGGCGTCCAAGTCGCTCCCTGGTACTTCTTCCTCTTCCGGTACTGTCGAGTCGGTTCGCTTCCACTTCCCCAACTTGAAGTACTCATCGGCAGCCTCCACGTCGACCACCGTCCGTCCGCACGAGCAGTGCTCAGGCACCACCTTGTGGTTGCGGATAGCAGCGTAGACCTTCTGAGGGTAGATGCCACGCGACTTGGCATACGGGATGGGCGCCATCTTCGAAGCGCCCTCGAGGTCGCCCAGTCGCATCTCTTCGATCGCGCCGTCGATGCCGCCCATGCCAGTCAGTCCAGTCCTCGCCGAGGCGGCCTCGGCTTGTTGCGACCGATCGTACTCACGATGATGATCGTGAAGCAGATCGCAGCTATGGAGTTGAATATTGCTTCCGGCCAGCTCATGTCAGTCCACCAGAGTCATCTTGTAGATCTTACCGTCGTCGATGTCCTCCACGAGGAGGTAGTTCGGACGCTGCTTGATCACCTCGACCGTGAGCTTGTCCAAGGTGGGCTGCGCTGGCTCGCCGTACTTGTCTGCGGCAAGCTCCTGCTTCTCGACGAAACGCCACATGCCAGTCGAGAGCTTCTCCACGCGTTCCACGAGAGGGTTGGTCGCACGCGTCCCGCCCTTCCTGTTCCAGCTGGACTCGGCCAGTGCATGCATGACCTTGTGGCGTGCCCACCCAGTCTTCTCAGCGAGCTCCTCGGCCGTAACGGACTTGTTCGGGTGCTTGGCCAGGTAGTTCAAGCAGTCGCGGAGGCAGCCCCTCTTGAACCTCGGCTGCAGTTCTTCCGTCATTGGTTTCTCTTCTCTCGTGGTAGTTTAGACTTGTTGTTGGACGAGTTAGAAGGTGGGTTAGACGCGAGTTTCCCAGGTGTTAGTCAGGTCTCTGTAGGTCGTTTAGACCTTGTGGCTAGACTTGATGCTACCCGTGGACTTCGTGTCCGGGGCGTTGCTCCAGTTCCACCTGACGTGCCAGTGCATCGTGCACCATCTGCTTGCGAGCAGAAGACATGGACGTACGCGGGAAGAACTTCTCCCGCTGGTCTGGTGGTGTGACGTCGGGAATGCTTCCGTCGGATCGAGTCTGCACGATCCAGCCCATCTCGTGGTACTTGCAGTTGTCTTCGGGACAGATCAACGTGATTAGTTGACCGCCTCCCTGGACAGGCTTCCTCGAGGTGACCTTGCCTTGGAACTGTCCGTCACGAGGACAGCGGCTGGCTTCCTCCCACGTAGCGCTCATGGGAACAACACCACGATTCCCAGAGCCAGTACGGCAATGACGAACAACAGAACGACCCCTTCTAGTATGACCGTCAGACACCCAGAGTCTTCCTCTTCGGAGCCCCAGATCTCGTTATCCCCATCCTCCATTGATCCACCACCCCAAAGCGATGAGTCCGAAACATGCCCCGATGACCAGTGTGAGTATGAGACAGCCCATATCACTTGGCTGCCTCCAGCTTCCGCTCGACGACCTGCAGCCGCATCTCCAGACGCTCGATGTCGTCCTGTAGCGACTGCGACAGGCGCATGAGGTCATGCGTCCGCTGCTCGAGCTGATGAGTCTTACCCTTGGGCGCACGCTTGCGCTCCAAGATCTGCCTGAAGGTCTCCTCCTCAGGAGGAAACTTCAAGAGCCACTTGGACGTAGCAGAGCCTCCACCACGACGTAGCTGTTCGATACAGCCCTGCGCCTTGAGCGCTGCCATGATCTTGGTGTAGTAGGGGTTGGCAATCTGCAGCTCTGCGAACAGCCGCGTCAGATGGCCGATGTACACATCGACCTGTCGATAGCCCGACGGATCATCGAGGTCTTCGACCTCTTCTCTGTTGCTGCGCTTGTGCATCTCCTCGTACAGCCGCTTGGCGTGTTCGAAGAGAGCCGGCGTCAGCTCCTCCACGTCACTCACAGTCCTGCTCCAGGTGCTCCTTGAGTGCTACCATCGTACCGTAGTCGTCCTTGAGCTCCACGTGTGCCTTGAGCATCTCTTCCGGCGACGTATACGTTCCGTCGGACTGATGATGCTCCAGCATCGCGTCTATGGACTCGATGGTCTCCCCTACGATCCGTGCAGCTCTCTGTCTGTCGAACTCTACCATCTAATTATACCCTAGTTCTACAAGGGAAGTCACGATGTAACATTGTTAAAACCGATGGAGCTTAAAGGAAAGCCCCCAAGCTGGGGTCGCGGGGGGCGATGGCTTGAGGGCTTTCCGGCGAAGCGGCTGCTTTGGGGTACGCCGCTAACCCTTGTTACTCGGCCTCGACGATCGGGGCCTGCTCGGCGACCTCGGTCGGGGCGTCTCCACTCTTGGACTCGCTGCCCTTGGCCGCCTTCTTGGCCGCCTTCTCCGCGGCGCCAGCCTTCTGGGCCTTGACGCGCAGGTCCTTGGCGTCCCACCATTCCAGGCCGGCCTGCGGGTCGACGACGGCGGTGCGGCCCTCGGCCTTGGTGGCCGGGAACGGGTTCTTGCTCTCCGGGCCGTTGTTCTTGATGTAGCTGTACACGACCTGCGGCGCGACGCTCTGTCCCTCCGGCAGTCGCACACCGAGCTCCGGGTGCTCCTGGCGCAGGTGCTCCGACAGGATCTTGGCGAACTGGACCGGGCTGACCTTGCCCTCGGGAACCGGCGGACGCGTCGACTCCTTCTTGTCCTTGGCCAGCTTCTCGCCCTCGACTGGTGCGGCCACCGTGTCCTCGGAGGCCTCGGCCGGCGCGTCCACGTCGACGTCCACGTTCTCGAAGTCCGGTTCGGCGAACTGGGGTTCGGTTGCGGTGCTCATCTCGATGTTCTCCTGGTTCTCGTTGGTGATGTCAGTTTCAGGGCTCTTGCCGTCGTTGCGAACCTCTTCGGTCGCCGTCTTGGTTCGGCTCTTCCTCAGTGCCATGATTTAATTCTACTCCCTTTCCTTGCTCTTGTCACGACTGTCATCTAGGAAAGTTCGTGATCTTTTTGTGGACCTCTTTGTCCGTCTCTGCTACCACTGCAGGCTCTGTGAACCAGCAGTTGACTCTGTCGCGGAGGCTAATGCCCTCGATAGGTACGTCAATGCTCTCCGGAGCCTCTACTAGCTCCCGAATCAAGTCGGCTGCCATGCCTACAGCATCGATGTACTCTTCCTTGGTTGCCATCTCAACCTCCAGATGTTTGCGCTAATTCAATTATAGCGCAGCGCCTTAGGACTCTTCAAGAGGTGCCACTGGAGCACTTTTTGTTACCGTGAAGGTTGGCTGCGGAGCCCTACTCGAAGGTGGTGGCGCAGTCCGCGTTCGCACAGGTGTAGCTGAAGTCCTAGATGGTCTTGGAGACACACTAGACGGAGTCAGCCGCGCGTGTGGAGTTTTGGTTGGCCTTGGCCTCCCTTGTTTAACAATCGTTGGAGTGGTAGGAACAAACACCACACGGGCCTTTGACGTCTGTCTAACGTCTTGTTCCTGTGTGCGCTCTCCCATCCCTGTTGAGTGTTCTACCTGAACACCAGTACTCGGTGGAGGCTCACTACGGAACGTCTCACCTAGCACCATACCTAGTGCTACTGCAGGACCAATTCCGGCAGCTACTACGACACTGAATACAGTTACAGGTTTCACGTACGCCTGGCAGGAATCGAACCTGCACTTCCTGTTGCCCTCATGACCCAACGGGCGGATCCCTTCCGGTGGCCGCCGGCCGAGATCTCAGGCGCACCCCCAACCCCATGAAGTGTAGGCGCACTTCAAGTTAGGGTGTAAAGCTACTGCAGTCCTCTCCCCGATCCTCCGCCGTTGGCGTGGCGGTCAGGTGCTGGATCGAAGATCTTGTCGCCGTACTTTTCCAACAACGTCCAGGTGGACGCTCTAGTTGAAATGAGGTACATACCTGGTTCCTGCTCGATCACTACCGTGTGAGGGAGTTCCGGATCCAGTATTACTTCCATCTGGCTTCTCCCTCGAGTAGTTCTGGAGTAGTGCCTGCTTGCTGGTACGTAGGGCTTTCCACCCGCTGAGGTACCAGGTCTTGTAGTACACGCAGTCGCCGACGACCTTGGTGACGATGTACTCTTGACCCAGCACTCCACGCTTCTGGTGCTGATGCACTCTGTACCAGCGACCTAGGAGGTCTTCCTCACCGTCGGGCACAGCGTGAGCCTCCCATTCCCGTCGATGCCCAGGTCGAAGTCGTACACAGCGTTTGGAAGCAGGGGCCCTTCCGTGACAATGTAGACCTCAGGGTCATCATTGTCGTCGATCACCTCGAGCTGACCTTCCGACAGTAGCTTCGACAGCTTCACTTGTCCTCCAGGACCTTCTGCACGCCCTTGACGTAGTCGGCGATCGGGATGGACCGCTCGCGGTCGACGACCTTGAGGGTCTTCATGCCCTCCGTGCTCAGGAACTCGATGAGGCTGACCCACTCCACCTTGCTCGGTGCACGGCTGCCCGTGACGAACCACCACTCGCCGCTCTTGATGGCCGCGTAGTAGTACGTGACACCGCTGTGGAAGTTCTTCTCGAAGGTGAGCACCTGGCCGTCGCCGAAGGTGTCCGTCTGCGGAATGGCCCGCAGCACTTCGGCTCGAGCCAGCATGCGAGCTGCCTCGCGCTCCAGGAACTCAGGGTCGAGCGAGCTGTTCATGTCGTCCTCCTTGTAGTTGGTGCTGACTCCTTCAACACCGTATGCCGTGCAGTAGTGACCGATGGTGTCCCGTGTGATCTTGCCGATTGTCTCGACCTGAACATAGGCGACGTTGGGATCGTGTAGCGCCTTGGCCGCATCGTACAGATCCGCTCGCATCTGTGCGAGTGCGGCGTACTGTTCGTGCGACATGTACGCAGCACCAATAGGTTTCAAGTTGATCGTCACCTCCTTGCCTACCAGGTCGTTCGGATCGTCGGACCACTTGCTGGCTTCGATCTTTCGTGGCTGCAGAGAGCCTGGGCGATCCAGGATGTAGAAGTCGTCACCCCTTTCGGCCATTCGGATGATGTTGTCGATCTGGTCACGCTGGATCATTCCGAACTCCGGGAACTTGCGACACTGCACAACCTCCAGGCGACTGTCCCACCTGCCGAAGACAACGTCACGGATGAACTTGAGATAGTTCAACCGCGCCTGCTTCGGCGACAGAGGCTTGAAGTCCACGTCTTCGAGATCGCCGTCTCCCTGACCACTCTCTAGAACGTGAGCGTCCCAGTCATTCATATTTCCCTCCCTTCTATAGATACGAGCTCCTGGGGAGATTCGAACTCCCAACCTCTACGCGTCCCTTAGACCTGGCCGAGCCAATCGCAGCGTACAGGAGCAGGTGGGCGGCCGAAGCCGCCCCGTGCTACTAGTCCTGAATGTTCTCCTTGATGGCCTGCAGCGTCGTGTCGAGGTTGTGCTCGGCCTCCTTGAGCGTGACCTGCTCACCGTCGAAGGTCTGGTACTCCTGAACGGCGTTCACGATCAGTGCGAACAGAGCCTCCTTGCCCTCCAGCCCCGTGAACTCCTCAGCGATCCTGGTGATGTTGTCCATAGTACTCTCCTTACTCGGCAGCCGTGTGCTGGCCGTTGTTCTTTCGCCGGCAGATGTACCTGCCGTTGGTGTGGATCAGACCAGTCCTGTCGTCCGGAGTGTGTACAGTCTCGTCACACTGAGAATTCTTACACACGCGCATGTGCCTTCTCCAGTTCCTTGAGACGATTCCTGAACGTACGCTCGACCAACATCTGGAAGAACTCGTTCGGCTGGTTGACCACCTGGTGGTGGAAGCTGTGAGCGATACTGATCCTGCCGAAGTTGATGAAGGTACCCGTTTGGGTCTCCTTCCAGAACTCCTCAGCGAGCCGTGACGCACACTGCTCTGCGACGAGGATGTTGTACTCGACCATCTGTACCTGGAATTCCAGGTTGGTCACCTTGTCCTCCTTAGCTTTTCGCGCTACATTAATTCTATCGCAGGACAATAGAACCTTTCAAGCATCACTTTTGGTCAGAAGACTCCTATGATGATGAACGTGAGCAGTCCACCGACAGCCAGCAGGAACACTATGGCAGCCACGGCCTCACCGATGCCCGAAGGCGTACCATGCTCGAGTCGAATTAGCTCTTCCTCGTCCATCAGAGGATCTTGCAGTTCGGTTCGAACAGATGCTGGTGCTTCTTCGGGATCGCAGACTGCATCCACAGGTTCCGCGTACGGATGATGGGCTGCTCGGTCTCCGGGTCGATGTCGAAGGTCGACACGTTCGCCTTCAACTTCTCCCAGTCCTTGCCGAAGTACCGAATGCGGAACTGACTCCCACCGAACCCTGCTGGACTGTTCGCACCATCGGGGTGAACGCGATAGTGCTTGTAGTCGGAGGTGATCAGAGCGTTCGACTGGTCCTCGAGTTGCTCCATCCAGTACTCGTCGCCCGAGTTGTCGAACGGGCCTTCGACCTGAACCTTCGTTCCGTCCGAGGAGATAATGTACAGCTCCTGCTCCCGAAGTTCCTCGTCCACGTAGAACTTCACATGGCAGTAGGTCCACTTCTTCTGGCCATCGTACAGGGCAGGCGATCGCGTCGAGAACCGGTAGCCGTCCTTCTGGCCGATCTCGTCCACCTTAGCCAGGACCTTCAACCATCCAGGATGAGGTTCCTGGTTCAGCACGTCCATAAAGCTCATCGATCCAACTCCTCGTAGTGCGACAGGTCGTTCGCTGCCGACATGTACACCTTGGCCATCATCAGGCTCTGCAACGTCCAGAAGTGCTGGATACGCGGACTGTTCTCCTGTGCCTCGTCAGCCAGGTCCGAAGCGGTCACGCCGGCCTCGTGCATCGCAGCGATCCGAAGATCATTGCCAATCTCCCGAAGCCTTGCCAAGTGATCTGCTTCCGGGTTCATCACCACATCGTTCAGGAGCTCACCCAGGTGCTTCAGCTTGGTCTTCTCCATTTGACCCTCCTTCGCTCAACCGTTCCGGTGAGCCTTTACGGTCTCATCAGGCCCAGCATCACTGGACGACCCTCCCCACTTGCGGTGGTTCGGGTTTCGACCTTACCTCTTGCGTGGTTGTGCACCCTTCGGACGCATCTGCACACCTTCGCGGAACAGTGCTCCATACACACTGCCGTACGCACGACCAAGTTTCGCCATGATTTCCCGAATGGTCATGCCACTCTCGTACATCGAAGCCATCCGAAGACTCTCGCCCCTCGGGATCTTCCGCCTCACAGGATCACCTGCCACAGGGGCTTCTCTTGCTCGTTGGCAATGGCGGCAATCTCCATGAAGTCCTCATCGGCCAAACGCGACAGGTGGAAGTAGGAGTGCCAGATCCACCACCACTTGCCCTCCGCGTCCTGGAAGGTGATGTTCCGCCTGGCCAGGTACTCCTCGTCGTTTCCAGCGTCCTCGACGATGTGCCAGGTTTCTGCGTGCGTAGCGTACTGCCTGGTAAAGTGATATTCCTCCCTGTTACCGAGGAATGCCTTCGGCGGCCTCACAGACACCACACGCCCGTGACTTCCTGTCCTTTGATCTTTCAGGCCTTCGTGCTCGATCGGATCGTACTCCTCGGTCATCGCGTTCTCTTCCACTCGATGCTGTCCAGCTGCTTCGCGTCCTCCTTGGTGAGGTTTTCGGCTAGGCACGCTGCGATGAGAACGTACTGCTCGTACGACATCTTGGCAGTAACCTCACCGTTCACGTACTCCTCGATCTCGGCAGCTCGCCGCTCCGAGATCTCATCTCCATAGTCGTCGTCCGGCATATTACCTCCAGAGCTCGTCAGGCCCACTGTCAGTGGACGACAGCCGACCCCTTTCGAAGTCGAACTGTTTCGCTCTCAGGCCAGGTGCTTGCTCAGGGGTACGTCGTCCCTACGCTTCTGCTCGGCAATCGAGGCCGCCAGCATTCGGCCCCAAGCTTCCCTGACCTGCCCAGTCGTCTGCCTGCACTTGGCCGTGTTCCTGTCGATCTCCTTGTTCAACTCCTTGTCAGTCAAGGTCCTGCACCACTCGCGGTACTTCTCGTAGCTCACCGGCACATCTTCCCTTCATGCGAGGAGGCATCGCAGTCCTCGTCGCACTCCTCGTCTGCGAACATCTCGTCCCAAGCCGCCTGGCACGTCCCGGTCAGCAGAATTTCTCGTTCTCCTGCAGGGAGCAGAGGCAACGCATCTTGGACGAACGGAATCTTCCCCTCCGTCCACATCTTGTAACCGGCGACCATCTCAGTCGGGATCTCCACCTCGTGCTGCACGTTGTGCGTCAGACACGCATGCTTGGCTGTGACCTTCATCCTCGTCCTCCCCTTCTCAGGAACTTGTGATGCCACCATTGGCCACACCCGCAACGAATGCAGTCAGAGCACAGGCAGTACTTCTTCCGAGCCCTCTTCGAGGACCTCACCGTTCCGTCTCCTCCTCGATCACTAGTAGGTCTTCCCACTTGCAGGGGCACTCCTTGCCCATGTACGAAGCGTTCTCCTTGGTGACCTCCACGTCGCGTGCAAGTCCCAGGTAGTGCAACGAACGGTGGGTCGGGTGCTTCGTCGACCACCGTAGGAACGTGTGGTTCTTACAGGTCATGGTGAACAGCGGCCCAATGTCGTTCCAACTCGGCCACTTGAACTCAGTTACGGGAATTAGTGGCATGTCTCCTCCTTCAGCATGTCGGAGAGCTCCTCCAGGAACTCCACCCGTCGCATCTTGCCGGAACGGTAGTCGGCCGACAGCCTCTCGACCTGCATCGGAAAGGTTTCCTTACCGGCTGCAGACAGGAGCTCCTCGATGTAGTCCATCGAAGGCGTTCCAGGGTTGGCCTTCTTCCACAGCACCTCTGCCGGTGTGAACACGACCGGCTGGTCAGCCTCGGTGAAGTACATTACCCCTCCGTCATCTCGCACCGCGTCACGGTGTAGTCGTAGTTCGACATCCCCAAGAACTGTAGGGCTACTACGTCCAGGGCAGTCACCTTCTCGGGACGAATCGCATCCTCGTCCCCACTCAGCGCAGCATCCACCCGTACGACCTCCGCCACCAAGGCCAGTTCAGTTGCGTACGGAACCTCGATCTCGATCAAAATCCTGGTCACTGTGGCTCCTTCCCACATGGTACGAAGCGGACATCAAAGGCACAAAACTCCACACGGCCGGGGTCTCCTCTTCAGAGGAGTGACCAGTTTTGTGCCAATGAAACCCGTTCCTACAGGTGGTACTGCTTCCATCCGAAAGCTTCGAACGGCGTCGGATCCTTCCTCACCGGATCGCCGTCCTCCACGTGAAGGTAGTCGACCAGCGCCGGATAGGCTTCGACTTCCAGTCCCATCGCTCCAAGGAGCTGCCCAGCCAGTGTCGGAAGGTCAGCCTTGCTCAGCGCCACCAGGAACTCACCGTTGTCCAGCAGTTCGAAGTGACCCTTCTCAGCGTTCCAGACCAGTGTCATCGTTCCAACCTCTCTGCTGCGTCCTTCAGGATCTTCTCGGCATCGACCTCGGCGAAGATGCCCTGCCACTTCTTCCGTTCCTCCTGGTACTCCTCGAACGACAGCTTCTGCCCTTCGCCACAGTCGAGGTAGTTCAGGTACAGCTTCTCGATCTCGGTCATCGTCCGAACGCCTTTCGTCCTTGTGCATCGGAAACCACACCTTGCGGCTCCCGGACTACCGTTGTTACGTAGGAGCCCTGTGTTGTGTTCGCGTTCCTAGCTGACCTGAGGAGGCCGATCTCCTCTTTCCTAGTCTTGCAACCAGTCCCTTCGGCCTCGATCATCCGAAGCTCCGAAGCCATCCTACTCCGGCTCCCTCCAGGTACACCTCGAAGGTTCCGCTCGAACGTGTTCTGCATCTTGTAACCCAGTGGTTTGCTCTTCTTTTTGGCCGGTACTTCCTTGTTACCTCTGCGGACCACAGCGTCCGTCGAACGCAACCTACGGAGCTGTAGTTCGCGAATTTTGTCCTCGAGTGCTTTGTTTTGCTTCGGCACGTCTCGCTCCGTAGGTTAGGAGTTTTTGTTTTGAGGTTTTCTTTTTATTTTACAGGGAACCTCGTAGACCTTTGCAAGGACTACTTTTGATGCTCTTCGAACGCTGTGAGGATCTTGGCGACCTTCGCGTTCACGTACGTCTTGCCCCGGGACGCTTTGGGGTTAATGTTCGGTGCGTCGAGGACGATCTCGGCTACAATGTTCTTTAGGTCCTCGATTAGTGCTACTCGCTTCCGATCCATCAGTAGCTACCCCGTGCGACCAGCTGACCCGTACGCCGTTCCTTGCTTGTGGTCATTACTAGTACACGCTTCTCCGGACGTCCCTGTCGACGCTCTGTGTCCTCGGGGTAGTTGTAGTCCGCGTTCCGAAGGAGCTCCAACACCTGGTTCCAGGTGAGCTGGAACCTCTCACACGAAACCTGCCCGTCGGACGCGATTTGTGTGATCGCCGTGTTCGCAGGAGCATCGGGCATTGCGAACCTCCAGTGCCGGTCAGGGGCCAAGACCTCAGCATCCTTATACCAAGTCTCGACCGACCAGGCAGGCATTTCGACCTTGAACGTTAGTCCAGGGCGGGACGAATCAGCCGTGGTGACGATGACGAATGTGTGCACCTTTTCTCCTCTCTTAACCTAGTTCTATTTTACTACGAAACCAAGATCGACTCACGTTAGAATCGTTTGACTTTCAAGGTGATTCCTAACGATTCTAATGGAGCCATAGGGGTGGCACTTACGATTCTAATGTACCCCAGTGAGTTATAGGTCGCTATTGCGTGTAACTGGAATTCGGCCATTATAACTCACTGCAGAACACCGACTCGGAAAATCCCCCGAAACCCTCCCTAAACCAGGCCAAAAGCAGCGTCGTTCTCTAACTAAATGTCCGACATACAGTTCGCGAACTCTATATGGGTCTTATTATTTCTATGCTATATATAACTAGGTTAGAAGAGAGATGATGTTACATGGCAGGTTCGTTCCCCTTTTTCCTATCCTGATTCCCGTTTCGTGTTTTTATTCCACTTGACCGAGTGTTTTTCCTAACTAAGCCACAATTGTGATTTTAGTATCACGTGATCTTAATCTTGTAAACGTGTACTTTAGGAGACCCGCCCGTGTGGAGTTTTGCTTCGGAGGGGCCCCGGGTTCGGAACCCCTTCCGACTAACCCCACTTCATAGCAGTGAGTACCACCATCAACAGGTATGCCGGGCCCAACTTCCCGACCCCCCAGATGAAGAGGTCGAACAGATCCTTCACTTGTCCGACTCCTTGTCCGACTCCTTCCGATCCGCCTCCATACGGACCTTGGACATGATCTCCATCAACTTGAAGATGGCCCAAGTACTCGGTGCGAACTCTTCCGACATGGTATGAACCTCTCAGTTGGAAGTGACGATGACCAGAACGACTACGGCAGTCAGGAAGACCACCGCGATCCACTTGTTGATGTTCACTGTGCCTCCAAGGTCACTAAAGATACCTAGGCCTTCTAGGTACCCATAACCACCTTGGAGGGCCCCTTTCGGGGCCCCCTCCCGGGTCAGTTCGCGTACTTGTTCACGTACTTGGTGGCGAAGGCCTTCACCTCGTCCTTGGTGTACCGGATCTCCTTCGCGGATCCCTTCTTACCCTTCACGATCATACCGTTCCGGGTGTAGTTGTACATCATCTGGGTCGGGATCACCTTCGCGATCTCCAGGACCTTGAAGGCCCCGTTCACCACGTTCGCGATCTTGTAGGCCGTGACCTCCTCGTCGGTCCCGAAGGCGGTCTCCGTCAGCTCCGCGACGACGGACTCCACGGTCAGCTCCTCCGACTCCTCGATCTCGACGTCCTCGACGAGGATGGTCTCGAGGTCCTGGATCTGCTGCTCGGTCATGACTATCTCCTTCTTCTAGATCCTAGGTCTCTCCTAAGATCCTGTAAGGACCTTACTCGAGGGTAAGGGCCAAACAGATCCTTAGGTTTTTGGGCATGGAGTTGTCAAAGAACAAGGTTTAGGTTTTTTTTTTTTTTTTTTTTTTTTTTACTATACTATATAAACTATACTACAATAAAATTTGAATTTATAAAAGAAAGATAGAATAATTTTTTTTTTC
>Ga0134123_10000937_pt1 | contig 19155 bp, 20 predicted proteins | sample KB303_FD_96460 | JGI IMG/M metagenome (GOLD analysis project Ga0134123, IMG submission 96460) | Terrestrial soil microbial communities without Nitrogen fertilizer from Kellogg Biological Station, Michigan, USA - KB3-0-3 | ecosystem: Environmental > Terrestrial > Soil > Unclassified ...
CTCAGGTCAAGGTCTAGGACTCCACCGGAATTCGGGAGGCGGCGGGTGCCGGCGCCCGCCGCCTCCTCCGTCCCCGCGCTCCCTGCGATGCCCCCCGTGAGCCAGCGCCTCGCCGTCCTGCTTGGCGCGCTCGCGCTCCGCGCCGGCGCCTCCGCCGAGGCCGGCCACGAATTGCCGTTCTATCCTTCGTTCTACCCGCAGGAGATCCGCGTCGAAGCGCTGGAGCCGGGCCCCGCCGCCGCCCAGCTCCGTACCGGCACCCTCCACGCCTATCTCGGGGGGGACCCGTTCGGCGGCGGCCGGCTGCCCGCCAATGTCGCCGCCGTCGAGTCGCTCGGCGCCTTCGTCGTCGTCACCGTGAACCCGGCGACGCCGGCCGGGCGTACCCGTGAAGGCCGCTGCGAGACGTCCAGTCGCGCCGTCCGCTCGCTGGGCGCCGCGCCGGGCTTCGTGGCGCATCCGTACCCGATCACGCCCTTCCACCGGGATTTCCTCGAGAACTACGACCTGATCCAGGCGCGCCGCGCGGAGCTGACCGGGGTGAGAGAGCTGCCCGGCGCGCCCCTGCGGCTGCGCGCCCGGGGCGCCCTGGCCCGGCGGCTCGTCGGCTCTCGCGCGGTCGCGGAGAACGGGCCGTGGGACGCGGTCGTCGAGGACATCGAGCCCGGAGAGCTCCTGATGGCAAACGGGTGGCTGGGGCCGCCCTGGCTCAAGTCGGGCTGGGCGCAGGCGCACCGGCTGCTGGCGCCCGGACTGACCGACGCCGCCGCGCGCAAGGACGCCGATCTCCTGTTCCAGCGCCTCACGTCCGGCGCGCCCACGGAGCGCGCGGAAGCGGCGGAGGCCGGGCGGCGTCTGGTGACGCGGCTCCTCGCCGAGTGCGAGCGCATGCCGGTGGGCTACGCGGTGCGGCGGGAGGCGTACAGCTCGGAGTTCTCGCAGGGCATCGAGAACGTCGCGCATGACTCGCAGGCCGGTCTCGCCTCGCACCTCTTCGTGCGAACGGCCAAGCTCAAGGACTTTCCCTGGAACGGGTGGCTGCGAGTCGGCATGGCCGGCCGCGCGCAGGCGGCGTGGAACCCGCTGGGCGGCTTCGGCGATCCCGCGGGGCGCTTCCTCTGGGCCGCCCTGGGCGATCCCGCCCTCCTGCCGGCGCCGGGCGGGGAGGGCTGGATCGGCAACCGGGTCACCGTGCCGCCGGGGGCGGTGGAGACGGCGCCGGCGATCCCGGTGCCCGAGGACACGCTGGCGCCCGAGGCCGGCACGGGCCTGCTCCGGGAAGTCGGCAAGGGCCGCACCGCGCGCGCGCGGGTGACCTATCGCGTCTGGACCTCGGCCTTCCACGACAACTCGCGCATGACGCCGGCGGACATCGCCTACGCCTACAGCGTGGCTGCGCGCTGGGGGGGAAGCCGGCCGGGCCCCGGAGATCACGATGCCGGCGTCGAGGCCGCCACCGCGCTCGCGCGCGGAGAGCTGATCGGCTTCCGCGTGCTCCGCGTGGAGACCGAGGTGCGCAAGTACAGCGACGTGACCTTCACCTATGTCGTGCCGGTGGTCGAGGTCTACCTGGCCACCGCCACCGGCGATGCCGACGCGCTGGCCGCGTACGCGCCGCCCTGGAGCGTGACGCCGTGGCCCCTTCTCGCCCTCATGGAGGAGGCGGCGCGGCGAGGAGTGGGCGCCTTCTCGCCGGCGGAGGCGAGACGGCGCGGCGTCCGCTGGCTCGAGCTCGCCCGCGACGCGCGCGCCCGCGCCCAGCTCAACGCCATCGCCGCCGAGCTGGGCGCGCAGGGCCATGTCCCGCCGGCGCTGAAGCGCATGGTCAACGCGGACGAGGCGCAGACGCGCTGGGCCTCGCTGCGCGCCTTCGCGCAGAAGCGCGGCCACTACCTCGTCACCAACGGGCCCTATCAGCTCGACAAGTGGACGGACACGGCGGTGGTCCTGTCGGTGTTCCGCGACTTCACCTACCCCCTGGGGGTGGGCAGCTTCGACCGATTCGCTCCCCCACGTCGCGCGTACGTGGCCCGCGCCACCGCGCTCGCCGACCGGCTGGAGATCGAGGCGGACGTCGAGCGCGTGGAGAAGTTCCTGCGCGACTGGCGGCGGGTGCGGGAGCCGCTGGCTCCGCTGCCCGTGAGCGGCGACCGCCCGGAGATTCCCGTCTGCCGCTATGTGGTCATCGGTGGCGCGGGCGAGGTGGCGGCGGCCGGCTCCACCTCCGAGATGATGAACAACCGCCTGGTGATCCGGCCGGGACGCCTCAAGCCGGGCACGTACACGGCGCTGCTCGCGCTCGCGCTCGGCGACAACTGGGTGAATCCCGAGGTCGCGATGGTGAAGTATCGAGTTGACCCCGGCCCCTGAGCCCAGGCAGAGTATCGGCCCAATGGATACCCTGGTCGTCCACGCGCTGAACGCCTTGCTCTACGCGTCGGTGATGTTCCTCATCGCGGGAGGGCTCTCGCTCATCTACGGCGTCATGCGCATCGTGAATCTCGCCCACGGCAATCTCTACGCCTTCGGCGCCTACGTGGCCGCGTGGGCGGCGGGCCTCGTCATCGGCCATCTGCCCATCGGCCTCGGCTACCTGGCCCTGGCCGGGGGGGCGGTGGCCGCGGCCGGACTGGGCGCCGTGCTCGAGCCGACGCTCCTGCGGCCGCTCTACCGCCGCGCGGAGGAGTACCAGCTCCTCATCACCTTCGGCCTCCTGCTCATCCTCGAGGACCTCATGCGCCTCATCTGGGGTCCCTATCCACTCTCGGTGAGCGCGCTCTACGAGTCGATGGGCAGCTTGACCGTGGGCGACACCATCTACCCCACCTACAATATCGCCGTCATCGTCGTGGGCGGGATCGCCGCCGCGGGGCTCTGGGCCTTCGTCTACCGCACGCAGTTCGGCATGGTGCTCCGCGCCACTTCCCAGAACATGCGCATGGCCTCCGCGCTGGGCGTCAACGTCAACCGCGTCTACGTGCAGGCCTTCACGCTGGGCTGCTTCATGGCCGGCCTCGCGGGGGCCATCGTGGTGCCCCAGCAGGGGGCGGTGCTCGGCATGGGGGTGGACGCCCTCATCCTCGCCTTCGTGGTGGTGGTCATCGGCGGGCTGGGCAGCCTCGAGGGCGCCCTGGTGGGCGCTCTCCTCGTGGGCGTGGTGCGGGAAGCCGGCATCACCTTCTTTCCGGAGATCGAGCTCGCCGTGCTCTATCTCATGGCGGCGGTGGTGCTCCTCGTCCGTCCCGCCGGGCTCTTCGGGCGCGCATGAATCCCGCCGGCGCCCGGCTCCGCGATCTCCTCACCCTCGGCCTTCCCGCGGTGGCGCTCCTCGCCGTCATGCCCTTCGTAGCCACTCCGTATCAGACGGTGCTGCTCTCCTACGGCCTCGTCTACGCCATCGCCGCCCTGGGCTTCAACCTGCTGCTGGGCTATACGGGGCTCCTGTCCTTCGGTCACTGCGCGTACTTCGGGGTGGGAGCCTACGCGGTGGCCTTCATGGTGAAGTATTTCAAGTGGTCGTCGATGGAGCTCTTCGTCCTCGGCGGGGTCCTCGCCTCCGCTTTCGTGTCCTTGATCTTCGGCTTCCTCTGCGTTCGCTACACGCGCATCTTCTTCGGCATCCTCACCATGGCCCTGTCCCAGGTGCTGTGGAGCCTCGCCTTCAAGTTCTTCTGGTTCACCGGCGGGTCCGACGGGCTCCGGGTGCCGACCCCCACGCTCCTGGGCGGCGTCTGGGCCCAGGGGCCGGGCAGCGACAAGTTCGATTTCCTCTCGCATCGCTACTACTTCTACGTCCTCGCGCTCTTCGTGGCGGCGGTGGCGGTGATGTGGCTCATCGTGCACTCGCCCTTCGGCAAGGCGCTCCAGGCCATCCGGGACAACGAGACCCGCGCGGAGTTCGTGGGCGTGCAGGTGAGGCGCTATCGGCTGGTGGCCTTCGTGGTGTCCGGGATCTATACCGGCCTCGCGGGCGCGCTGTGGGTGCCGCTCAACGGCCTCACCACCCCCGACATCCTCCACTGGACGTTCTCGGGCAAGATCGTCTTCTTCACCGTGCTGGGGGGATTCCAGACCTTCGCCGGCCCCATCATCGGCGCCATCGCCTTCAACTATCTCGAGGTCTACGCGGTCGGGCACACCGTGTACTGGCAGCTCGTGCTGGGAGTGGTGCTGGTGGCCCTGGTGCTGGTCCTGCCGGCGGGGATCGTGGGCAGCCTCCTGCGGTGGCTGCCGCGGCGGCGGCGGACGGCCGCATGAGCCTCCTCGAGACCCGCCAGCTCGCCAAGTCTTTTGGCGAGACCCATGCGGTCGATCGCGTGGACTTCCGCGTCAACAAGGGCGAGGTCCTCGCCCTCATCGGCTCCAACGGGGCGGGGAAGACCACGCTGGTGAACCTCATCAGCGGCCTCATCCCGCCGGACTCGGGCACCATCGAGTTCCAGGGCGCCGACATCACGCGCGCGTCGGTGCACCAGAAGATCAGCGCCGGGATCGCGCGGAGCTTCCAGCTCGTGAACCTCTTCGACCAGCTCTCCAGCGCCGACAATATCGCCTTGTCCATCTTCTCGCGGGAAGGGAAGACGCGCCGGCTCTTCTCGCTCGCCGACTCGGATTCGGCGGTGCGCGACGAGGCCCACGGGGTGCTGAAACAGTTCGGCCTCGACGGGAAGGCGGCGGTGCCGGCGGGGGGGCTTTCCCAGGGCGAGCGCAAGCTCCTCGACATCGCGGTGGCCTACGCGCTGAAGCCGGCCCTCCTCTTCCTCGACGAGCCCACCAGCGGGGTGAGCACGCGGGAGAAGGCGCCCATCATGGACATCATCTCCGCCATCGTGCGCTCGGGCCACATCACCGCCGTCATCATCGAGCACGACATGGACGTGGTCTTCCGCTACTGCGAGCGCATCGTGGCCATGCACGGGGGCAAGATCCTCGCCGACGGAAGCCCGGACGAGATCCGGGCCAACGCGGAGGTGACCGCCAACCTGCTGGGCACCCAGGAGCGGGGCTGATGCTGGAGATCGAGGGCGTCAACACCTTCCGCGGCCCCGCCCATGTGCTCCGGGACGTGCGACTCCGCGTGGGCGACGCGGAGGCGGTGTGCCTGGTGGGCCGGAACGGCGCCGGCAAGACCACCACCATCGACAGCATCATGGGACTCCTGCCCATGCGCAGCGGCCGCATCCGGCTGGGCGATCAGGACGTGACGCGACTGCCCGCCCACCGCCGGGCGCTCCTCGGGATCGGCTACTCGCCGGAGGACGCGGGCATCTTCCCGGACCTCACGGTGGCGGAGAACTTCCGGATCAGCCAGTCGCTGGCCCGATCGGGCGGGCGGCCCGCCGGCGCCACCGGCGCGGAGGGCATCGACGCGCGGGTCTTCGCCCTCTTCCCGGAAGTGCAGGGGTTCCTCCAGCGACGCGGGCTCTTCCTCTCCGGGGGGCAGAAGAAGATGGTGGCCATCTCCCGCGCGCTGACGCTGTCGCCCACCATCCTGCTGCTCGACGAGCCGTTCGAGGGGCTAGCCCCGGTGGTGGTGAGCCGCTTCATCGAGGCGGTGAAGCAGATCAAGGCGATGGGCATCTCGCTCCTCATCGCCGAATCCAACCTGGCGTCCGCGTCCCGGGTGGCCGACCGCCTCTACGCCATTGATCGGGGCGAGATCATCTTCGAGGGGAGTCCCCAGGGCGTCTTCGCCAACGAGGACGTCATGAAGACCTTGCGAGGCTAGCCGCCCTCCCGATCCGCGGGCGACGCGCCGGCGAGGACATGGGAGGCGTGGTGCAGGACCATGCGCCACTCGCCGCCCTCGCGCTCGAAGACATTGGTGGCCACCAGCGCCGTCACCGCGATGTTCCCCCTCAGCTCCGAGAGGATGTTCTCCGCGCAGGTGACCCAGGCGGTATCGCCCGTCACCCTCGCCCGCACGTCGCCCAGGCTGAAGCGCATCTCGCCGCTGCCCTTGAAGATCGCTTCCCAGGACTGCCGCACCGCCTCCCAGCCCTCGAGCAGCGCCCAGCCCGGATGCACGCAGCGCACGTGCTCGCCGTGCGCCCACACCCGGTCCATCTCGGCGAGGTCCAGGGCCTCGAACGCGCGGTAGAAGCGCGCGTTGGCTTCCTCGACCTCGGCCGTCTCGTCGTCCGGGGTCATGTCGGGCACGAGACGATCACGCGCCCCCCGGCGCGCGAGACGACCAGCCGCTCCAGGCTGGCGCCGGGGCAGGGCCCCTCGACGCAGAGGCCGGTGGCGGGCGTGAAGACCGCGCCGTGCCGGGAGCAGACGATGTGCCGGCCGTCCTCGCCCATGAAGCCGTCGCGGCTCACGTCGAGCGGCGTGCCCGCGTGGGGACAGCGATTCACGTACGCGTGAAGGACGCCCTCGACGTTCGCCACGAAGCCGTCCAGCAGCTCTCCTCCCCGACGAAGGCGGAAGCGCGCGGTCTTGCCCGGCGCGAGCGCGTCAGCGGCCAGGCTCCACGTGGTGTCGGCGGCGTGCACGCTCCCCTTCTATCAGAAGGCCCGGGCGCGTTCAATTCCGCGTGATACGATGACGCGGTATGGCCGCACCACATTCGCTCGCGTCGTCAGATCTTGCCGTCGACGCGCGGGACCTCACCAAGACCTTCCGCTCGGGCTGGCTGCGGCCGCGCCGCACCGAGGCGCTCCGCGGCGCGAGCCTCCAGGTGCCGCGCGGCGCGATCTTCGGCCTGCTCGGCCCCAACGGCGCCGGCAAGACCACGCTGCTGTCCATTCTCGCCACCCTGCTCATCCCCGACGGCGGGAGCGCCCGCGTGCTGGGCTACGACGTGGTGCGCGAAGCGCGTGAGGTGCGCCGCCGGCTCAACATGGCGAGCGGGAACGCATCCTTCGTGTGGAGCCTGCGTCCGCCGGAAGTGCTCGCGTTCTACGGCCGCCTCTACGGCCTCCACGGCCGCGCCCTCCGGCAGCGCGTGGAGGAGCTGATCGAGCTGTGCGAGCTGGGCCCGCACCGGACCACCGAGTACAACGAGCTATCCACCGGCCTCAAGCAGCGCCTCGCCTTCGCCAAGGCGCTCCTCAACCGGCCCGAGGTGCTCTTCCTGGACGAGCCCACCCTCGGGCTCGATCCCGACGTGTCCATCCGCATCCGCGCCCAGATCGCGAGCCTGCGCCGGGACCAGGGCACGACCATCATCCTCACCACCCACTACATGCGCGAGGCGGAGGAGCTCTGCGACGAGATCGCCTTCATCAAGGGCGGCCGCATCCTGGCCCGCGGGGCGGCCGACGCGCTGAAGCGCCAGATCCGGATCGGAGAGGTGGTGAGCCTCCGCCTCGATCCCGCCGAGCCGGCCGGGCTCGCCGAGCTGTCCGGCGTGCTGGCGGTGCGGCGGCGCGCCGACGCGGTGGAGGTGACGGTGGACACGGTGGAGAAGCGGCTGCCCGAGCTGCTGCGCTGGCTCCACGGCCAATCCGTCGAGGTGCGGGACTGCCGCGTGCGCGAGTCGGATCTGGAGGAGGTGTTCGTTGAGCTCAACCGCTGAAGCGGCGGCGGCGATTCGCGGCCACATCCGCCCGCCCGCCCGGGAGCCGGAAGGCCTCGTCCACGAGTGGGTGCGCACGTGGGCCTTCGCCCATCGCAACCTCATCATGGCGCGCCGGAACGTGTTCTTCCTCTTCGAGCTGACCTTCTGGCCCGGGGTGGCCATGCTCTCCCACGGCCTCCTCACCCGCTTCCTCGAGCTGACCCCGCAGATGACCGCGTTCATCCTCGCGGGCACGGTGGCGCTGTCCACGGTGCAGGTCTGCCAGCTCGACGTCGCCTACGCGGTGCTGTTCGACATCTGGTCCAAGTCCATGAAGCACCAGTTCCTGGCGCCGGTTTCCATCCGCCACCTCGCGGTGGGGGCCTGGCTGGTGGGAGTGGGGCGCGGCCTGGTGGTGTTCGCCCTCATGGCCGCCATCGGCAGCAGCGCCTTCGGCTTCGACTTCCTGGGCGCGGGCCCGGCCAGCCTGGCCGTCTTCCTCGCCGGCTGCTTCCTGTCCTCGCTGATCATCGGGCTCTTCGTGTGCGCGCTGGTCATCCTGTTCGGCACCCGCGCGGAATCCTCCGCGTGGGCGGCGGTGAACTTTCTCGTGATGCTGGCCGGCATCTACTACCCCGTCTCCGTCCTGCCCGGGTGGGCGCAGACCGCCTCGGCCTTCATCCCGCTGACGTATTTCCTGGACGCGTTTCGCGCGGGCTATGGCTTCGAGCCGGCCTTCGCTCACCCCGCGCTGTTCGGGTTCGCGCTGTCCGGCCTCTACCTGGCGCTCGCGCACTGGGCGCTCGCCGCCGCCATCACGCGGTCGCGCCGCACTGGCCTTCTCCTCAAGCTCTCGGAGTGACACCGTGACCGACCATTCATCCGACATTCGTACCGAGTTTGCCCGGCCCTCCCCCGAGATCGTCAAGGGCTACGGGGACCTCTCCACCACCGCGCTGTCCGACTTCCTCGCCCTGGACAACGTGATGCGCCACGCGATCCATCCCCTGTGGGGCCCGCCCCCGCGCATCGCCGGCCCCGCCTTCACCGTTCGCACCGCGAAGCACGACAACCTCATGATGCACGCCGCCATCTACCTGGCTCAGCCCGGCGACATCATCGTGGTGGAGGCGGGCGACGAGGAGATGGCGGTGGCGGGGGGCAATGTCTGCGCCATCGCGCAGCGACGCGGGGTGGCGGGCTTCGTGATCGACGGAACGATCCGGGACGTGCGCGAGTCGCAGGACCGGGGCTTTCCCCTCTTCGCGCGCGGCCGCTCGCCCATTCCCGCCGGGAAGAAGGGGCCGGGGCAGATCAACGCGGCCATCCGCTGCGGCGGGGTGGCGGTGAGCCCCGGCGACATGGTGGTGGCGGACGAGGAAGGCATCGTGGTGGTCCCCGCCGCGCGCGCGGCCGAGATCCTGGCCAAGGCCTCCGCCAAGGCGGCGGCGGATGCCGCCACGAGCCTCGACGACTGGGAGAAGAAGCACCGCGCGGGCGTGGACGCCGCGCTCAAGGCGGGCGGATTCCGGGGCTAGCGGACCCGGGCGCCCCCTATCGGCCGAGGAACTTCCTCACGCTCCGCGCGATCCCGTCCACATCGAGGCCGTGCTTGGCGTAGAGGCCCTTGAGGTCGCCCGACTCGCCGAAGCCCGTCACCCCCAGCCGCTTGAGCGGGGTGGGCATGGTCTCCCCGAGAAGCTCCGCCACGGCGCTCCCCAGCCCGCCATTGATGCTGTGATCCTCCACGGTGACCACGCGGCCGGTCTTGCCCGCCGAGCGCAGGATGGTCTCCTCGTCGAGCGGCTTGATGGTGGCGACGTTTAGCACCTCCGCCCGGATCCCGTCGGCTTCCAGCCGCTTCGCCGCCTCCAGCGCATTCCACAGCGGCCCGCCGCTGGCAAGCACGCTCACGTCCGCGCCGGGCCGAAGCACCTCCGCCCGGCCGAACTGGAAGTGATACCCGTCGCCGTGCACCGCCTCGAGATTCTGGCGCGTGAGCCGGAGGTACACCGGCCCCTGATGCTCCACCGCCCACGCCACCGCCTGCTTGGTCTCCACCTCGTCGGCGGGCTGGACGATGGGGATATTGGGGAGCGAGCGGATGCAGGCGATGTCCTCCAGCCCCATCTGCGTATAGCCGTCCTCGCCGATGGCCACGCCCACATGCGTGCCCACGAGCTTGACCGGCGCCTGCGAATAGGCCACCGACACCCGGATGGTCTCGAAGCGCCCCACCAGGAAGCAGGCGAAGGAGCAGGCGAAGGGGATGCGGCCGGAGAGCGCCAGCCCGGCCGCCACGCCGATCATGTTGGACTCCGCGATCCCCAGATTGAAGGCGCGGCCGGGATAGGTCTTGGCGAACTTGGCGGTCATGGTGGACTTCGAGAGGTCGGCGTCGAGGGTGACGATGCGCTCGTCGCGCGCCCCGACGTCCAGGAGGGCTTCGCCGAAGGCGGCGCGGGAGGCCTTGGCGGGCATCACTTCTTCTCCATGGTGGCGAGGTCCTGAAGGATGGGCGCCGCCCAGGCCGGCGGCGCGCCGCCCTCCGCGGGAAGCCCCAGGATTTCCCGGATGGCGCGCACGGCCTCGGCGGGAGTGGGGGCCTTGCCGTGCCACTCGGGATTGTCCTCCATGAAGGAGACGCCCTTCCCCTTGATCGTATGCGCCACGATGAAGGTGGGCTTTCCGGGAAGCGCCTCCGCCTGATCCAGCGCCTTGTCGATCTGCGCCACGTCGTGGCCGTCGATCTCGATCACCGGCCAGCCGAAGGCCTTCCACTTGTCCACCACCGGCTCGAGGTCGAGGATCTTCTTCACGTGATCGTCGAGCTGGATCCCGTTGTAGTCGAGGAACACGCACAGATTGTCCACGTGGTGGTCGGGCGCCCCCAGCTTGGGCGCCGACATCGCCGCCTCCCAGATCTGGCCCTCCTGGATCTCGCCGTCGCCCAGGATGCAGTAGACGCGCGAGGGCTTGGCGGCGAGCTTGAGCCCCAGCGCCATGCCCACCGACATGGACAGACCCTCGCCCAGGGAGCCGGTGGCGGCTTCGATGCCGGGCAGGGCCACGCGATCCGGATGCCCCTGAAGAGGACTCCCGAGTTTTCGGAGAGTCAGGAGCTGTTGGTCGGGAAAGTATCCCGCCTTGGCCATGCACGTATACTGCGCGGGCACGCAGTGCCCCTTGGAGAGCACGAGCCGATCGCGGTCCTCCCAGGTGGGCCGCTTGGGGTCATACCGCATGCGGTTGAAATAGAGCACGGTGAGGATGTCGATCACGGACAGCGAGCCGCCGGGATGCCCGGAGCCCGCGTGGGTGAGCATGTGGATGATGCGCACCCGGCTCTCGCGCGCGATGTCGCGCAGCCGTCCGACGTCGGGATTCGCCATCTGTTACCCCTCCTCGGTTGCTCGGATCATACGGGCGGTCCCGGGGCGGCGCAAGCGAAGCGCTTCACTGGAACAGCTCGACCCACACGCGCTCGCCCGGCTCGATGTCGCCCCGCTCTTCCTCGATCACGATGAAGCAGTTGGCCTGTGCCATGGAGGAGAGGATCCCGGAGCCCTGCGGGCCGGTGGTACAGACCTCCCACCGCTCGGCGGCGTAGGTGAGGATCCCGCGCTTGAACTCGCGCCGGCCCGTCCGCTTGCGCATGCGCTCGATGGCCACCGCGTGGAACTGGGGCGGGAAGAGCTCGCGGCGCCCCGCCAGCTTCCAGAGCGCGGGACGGACGAAGAGATTGAAGGTGAGCATGGAGGCCACCGGGTTGCCGGGCAGCCCGAAGAAGTGGGCGCTCCCGATGCGGCCGAACGCCAGCGGGCGCCCCGGCTGCATCGCCACCTGCCAGAAGTCGATGCCCCCCGCCTCCTGCAGCACCGCCTTCACCAGATCGTGGTCTCCCACCGAGACGCCGCCCGACGTCAGCACGATGTCCGCCGACCGCGCGGCCTCGGTGAGGCGCGCATGCAGCACGTCGTGGAGATCGGGGACGATCCCGTAGTCGGTGACCTTCCCGCCCGCCGCCTCCACCAGCCCCTGGAGCGAGAATCGATTGGAGTCGAAGATCTGCCCCGGCTTCCTCGGATCGCCGGGCTCGGCCACCTCGTCGCCCGTGGACAGCACCGCCACGCGCGGGCGCTGGCGCACCAGCAGCTGGGGCAAGCCCAGCGAGGCGGCCACTCCCAGCTCCTGGGGGCGCAGCACGGAGCCCGCGGGCAGGATGACGGTGCCCGCGCGCACGTCCTCGCCGCGACTCCGGGTATTGACGCGAGGCTCGATGGAAGGGACCAGCACGCGCCGGCCCCGCCGCTCGACCACCTCCTGCGGATACACCGTGTCGGCGCCGGCGGGCATGGGCGCGCCCGTCATGATGCGGAGCGCCTGGCCGGGCCCGATGGTTCCGGAGAAGACGGCGCCGGCGGCGAGCTCGCCCACCACCTCGAGATCCAGCCGACCGCCGGCGGGTACGCTCGCGTGAGCCACCGCGTAGCCATCCACGGCGGAATTGTCGGTGGGCGGCACGTCGATGGTCGCGCGCACGTCCTCCGCCACCACGCGCCCCAGCGCCGAGGTGAGAGGCAAGATCTCCGGCGGGACCACCCGGTCCACCTGGGCGAGCACGCGCGCCTGGGCGTCCTTCACGGGAATCAATGCCGCGGCGGGAATCATGCGCGCGGGAAATCTCTCATGCCCATGCCGCATTATACCCGCCCGCCGGATCGGCCAGCCCGGTGCTATGATTCTTCGCGCGATGGCCGACGCGCTTCCGGAGCCGTTCTTCGCCGTCGGCGATCGGCTGGACATGCCGATTCCACCGCCGGCGGCCGTCATCGCTCCGCCACCGCCGGCGGGCTTCTGGCGTCGCGCGCTCGCGGTGGGGCTGGACGGACTCTTCGTCCTGGCTTTCATCTCCGTGGCGAACGCCGCGTGCCGGATCGTCTGGGGCGACGCCGCCCTTCGCAGCCGCGCCTTCCATGGCGCGTGGACGGCCATGCTCGTGGTCTTCCCCGCCGTCTATGCCGTTTTCTACCACTGGCTGTGGGGCCAGACCATGGGCAAGATGGTGGTCGGCGCTCGCGTGGTGACCCGTGCCGGGGCTCCGCTCTCGGGGCAGCACTCCGTCATGCGCGCGCTGGGCTGGGCCCTCTCCACGCTGACTTTCGGGCTCGGCTTCCTGATGGCCGCGCTCCGGCGGGACAAGCGCGGTCTCGCCGATCTGGTGGCGGGAACCCGCGTCGACCGGGTCTGAGCGAACCGATGGCGCTGCCCATGCCGCTCCGTAATCGGCTCGCCGACCTCATCCTCGATGCGGTCCACGACGGCGCCGCGCGCGAGGGGCTCGCCGCCGTGGCGGCGGTCTGCGACGATCCGCGGGCCGGCGAGGCCGCCACGCTGCCCCCGCGCTTCCCCGCCGATCTCTTCGAGCGCGGGCCCGAGGGTCTCGCCGTGCGCAGCGGCTACGCCGCGCACACGCGGGAATTTTGCGCGCGCGCGCGCGCGGGCTGGGACGTGGTCCGCGCGCGGCCCCTGGATCCCGCCGACCCGCCGCTGGCGTCGGCCCTCGCGGCGGCGGCCGACTTCTTCGACGCCGGCCTCTTCTTCGAGGTGCACGAGCTGCTGGAGCCGCACTGGTTCCGCGCCCAGGGGCCGGAGCGCGAGCGGCTCCAGGGATTGATCCAGGTGGCGGTGGGCTTCCAGCACCTCGCCAACGGCAATCTGCGGGGCGCGGTGGCTCTCCTCCACGAGGGGGGCGCGCGGCTTCGCGGCGGGCCGGTGGCCGGACTCGAGCTGGACGTGTTCGCGGCCGCGGCGCTGCGCTGCGGCGCCGCCGCGGCGGCGCTCGATCCCGACGCCGAGGGAGCCGCGGCGCGCTTCGACTGGACCCTGGCCCCGCGCTTTCCGCGCGAGGAGGCGGGCGCCTGATGGCGCGCATCTACCTGGTCGGCGATCCCGCCGAGATCGCGCGGCGCCGCAAGCTCGTGGCGCTGGGAAGCTTCGTGGAGGCCTGGCCCGATCTCCACACGCGGGGCGACGCGTGGCTGGGGGAGGCGTCGAAGCTCCTGCTCGATGCTCCCCGCGATCCGCTGCCGGCGCGCCTCTCGGTGGACGGGGCGCTCGTTCCCCTCTACTACGGCCCCCGCCTCTGCGACGTCGACTCGCTGCCCACCGAGGAGTCGATCCGCTCGCGTGTGCTCTCCGCCCACGGAATCGCGGCGGCGTGGATCACCCTCGATGCCGGCGGGGCGCGGACGCAGTATCAGCCGCAGTCGCCCGAGGAGCCGGTGTTCTTCCTCCGGCGGCCGGGCGGCAATGCCGCGCATCTCTGGCGGCTCTTCCGCAGTCGCGAGGAGGCGGTGACGTACATGCGGGAGTACTACGGGCGCGATCCCGAGGGCGCGGCGTGGGCCGAGTCCCTTCCCGCGGCGAGCTGGGACGATCTCATCGAGCGGCACGCCACCAAGCACTGATCACGCATCCAGCAACCAACCATCCAGCAGCAGGGGAGCCGGCCATGGATCTGGGCCTCAAGGACAAGACGGCGGTGGTCACGGGAGGCAGCAAGGGCATCGGGCGGGCGGCGGCACGCAGCCTGGCCGCCGAGGGCGCGCGCGTGCTCATCGCCTCGCGCGAGGAGTCGGCCCTCGCCGGCGCGGCGCGCGACATCGAGGCGGCGACGGGCCGGCGCGTGGAGACGGTGCCGGTGGACCTCTCGACACTGGAAGGTGTGCGCGCGCTCAGCGCGGAGGCGCTGCGCCGGCTCGGCCGCATCGACATCCTCGTGAACAATGCCGGCGCCATCAAGGGGGGCGACTTCCTCACCACGCCGGACGAGGAGTGGCTGCGCGGATGGAGCCTCAAGCTCCTCGGCTATATCCGCATGGCGCGCGAGACGCTGCCGCACATGCAGCGGCAGGGGAGCGGCCGCATCATCAATGTCGTGGGGGCGGCGGGGCGCAATCCCGCCACCACCTACATGATGGGCGGCACCGCGAACGCGGCGCTCATCAACTTCACCAAGGCTCTTTCCGACCTCGGGGCCAAGGACGGCATCCTCGTCACCGGGGTCTCACCGGGCCCGGTAAAAACGGAGCGGTGGGACTCCTTGCTGCGACAGCAGGCGGAAGCGGCCGGACAGGATGTGTTCACATTTGAGAAAGCCCACTCGGCAGCATTGCCTCTGGGGCGCATCGCGCTTCCGGAGGAGGTGGCGGATCTTATCTGCTTCCTCGCCTCGGCGAGGGCCACGTTCTTGACCGGAATTACGATCACCGTGGACGGCGGCATCACCCGCGGCGTCTACCTCTGACTTTCCTCCGACTTTTCGATGGTCGCGACCGTCACGTAACCTCGTGAAATAGGGAACATTCCGGCTAAGAATTCACTTGACAGCCCCTGGGTCGATCACTAGGGTATGGCAACCGTTGGGCGGCTCGGTCCGCGAGTCTCACTGGCGGGGCAGCAATTCGAAGCGGAGCACCACAAGCCGCCGGTGAGCCGGGAAAGCCGATTCCTCGGTCCAGAATGCGGCAGGAGGTTCGCAATGCCCGCTAAGCTCTTTGTCGGCAATCTGTCGTTCCAGGCGACCGAGGAGGACCTCCGCGAGCTGTTCCAGCAGGCTGGCGTGGTCGAATCTGTCCGTATCGTGACAGATCAGTTCACCGGTCGGCCTCGCGGATTCGGATTCGTGGAAATGGCCTCCAAGGAGGAGTCCTCCAAGGCCATCGAGATGCTCAATGGGCGGCTGTTCCGCGACCGGAACCTGGTGGTCGACGAGGCTCGGCCGCAGCCCCAGCGGGGAGCCGGCGGGCCGCGGCCCGACCGCAGCGGCGCCCGGCCGGGGGGCGGCGGGGGCGGAGGCGGCTGGCGCCGCTAGCCGCAGCCTGAGGATCGGGGCCCCGGGGCAGACGAGCCCGGGGCCTTTTTCTATGCGGTGGTATACTCAACACATGGAGACTATATGAACCGGGCGGGTGTTCCGGCGCCGGGCTTCATCAAGCGCATCGGCCCCATCGTGGATACCCGGCGAGAGACGGTATTTCAGGAGCTCCAGACCGTGGAGCTCGTGAATCGGCTCAAGTCGGGGCCCGACGGAACCGGGATGCCGTTTGGATGGACGGTGAATCCATTCCGCGGCTGCGAGATCGGCTGCACGTACTGCTACGCGCGGCCCACTCACGAGTATCTCGGCCACGCGGATCCCGTGGAGTTCGAGTCGCGCGTCTACGTCAAGCGTGCCGACCCGGGCCGCCTCCTCGACGCGCTCCGGCGCGCGCGGGCCAGCGGGCAGGAGGTGGCGATCGGCACCGCCACCGACCCGTACCAGCCCGCCGAGGGCCGCTTCCGGGTGACGCGCGACGTGCTGCGCGCGGTGGCCCAGGTGCGCGGGCTCCGGGTGGGGATCACCACCAAGGGAGTGGCGGTCACCCGCGACCTCGAGCTATTGCAGGAGATCGCGGCCGGCTCGGAGCTCACCGTGAATGTCTCCCTCATCAGCCTCGACGCCGACCTCCTGCGCATCCTGGAGCCGCGGGCCGCGCGACCCGATCTTCGGCTCGGCGCCATGCGCACGCTGGCGGCGGCGGGTATCGTCACGCGGCTCTTCCTCATGCCGATCCTGCCCTTCATCACCGACGGCGAGCACGGGCTCCGCGATCTCCTTCGCGCCGCGCGCGAGGCGGGCGCGCGCGAGGCGGTGTGGAACGTGCTCTTCCTCCGCGGCAGCGCCCGCGGCTTCTACCTCGATGTCGTGAAACGCGAGTTCCCGTGGCTCTCCGCCCGCTACGAGGCGCTCTACGCGCGGGGCACGCGGGCGGAGAGCGAGTATCGCGAGGGTATCGAGCGCCTGGTCGAGCGGCTCGCCCGGGAGAGCGGACTCGCCGGGCTCACCCGCGAGGATCGAGTTCGCCGCGAGGCTCCCGCCCGCCCGCGCCAGCTCGAGCTGGCCTGGTAGCGTCCATGGGATTTAGGAGTCCAGGTCGAGCGATTCCTGGACGGGGGCGTCCGGCGCGTCTGCGCCGTCGTCACTCACCACGATGAGCCCGTCGTGCTCGGCGAAGGGCAGGAACTTGGCCGCCAGCTCGCGGAGCTTGGCGAGATAGTACGCGGTGTTCTCGTCGGGCGCGGCCTCGTCCCAGGCCGCGGCCAGCTTGGCCGCCTCGTTGACCTTCACGCGGGCGGTCTCACCCGTCACGTAGTACGAGACCTGGTCTCCGGCCTGATAGGGCCGCTCGGCGCGGAGGGCCAGCTCGTAGGCGGCGCCCACGTTGCGCTTGCCGGCGGTGAGCTTCTCGCGGTAGGCGGCCGGCGACTCCTGGAGCGTCTCCGTCTTCATGAAGAGACGCACCGTCACCCGCCGGGCGGTGAAGTCTTCCTCCCAGCGGCGCACCAGGCCGGAGATCTCGTCGCGACGCCCGGTGAGGAGGAGGCGGAACATCTCCTCCATCCAGCGGCGCTGGAAGAGCTCGATGCCCCGCGAGCGAAGCCCGGAGCCCTTGATGAGGAGCTTGCCGGCTCCGTCGAGGAGCACGTAGTTCTTCATCTTGTAGCTGAACATGGCGGGGTAACGGCCGGCCAGCTCCAGCTGGATGCCCTCGGGCAGCGCCTCGCCCAGCGCCGCCACCAGCGCGTCCTCGTCGCCGGGTCCCGTCACCGGCGCCGCGGGCACGAAGTAAAGCCCGTCGGTGTCCACCTCGATCACGGTGGCCCCCAGAGCCTCGAGCCGATCGACCAGGCTCAGCACGAGCCGGCGGCCCTCGGCGGTGATCTGGTTGGCGGCATCGAAGTCGTTCCAGTGGGAGAACCCGGTCCCGAGATAGCCGTAGAAGGAGTTGATGAAGATCTTGAACGTTTGCTGGAGCGCGTTCAGCAAGAGACGGTCGGCGGGCGACGCCGCCTCGCGCGCGAGCCGCTTGGCGGCGACCCGGAACTCGCGGAGGTCGCGCAGCATGGTGCTGAAGATCCCCAGCCGATCGGACGCGGGGGCGAGCCCCTGGGTCAGCATGAGCGACGGATAGAGGGAGGTCACGTCCACGTGGAGGACGTCCCTCGCCACCCCCTGGCGGTACACCGCGGTATGGCCGCCCGCCACCCCGCGCCCCGCGGCCGCGCGTGGCACCGCGTGGCCGCGGTGGAGATACTCACGCAGGAGGAGCGCGTCGATCTTGGTCGCGTTTCCCCGCAGCACCACCGACTGGTAGTCGAACGGCAGGGCCTGGGCCTGGACGAAGTAAGGCGGCGACAGAATACCGGACAGCGCCAGCGTCTCCAGCACGTCGTCGCGGGCATAGGCCATGAGCCGCGCCGGATCTTCCCTGAAGATACGTGGGATTTCTTCGGGGGGCAGATAGGTGCGATCCGGCGCCGCCACGCCGAAGTGGCGCGCCATGTCCTTGAGCCCGTAGGAGTCCAGGTCGCGCGCGGCCACGTCGTAGAGCTGGCCCAGCATCCACGTGTCCACGATGTGGCGGCCGGCGACGCCGTAGCGCCGGTACGTGATACTCCGCTCCGCCACCTGCATGCGGGACGGGGAGCCCCGCAGCGAAGAGCCGTCCCGTCCCCAGGTCAGCGGCACGCGGTGACGCCGGGCGCGGGCCTCGAGGTACTCGAGGTCGAAGCGGAAGATATTGTGGCCTTCGAGCACGTCGGGGTCGCGCTCCGCGATGAGCCGGGTGCACTCCCGCAGCAGCGTCCCCTCATCCATCACCGCGCCAGAGAGCACATGGCTCCAGCCGGTGGAGTCCGCCATCGCGATGGCGATGATGCGGTCGGCCTCGCGGGCCGCGTTGGGAAACTCGAAACCGGGCGCGGTGAGCACCTCGATGTCCACCGCCATGCGCCGGAGGTCGGTGAGCGCCAGGCCGCGGAACGAGGTGCGGCCGGCGCGGAGGAGGTACTGGTGCACGGGATCGGAGAGAAAGAGATAGGGCCCCTGCGGATCCCCGGCCGTTCGGCCGGTGAGCTTGCGCAGATGATCACGGGCGCGCTCCGCCGCGCTCCAGGCCGGGAAGGCCGCCAGCCACCGATAGGCGCCGACGCCTTCGAGCGGCGTCACTTCCACCTCGCCCTTGAAGCCGGCGAGAAGGTCCGCGTCGTCGAGCAGGAGAAAGGGACGGAATGGCTCCTCCGTGGTCACCACCCGGCCCTCGAGCCGGGCATAGGCTCGTACCGTGGTCTCGTGGGGGACGAAGGCGAGGAGGCCGGGCGTCTCGTCGCGACCGAAGAGCAGCGGATTCCCGTAGAAGGGGAGCGGAATCGCCGTCAATTCAGCATGCTCAGGTGGCGCTGCAGGCGCTCGAGCTCCCGGCGCGCCACGGCGTAGCGCGGCTCGATGCCCACCGCCTGGCGCAGCTCCGAGATCGCCTCGCGCAGCCGATTCTGCTTCACGTAGACGCGGGCCAGGTTGTAGTAGGGGAAGTGCCGGGGCTCGTAGCGCGTCGCCGCCTTGGCCCGCTCGAGCCAGGCCACCGCCTCATCGTGCCGCCCGCGCTCGATGAGGTAGGCGCCGATGTCGTTGTAGGGGTTGCCGAACGACGGATCCACGCTGATGGCGATCTTGCACTCCGCGATCGCATCCTCGTGGCGGCCCTGGAACGACAGCGCCCACCCCAGAAAGGTGTGCGCCTCGGCGGTCGGGCGGGCGGCGATGGAGC
>Ga0134123_10000938_pt1 | contig 19149 bp, 20 predicted proteins | sample KB303_FD_96460 | JGI IMG/M metagenome (GOLD analysis project Ga0134123, IMG submission 96460) | Terrestrial soil microbial communities without Nitrogen fertilizer from Kellogg Biological Station, Michigan, USA - KB3-0-3 | ecosystem: Environmental > Terrestrial > Soil > Unclassified ...
CCACGAACAGCAGCAGCAGCGCGGCCGCCACCGCGCCGAAGCGCCGGAGGGACCGTCGGGCACGATTCTCAGGGAGCGAGTGAAGGTTCATGCCTGCCCCTCACTGCAGCCCCCGTGCCGCCGCCCGATCGAGGGGCGAACCCCAGCGTTCCCCGGAGAATTCGGCCGATCGGTGCGGGGTGGGGCGACGGCGATGCGCGCACGCCCGATCGACAAAAAAGGGATCAACTGCGCGAAATCGAATTCGAAAACAGTGTGCAACGCCCGCGCTCCGGTACCTGCCCAGCGAGGCGCCCGCTACCACAGTCGCGCGGATGGAGGTCAACCGTCGGAGATCGCTCGATCATCCTGGCCCGGCGGCGCCGGCCGGGCCCTGTGGCCGCTCCGCCATGGGGCGCGCGGTACCATCTATCGCATCCGGATCAGCCGAAGCCAGCCTGTTTGAGCCAGGCGAAGTACTCGTTGAAGGGGACCTGCGATTGCACGAAACGCCGGATCGCCTGCATCGCCCCACGATCGATCTCCAGGAAGGCCAGCCCGGCGGTCCCGCCCCGCTCGCCCCGCCCGCGCTCGAAGCGCACGATGGTGGCGGTGGCCGACAACCTCCCGCCCTGGGCCAGCTCGAAGCTGAGGGCCAGCGGCGTTCCCACGGTCAGGTGGCCCAGCCCGCGGAGCAGGAGGCCGCCCACGCTGATGTCGATCATCTCGGTCTCGATGGTCTGCTCGAGCGCCCTCACCTGCACCGGCGCTCGATGAGGGACCCGCAGGGACATCCGCTCGGCGACGCCCAGGCGCTGGCGGATCTCGTCGTTGAGGAGCAGCGGGGGGAGGTCGGGGCGCAACACCGCGCCGCATAGACCACGCGCCACCAGGGCGGAGAGCGTGGTGGGGCCGAGCACGAGGATGTTCGCCGCCGAGTCGACCAGCCGACCGAGCCGTCCCAGCAACGCGAGGGGATCGAAGCGGATCACCTCCTCGTGCACGATGCACAGGGCCGGCTTGCGCAGCCGCGCCATCACCTCGACGTCCTCGATGGTGGATGCAGCCACCAGCTCGATGTCGCGGCGGTGCAGGAATCCCGGACGCCCCAGCAGCCGCTGGGTGGGCAGCCCCACCAGCAACACCGACGACCTCCCGGCCTGGCGGCGGCGGCCTGCCGGCTCTCTGGTCAGGCCCTCGGCGGAGTCCGCCCGCTGCGCCCCGTCGCCGCCCTCGCCCCCCTCCTCCGAGGACTTGAGCTGGGCGACCAGCTGGGCGATGGCCGATCGATCGGGGCCCGACAGATCGAGGAACTCGACGCCGAATCCGGGAGCCTCGCCGGCCGCCGCCCGCTCGGGGAGCACGCGATAGGCCACCCGGGCCCGCAACCGCCGCGGCGGTCCCAGGGCTGGAACGTCCAGCTCGAGATCGAGGATCTCGTCCGGATCGGGCGCGGAGGGAGATTCGACGTACAGGCCACCCACCGAGAGGTTGCCCACGGGGCGCTGGTGGGCCACGTCGAGGTGACGGAAGCGCACGCTGCCGCTGGCGCGCGCCCGCAGGTTGTGGCGGCCGCGATGGCTGCCCGCGCGCACCAGGCGGCGCTCGTACTCCTCGGCCATGCTCTCCGCGCGCGCGGCCTCGGCGACGCCGATGCGAAACTCGGTGGCGACGATCGCCTCTGCCGCCGAGGGGCCCGGGCCGATCGCCTCCCGGACCAGGGCCACCGCCTCCGAGCGCAGGTAGGGCTTGCGCAGGAAGCGGGCTCCGAACCGCTGGCTGACCACCGCGGCGAGATCGATCTGCCCCCAGGCCACACCGGTGGTCGCCACCAGCGCGACCCCGTCGCCCCACTGGCTCCGGGCCCAGGCCAGGAGGTCGAACCCGTCCATACCATCCAGCAGCAGCTCGCTCACCAGCAGGCGGGGCGGATCGACCAGCTCGCGACGGGCCGACTCGGCGTCGGCCCAGCCCACCACCCGGTACCCGGCTGCGCCCAGGCTCAGCTCGAGGTGCCGGCGCGTCGCCAGGGCGCCGTCCACCACCGCCACGTCCCAGCCCATGAGGTGAACGATACCCCAATGGCTGGCCGCGCCGCCCTTACAACCTGACCCGGATCTCGTAGCGGCGGTTCTTGGCCTTCTTGGCCGGCGTATCGTCCGGCGTCACCAGCGGCTTGTCCGAGCCCATGCCGACGGCGATGATCTCCTTCTCGGGGATGCCGCGGGAGACCAGCTCCTTGACGATGACGGCGGCCCGCTTCTGCGACAGCTCCTTGTTGTGATCGGCCTTGCCGGCCGAGTCGGTGTGGCCGGAGACCTCGAACTTGTAGTTCTGGACCTTGCCGGCATCGAGCTGCTTCTTGGCCTCGACCAGCGCGTTGGTCAGCTTCTTGAGCTTGGCGTCGCAGCCGGGCGCCAGCTGGTCGGTGTCGGTCTTGAAGCTGCACTGATTCTTGCGGGCGTCGGCCAAGAGCTTGGCGTTGACCTTCTTCTCGACCTCACCCTTCGCGGCCGAAGAGGCAGACTCGCCGGCCTTCTTGGCCAGGCCGCCCAGATCGATCTGGGCGAAGGCCGGCGCGGCGAACAGCATTCCAATCAAGGCACCTGGGAGGATCAGCTTGGTGGTTCGCATCCGGCCACCTTACTAGAAGGTGGCCCTGAGCTCTAGCGTCACGCTGCTGGCGCTCACCCCGGCCGAGACCGGGGGTGCCTCGGGCCACAGGTAGAGGAGGAGGCCCGACAGCGCCGCCGCCCCGGCCACGCCGGCGGCCGCAGCGGCCAGGCGGTTGCGGCTGGCGATGCGGCGGTTGGTGTCGGCCACCTCCTCCATCGAGGCACCTGGCGGGATCTGGTCGCGCAGCGAGCGCGCCGACAGATAGGCCCAGGTCCCGCCCGCCGCCGACAGCGCGGAGAGCCCCAGGAGCGACAGCCCCGTCACCCGCCGGGCCCCGAGCGACGGCTTTGGCTCGGCCGGCTCGGCCAGCAGACCCTCGGGGTGCGAGAGCACCTCGGTCACCGCCCCCTCGTCGAAGGGGAGCGAGAAGAGCGCGCTGAAGGCCTCGTGGGCGGCGCTCCGGGTGGTGACGTGCGGCTCCTGGGCGACGAGGCCGGCCGTGCTCACGGCGCCGTCCCCCGCGGGCAGCACGAACTCGCGGTCGTCGCGCGTGCGGCGCAGGTACAGGCGCGGGGCCGCGCCCGCGGGACGCAAGAGCTGAACCCCGCGCCGGCCGGTGTGGAAGTCGGCCAGGCGCACGCCGCCGGGATCCTCCAGGTAGTAGTGCCCCTTGTCGTCGGGGGGGATCTCCACCCGGCGGGCCAGGGCCCCGCGCAGGTCGACGAGCGCGCTCGAGCCGCGGGGCGGCCGCCAGAACACCTCGGGGCGGTACTTCTCGTTGGGGATGCTCTGGTTGGCGCGCATGATGAACGCGGCGATCTCGGCGTAGCTGATGATGCCGTTGCCGTCGGCGTCGGCGGCCCCGAACATCCCCGAGCGCACCTCGTGGCTGAACACGCCCGCCTGGAAGGCCGCCCACTCGTGGCTCTCGCGCGCCGACGAGGTCGAGAGCAAGAGGCCCACGTCCCGCTGCTCGACCAGCGTGCCGCCGAGCTGGGAGAAGCCGTGGGCCGGGCGCCGCTGCCCCGACGAGCCGCGCCCCAGCGCGAAGAAGTACGAGCTGCAGGCGTCGACGATCACGTGGCTGCGATCCGCGCGCACGCGGTTGAGCACGCGCGAGGCCAGGGCCGGTCCGGTCAGCCGCCCGTCCTCGAGGTTCACGTAGCCGGTCTCGCCCTCGACCTGCCCGTGGCCGGCGTAGACCACGTAGAGGGTGGTGAGGTAGCCGCCGCGCTGGGCCCGGGCCACATCCGCGGTCAGCCGCTCGACGGTGCTGGTGAGCTGGGCGTCGCGGGCGGGCGCCGCCTCGGCCGCCGCCTCGGGGTGGAGGCGCCGGGTGTTCTCGTCCAGCGTGGCCAGGAGGTAGGTCCGCGCCCCCACGGCGTGGAAGAAGTCGCGGTAGCGGGCGGCGTCGTCGTCGGCGTAGCGCAGCGGCGCCAGGCTGGCGTCGCCGCTCTGGTTGACCCCGATGATGAGGGCGAAGTCCGTCGGCTCGGCGGCCCGCGCGCTCGCTGTCAACAGCAGCAGGACCGGCAGCGCGCGGATCATCGCTCCACCGCCACCCGCCGCTCGAGGCAGGTGGCGCCGAGCGAGCGCAGGCTGTCGCACCCCGAGGGATCGACCAGGCTCTCGACCTTCGCGGCGGGCAGCGGCTGGTCGCTGAACAGGCCCAGGATGGCCAGCGACTTGCCGGCGAAGGTCTGGGCGATCTCCTCGGGCAGCTCGCGCGGCTCGACGGTCGGATCGATCTTCACCGACAGCGGGCTGGCCACCGGATCGGGGTGGTACCAGTAGACCTGCCGCTTGTCGTCCACCGCCAGCACCATGAGGTGCTTCTTTCCGTCGGGGTTGCGGTAAGCGAAGGCCAGGGTGGACGAGGCCGGCAGGCGATCCGCCACCCGCACCGACGGCTTCCCGCACGAGGTGCAGTAGATCTGCAGGGTCGGTCCCGACGCCACCGCCCCCCCGCGGGCCGCGAACTCGCCGTCGGCGGACGGGTGCGGCCGCGCCAGCACCAGCACCAGCGCCGCCGCCGACACCGCCGTCACGCCGAGTGGCAAGGTCCAGCGCCACGGCTGCCGCGAGCGAAACCCCAGGCCCGCCGCGATCCGCTCCTCGACCGGCGGCGCCGCCGGATCCAGCTTGGCCAGGAGCAGGTGCCGATCGTAGTAGGCGCGGCAGCCCTCGCAGCCGTCGAGGTGGGCCCGCAGGGCGGCCTCCTCGGCCGGGCGCGCGTCGAGCGCGAAGTGCCGGTCGATCAGCTTGCGCTCGGCGCAGCTCACGCGTTCCCCCGCAAGAGGTACCGGCGCAACAGGCGCCGCACGCGCGTCTCCTGGTAGGCCAGCGTGGTCCGCCCGATGCCCAGCTGGGCGGCGGCCTCGCTCTGGCTCAGCTGGCGCAGGAAGCGCAGCTCGAAGGTGCCCGCCCACTTCGGCGGCAGCACCTCCTTCTTGAAGCGATCGATCAGCATGCTGGCGTCGGCGTGCCCCTCCCACGAGCTGGCCCGCGGCTCCTCGGCGGGAAAGACCGCCCCCGCCGGCGTCTCCCGGTTGCGGCGGCGCAGGAAGTCGATGGCGTGGTTGCGGGCCACCACGGTCAGCCAGGCCCCCAGGTCCCCGCCGCGAAACCCGGCGCGCAGGGCCGGCTGGGTGAGGATGCGGAAGAAGACCTCGTGGATCACGGTCTCCCGATCGGCCTGGCCCAGGCCGCTGGCCGCGCGGGCGACGGTGGGGAAGTGCTCGCGGTAGACGGCCTCCAGGACAGCCCGCTCGCCGGCGTGGAAGCGGCGCAGCCACGCCTCGGGCTCCGTCGCAGCTTCAACGATTTGGCTGGGACGCAGCATGGCCCGCGCTTGGTAGAGCACGACATACACCACAACGGGGCAACGATCGAGGCCGGGAATTGCGACAAATCTTTTTCGGCGCTCCTTCCGCTCAGGGGGTGTCCGGCAGGAAGAACCGGCACTTGGGGATGGTGGCCCGAGGCACCGACGCGGACTTCCAGCGCAGCCGCAGCCAGAAGCCCTCGCTCCGGAGCGGCTGCACGACGAGCAGGTGGTGGCGCTCGTGGGCGACCAGCTCGATGGGCAGCGACTCGACCTCCTCGCTGGGGTTGTCGTTGATGGCGACCACGGTGTGACCATTCAGGTCCACGCGGGTGCCGCCGGCCGCGGCCAGGTAGAGCGTGTAGGGCTCGGTGGTGGAGGGGATGAGGTCGGTCTCCCAGCGCACGCTGTGCGCGTCGGCCGGGACGTCCATCGGGCGCCAGCCCGAGGAAGCGAAGCTCTCGGTGCGCGTCTGGCCCGGCCCGCTGAGGTTGTCGCTGGGAAAGTAGGTGCCGCGCACGCCGTTGGTGGCGTCGGCGGTGCAGGCGGCCGAGCCGGGTGGAGCGCAATCGCCCGGCGAGGTGGGGCAAGCGCTGGGACTCGCCTCCTTGGCCACCAGGGCGCAGGGCGGGATCACGGTCCAGCCGGGCATCAGGGAGGTGCGCCAGTAGACGAACAACCGCCCGCCGGGGTTCGGGGTGGACAGCTCGAGGAGGAAGTCGACGCGCTTGCCAGCCTGCAGGGCCACCTTGGCCGAGAGTCCCTCCCGGCAGCAGCGCCGGTCCCAGGCGTCGATCGCCAGCTCACCGCCGATCCACAACCGCACCGCCCCGCCGTCGCTGACCACCCGGAAGCCGTAGAAGTCCGTGCTCTCGGGCACGAGCTGGCCGCTGAAGGTCGCCGTGAAGGACGGGGCCGCCACGTGGTCGTGCAGGAAGGCGAACGAATCGAAGGCCAGCAACGTCTCGGTCCGCCGATGGGGGGGACCCTGGAAGGCGTCGCCGGCGAAGTAGGCCGCCGAGACGCCCCCACCGCCGGAGCGGCAGCGGGCCGCCGCGGGAGGGGCAACATCGGCTGGCGGAGCCGCGTCGGGGGCGGCGTCCGGCGGCGTCGACGGCTGACAGAACAGCTTGTCCATGTCCTCGCTGCGCACGCAGCGGGGGCCGCTGGCGGTGATACAGCAAGCGTGGCCCTGGTCGCAGGGACAGGGATGTCCATCGAGGGGCAGCGGCGACACGCACCCGGCCAGCAACAGCAGCACGAGCAGCGCTCTCACGGTGGCCCCGTCGGGGTGAGGAAGCAGGTGGGGATGATCGACTTGGGCCCGCCCGGCGTCTTCCAGCGCAGGTGCACCAGGACCGCCATGGCGACGTCGCTGGGCGGGGTGTCGGGCAGGACCGAGCGCTGGTCGACCTGGATCTTGTACTTCGTCCCGGCCACCAGCTCCTGCTGGCCCTCCCGCTCGTGCAGCAAGCGGTCGCCGGTGTCCCCGCCCGCTTCCACCACGCGGCGGCCGTTGATGGACATCACCGCGGTGCTGCTGGTGACCAGGTAGAACTGGTAGGGCCCCGTGAGCGGAGCCTCCAGCCAGCCCTCCCAGCGCATGCTGCGGGGCAGGTCGGCGTCCTCGGCGGAGATCCACGTCGACACCCCCGGCTCGACCTGCTCCTTCTGCTGCATGACGAGGTCGCGGTCGCCGTAGTAGCGCACCCGCAAGCCCTGCCCCTGCCCGAGGCACGCGGGAGCGCCCGGCGGAATGCAGTCCTCGGGCCCCGCGCTGCACGGGCCGCGCTTGATCACCCCCGGGATGAGGTTGCACTGCCCGATCGGCCCCATCGGGGTCGACGGGCTCTCCCAGCGCAGCTCCAGCGCCGGGTCGGTGGCCTGGTCGACGTACTCGACCAGCAGGTCGTAGCGGCGGTCCGCCTCCAGCTTCATCGAGGCGGTGAAGGCGTGTTCGTAGGGGCGCCGCCACCAGTCGATGAGCAGCTCGCCGTCCAGCCACAGCCGCGCGCCGCCGCTGGCGCCGAGGACGAAGGTGAAGGTCTCGCTCGCGGGGGCCTGGAGCTGGCCGCTGAACAGGGCGCTCCACGAGCCGGGGCTGAACTGGCCGGGCGTCACCCCCCAGTAGAAGATCGACGCCGGCTCGAGGCGACTCAGCGAGGGGCCCGAGAAGTCGGCGCTGGCGAAGTAGGTGCCCTCGAGCCCTCCTCCGCCGTTTTCGCAGATGGGGGGCACCGCCACCGTGGGCAAGGGGGCGTCGCGCGGGGCGGAGAGGTCGCCAGCCGAATCGGGGCGCGCGTCGGCGACCGGGGCGGCGTCGGCCCTCCCGGCGTCGGGGGGCGTGCAGCGCAAAGCCGCCACCTGCTCGGGCGGCATGCACAGCTGGACCGCCTCGCAGCAGCGGTACCCGGGCGAGCAGGGGCAGGGCCGCTCCTCCACGGTCGCCGGCTGCACGCAGGCTTGCGCCCCGAACAGCAGCAGGGGGGTGATGATGATTCCACGCATGAGGACACTGCCGGCGGCGAGACTACCAGCTCACCCCCTCCGTCAAACGATCGGCCAGGCCGAACCGGACTAGGGAATCGACTGTAGTAGGCTGGGACGGTGCGCCTGCACCTGGTCGATGGCACCTACGAGCTCTTCCGCGCTCACTACTCGCCGCGCCCCGGCCACCAGGCGCCGGCCGGCTGGGACGCCAAGGCCACCGTGGGGGTGGCGGCGTCGCTCCTGGCGCTGCTGAACGATCCGAACGAGGCGGTCACCCACCTGGCGGTCGCCTTCGACAACCCAATCCGCTCGTTCCGCAATGATCTGTTCGCCGGCTACAAGAGCGACGAGGGCGTCGAGCCCGCCCTGCGCGCCCAGTTCGACACCGTCGAGGAGGCCGTGCGCGCGCTGGGGGTGGTGGTCTGGTCGATGCGCGACCACGAGGCTGACGACGGCCTGGCCACGGGCGCCCGCCGTTTCCGCGACCAGGTCGAGCAGGTGCGCATCATGACCCCCGACAAGGACCTGGGGCAGTGCCTGGTCGGCGATCGGGTGGTGCAGATCGATCGCATGCGCAGGACCCTCACCAACGAGGCGACGTTTCGCACCAACCGCGGCTTCGGCCCCCGCAGCATGCCCGACTTCCTGGCGCTGACCGGCGACACCGCCGACGGCATCCCCGGCCTGCCCGGCTTCGGCGAGAAGAGCGCCTCGACCCTGCTCGGCGCCTACGAGCACATCGAGAACATCCCCACGTACGCCCACGAGTGGTCGGTCAAGCCCCGCGGCGCCCTGGCCCTGGCCACCACCCTGGCCGAGCGCCGCAGCGAGGCCCTCGAGTACCGCGTGCTGGCCACGCTGGTCGACGACGTTCCCTTGAGCGAGTCGCTGGCGGATCTGGAGTTCCGCGGGGTGCCGCGGGCCAGGTTCGAGGCCTGGTGCGACGAGCTCGGCGCCACGACGGTGCGGGGGATGGCGCGGCGCTGGCTCTAGGTGCCGGTGCCGACCAGCGTGAACAGCACCGTCTGCTCGCCGCAGGCCATGGCCTTGATGGTGAGGACGCCCGTCTTCGCGCCGGCGGTCATCGGTTTGAAGACGACGTCGACCTCGCAGGGCGTGCCGGGCGCCAACGTCTTGCCGGTGCACTCGTCTCGCCCGAGCGCGAACTCGGCGCCCGAGAGCGACACCTCCTTGATCGGCAGCGGCGAACCGCCGAGGTTGCGCACGCTGGCGGTCTTGGCCGCGCTGGTCGCCCCCACCGCCACGCTGCCGAAGTCGAAGGACTGCGAGCCGCCCGACCCGACGGGATCGCCCACGACTGCCCTCCCGCTCAGGGACACCTGCACCTGTCCGCCCGGGGTGGCCCGCGCGGAGAGGTTCCCCGTGTGCATCCCTGCGGTCTCGGGCCGGTACTGCACGCCGATCGTGCAGGTCTGCGCCATGGCCAGGGTCTTCCCCGTGCAGGCGTCCTCGGCGATCGCGAAGGGCTTGTCGATGGCCACCGAGACCACGCCCGAGGGCGCCCCGCCCACGTTGGTGAGCGTGAACGTCAGAGTCTGGACCGACGGGCAGCCGGCCTGGGTGGCCATGAACTCGCCGGAGGTGGCGCTGAACTTCAACATCGCCGGGACGATCGGGGCGGGCCCCTCGTCGAAGACGCCGGTCACGTCCGTCGCCGTGGCGTCGGGCGCCGGGGCGACGCCCATGTCGGGGCCGGCGTCACCCGTCGCCACCGGGGCGTCGTCATCGCAGGCGGCGGTCAGCAGGCAGACGGCGAGGATCAGGCTTCGATAAGTCATGACTCGGAGCATAACAGGTGCCGCGCACAGCGTCAGCGTGGTTCCATGAAGACATGGATTGCCTAGCCCTCCGGCGGGCGACGTTCGGCGCGCTCGCACTCCTGGCGGCCTGCGCGCCGGCGGGACCTGCGTCCGTCATCACCATGCCACGCGGATGGCAGGGCGACCGACTGCGCGTGCTGGTGCCAGCCGCGGCACTGCACGGAGTAGCGCGGGATCCTGATGCGCCCGACCACGGGCCGATTCGCGAGGGGGTGCGGGACGAGCTCATCGACGCCGAGGATCGGTGGAAGCTGTTCGAATGTCCGGGTGCCTTCCACGATTCTGTCGAGCTGCTCTTTCGCGTGAACGAGGACGGCTCGGCCGCGGTGTCGTGCGTGGCGCCCGATTCGCACTGTCGCGGCAACGCCGATCGGCCCGCGTCGGGCTTCGCCATCCGTTGCATCTACGTTGCGGCGGACATCGGCGGCTGGTGCTCGTACGAGGAGATCCCCCCAGGAGAGCGGTCCCCGGGTTGCCGGTGCCTGGCCGAGCGCCTGGCGACCGTCCGTTTCGACGCGCCCCCGGCGACGGCGGTGCTGGCGTCCTTCTCCAGGGGGTCGCGGGATCCGTACGATCAGCACCGCGCGCGCCGCTTCCGGTAGCGCTGCCTCGGGTCCGAGCCTTACCGGCTCGCGACCATCGGCTGCACCAGCGCCAGCCGGCCGTCCATCCACGCGGCCCAATCCGCGAGCCCGTGGCGCCGGTAGAACCCCGCCAATTTCCGGTACCGCTCCGCCAGGCCGAAGCCCAGGTTCCAGTGCAGCTTCCTCAGGCAGACGGGACAGAACCAGCCGGGGGAGCGGTCCAGCTCATCGAGGGTGTTCGAGCCGTTCATCATGCACTCGAAGAACGGGCAGTGGGCCATCGAGAACATGTGGCCGGTCTCGTGGGCCAGGGCCTTGCAACTGCGCCGTAGCAGCAGGCCGCGGGCGGCGGGACAGTCGGGCTCGCCCTCGAACTCGGGGGTGTAGCGGACCAGGGAGTAGATGCCGACCCGGCGCTCGAAGCTGGCCTCGCCGAAGACGTAGTTCCACGAGGGGCTGGGGAAGAGGTCGGCCATGGTCACGCCCAGGCAGGCGACGGCGTCGTCGGGCAGGCGCGGGGCCAGGACCTTGTCGAGGAGCACGCCCGTCTGGTACTGCGGCTTGGGGCCCGAGCCGGTGTCCCAGGTGCGGAAGCCGGTGGGGGGCAGCGGGAGATCGGCGGCCAGGCGCGCCGGCGTGCCGAAGAAGATGGACATGAACTCGACCAGCGCCTCGAGCACGCGGCGGTGGCGCTCGGACCAGGGGCCGATCGGCTGCAGGACCAGGGTGCGGCGGCGCTCGGTGGGGCGCACCGGATCGCCGGTGACGTAGTTGAAGAAGCTCTGGCCGCGCTCCTGGAACCGGCCCAGCCAGTCGTTGGCGCCGGGGGAGCGCTTCTTCTCGAAGAAGCGCGGGTCGAAGCGGAAGGCGGCGTCGTCGTCGAAGGAGCTCCGGCGGGTCTCGGGGCGGCCGTCGCTGGCCTCGCAGCCCGCCGCCGCCAGGGCCAGGGGCCAGGCCAGCACCGTCCGCCGTTGCACGCAACTCGACCGCGGGGAGGGGCGCACGGCGGGTCGGACAACGGGGACGGCGCCAGGTTCCCTACCGCGGAGGACCCAGGCGCGGATCGGTGAGGAAGGCCTCATCGGTCAGCGCCCGCAGGAAGGCGGCGAGGTCGGCCTTCTCGGCGGCGGTCAGGCCCAGCGGCCGGATGGTCGGATCGGTGTTGGGATGCCCCCGCCCTCCCCGGTCGTACTGGTCGATCACCTCCTCGAGAGTGGCCAGCGCACCGTCATGCATATAGGGGGCCGTGACGGCGACGTTGCGCAGCGACGGGACCTTGAACTTGCCGGCGTCGGCCTCCTGGCGGGTGAGGCGGGCCCGGCCGAGGTCGGGATCGCCGGCGGCGGCGCCGTCGTTGCGGAAGGCGTTGTTGGTCAGGTTCCAGCCGACATGGCAGTGGAAGCACTCGGCTTTTTCCCCCTCGAAGACGGCCAGGCCGCGCTTCTCGGCGGAGCTCAAAGCGCCGGCGTCGCCGCGGCGGTGGCGGTCGAAGCGGCTCTCCCCGCTCACCAGCGAGCGCACGAAGGCGGCCAGCGCCCGCGGCAGCGTGGCCTCGGAGGGCGGCTCGCCGTAGGCCTGCCGGAAGGCGGCCAGCACCTCGGGGTCGGCGGCCAGGCGGCGGTTGGCCTCGGTCAGGGTCAGGTCCATCTCCAGCGGGTTCTTGATGGGGGCGATGGCCTGGTGCTCGAGGGTGGGGGCTCCGCCGTCCCAGAAGAAGCTGGTGCCCCAGGCCAGGTTGCAGAGGCCCGGCGCGTTCCGGTCGCCGGTGCGCCCCTCCACCCCCACGCTGACCCGGCGGGGGTCGGCGAAGCCGTGGGCCTGCTCGTGGCAGCTGGCGCAGGCGATCTCGCCGGTGCGGGAGAGGCGCTTGTCGTAAAAGAGCCGCCGCCCGAGCGCGATTCGCTCGGGAGTGAGGGCGTTGTCGGGAGGAGCCGGCAGCTCGGGGAAGTCGGCGGGCACCGCCGGCAGGGGCGGCGGCGCGCCCTCCCCCGCGCAGCCCAGCAGCAGCAGCGGCCAGGCCCTCATCGGAAGGAGAGGACGGCCCCGCCGGAGATGTGCTCGGCCACCCAGTCGGGCGTCACCACCGACGTCGCCGGCTCGGCCCCGGGCCCGTCGGGCTGGATCAGGCCATCGAGGTCGAACACGATGGTGGGCGGCGTACCCGGCACGGTCACCGGGCCCATCAGCCGGGCCCGCCGGTAGAGCTGATCGAAGCCCATGTGCAGCTGGTACCGGCCCCAGGTGGTCTCGCCCGGCTCGCGCACGAAGCCCTCGAGGCGCACGAACAGGTACTGCGAGCCCCAGCTCCAGTACATGTCGCCGTCCGCGCTGAGCGGAAAGACCCGCTTGGTCGGGTCACCGGCGTTGCAGGGCGCGGGCACCCCCACCCCCAGCTCGAGGCCGGCGTAGCTGCCGGCGGGAGCCAGCAGGGTGAGCGCCGTGGCCTTCTCGGGGTCGACCAGCAGGAGGCCGTAGGGGAGCGGGCGTCCCTGCTCGTCGCCGAGCTGGGCCCCGATCCGGCCGCCCCGAGCGTCGAGCAGGAAGGGCTCGGCGACGAAGGCGTGGAACAGGGTGAACTTCTCCGCCACGCCGTCCTTGCGCATGACCTCCTGGCCGAAGCGCATGGGCTTGCCCCCGGCCTGGATCTCGATCGGGAACACCACCTGGGCGGCGTTGGCCGACTGGCGGGCCGGCGCCGCCGCCGGGCAGGTGGTGGCCGCGGGCGGGCCCGGCTCGGCCGCAGCGGCGTCGGAGGCGCGGGCGTCGACCGGGAGCGGCCCGGCGTCGGGCGGCGGCACCGTGGGGCGGGCGGCGCTTTCGCAACCGGCCAGGACCAGCGCCATCAGCAGGCGGCGCGGCACGGCTCCTCGGAAGCGCGCTCGAGGACTCGCAGCGGGCAGTAGCGGATGGTGAACCGGTCGCCGCCGTACTTGCCCAGGCCCCAGGCGATGGCGTCCTCCAGCTCTCCGAACACGGCGGACGGCCCGGGGTGGCCATCGGGGAACACGCCGAACGAGTCATCCATGACCAGTCATCGAAGGGACCGGTGCGAAATGACGGCGCAAATTTCTTCGCCGGGCGGCCGTCATTCCGGCCGGGCGTGTTCGAAGTCTATGATGTGGGTTGTGCCGCCGCCCCAAAGCGACGACTTCGCGACCCGGTTCATACGAGGTGACCGCGACGTGCTCGAGCAGATCTACCGGGACGCCTTCGACGCCGTCAGGCGGGCGGCCGGCCGCGTGCTGCACGAGCCCGCGGACCGCGACGGCGTGGTCCAGCAGGTGTTCACCGAGGTGGTGTCGAGCCGCACCCTGCGGGCCACCTTCCGGGGGGGCGATCTCTCGTCGTGGCTGGCCGGCATCTCGCGCCACAAGGCCATCGACTACGCCCGCCGCGAGCGCCGGCTCACCGATCTGTCGGTGGTGCCCGAGCCGGCGGTGGCGCCGGGCCCCATCGACGAGTTCCGCCAGGAGCTGGAGCGCTTCGCCCGCCGCCTGCCCGAGGACCGGCGCCGCGTGCTGGAGCTGCGCTTCGTGGCCGGCATGACCCAGGTCGAGGCCGCCGCCGAGCTGGGCATGCCCCGCTCGACGCTGGAGGACTGGGAGAAGCAGATCAAGCGGGCGCTCGAGGAGTATCTGCTTTCGGGCGAGGGGGCCGCATGACCGAGCCGCACGCGTTCGTGGACGATCACTTCGCGGGGCGGGGCACGGCCGCCTCGGACCGCCAGATGTGGCGGCACCTGCCGGGGTGCGAGCGCTGCCGGGCCCGCTACCGCGCCCTCACCATGCTCGAGTCGCTCGAGCCCGGCGGCAACGAGCGGGCCCGCGACCGCATGGCCCGAGCGGTGTTCGCGCCGGTGCCGCGCCGGCGCGCCGTGTGGGGCGCGGCGCTGGCCCTGGCCGCGGCGGCCGTGCTGCTGGTGGCGCTGCCGCGCGACCGCTTCCGGGCCCGCGGCGGCGATCCCGTAGGCGGCGACGGCCCGGCCCTGTCGATCTTCCGCGTGCCGGCGGGCGGCGCTCCCGAGCGGGTGGGCGCGGTGGTGCGCGCCGGCGACGGGCTGGCCTTCTCGTACAGCAACCCGGCCACGGCGAAGGCCACCCACCTGCTGGTGTTCGCCGTCGACCAGGGCGGGCGCGTCTACTGGTTCTGGCCGGCCTGGACCGACGGCGCGTCGGATCCGAGGGCCCTGGCCATCGCAACCGGCGACGCACCGGTCGAGCTGGCGGAGGCCGTGCGCCACCCTCTGCCGCCGGGGCGCCTGACGGTGCACGCGCTCTTCGCGCGGCGGCCCTACCGGGTGCGGGAGATCGAGGCGGCGGTGGCGGGACAGGGGCTGGCGGCGCTGGACGGCGTCCTCGTGACCCAGCCGCTCGAGGTGCTGCCGTGAGGTGGTGGCCGCTGCTGCTGGTCTTCGCGTCGTCGGTGGCGGCGGCCGCGCCCACCTCGCTGGCGGTGGTGGTGGGCAGCAACGCCAGCCCGTCGCGCTCGCAGGATCCCCTGCGCTACGCCGACGACGACGCCATCCAGAACGCGCGCCTGCTGTCGATGCTGGGGGCGCGCCCGGTCCTGCTGGTCAGCCCCGACGCCGAGACCCGCGAGCTGTTCCCCGGCGTGCGCCCCGACGGCCCCGCCACGCAGTCGGCGGTGGTGGCGGCCTTCGAGCGGCTGGCCGCCCAGGCCCGCGGCGCGGCCGGGCCCACCCGCCTTTACATCTTCATCGCCGCCCACGGCGACGTGGAGGGGAACCGCGCCTTCCTGCAGCTCGACGACGGGCGGCTCTGGCGCGACGACCTGGCGGCGCTGGCCCGCCGGGTGAACGCGGGCGAGACCCACGTGGTGATCGACGCCTGCCACGCCTCGCTGTTCGTGGGCAGCCGGGGGCCGGGCGGCGACCGCACCCCGCTGGGGGCGGGCTTCTCGCAGCGGGCGGGCGGACCGGCCTGGCCCGCGCACACCGGCTTCCTGACGGCGCGCTCCTCGGGCGGGCAGACCCACGAGTGGACCGAGTTCCAGGCCGGCATCTTCTCGCACGAGGTGCGCTCGGGCCTGCTGGGCGGCGCCGATCTGGATCTCGACGGCCGGGTCACCTACCGCGAGCTGGGCGCGTTCATCAGCCGCGCCAACCAGGTGATCCCCAACCGCAAGTACCGCCCCGAGGTGATGACCGCGCCGCCCGACGGCGCCCTCGACAGCGTGCTGGCGCTCCTGCCCAGCGGCCCGCCCGCGCTGGAGCTGGAGATCGACGGCGCCGGGCGCGCCTTCGTCGAGAGCGAGCGGGGCGTGCGCCTGGCCGACCTGCACGTGGCCGCGGGCACCCCGGTGCGCCTGCGCCTGCCCACCGATCTGGGGGCCGTCTTCCTCTCGCGCGAGCACCCGCCCGCCGAGTACCACCTGCCGCCCGGCCCGGGGCGGGTGCTGCTCTCCCAGCTCACCCCCGAGTCGCCCCGCGCCCGCGCCCGCGGCGCCGCTCACGAGGCCTTCCGCCACCTCTACGCCCTCCCCTTCGACCGCGCCGCGGTCACCACCTTCCACGCCGACGCCGACCTGGTGGCGACGCCCGAGCCGCCCGTCGAACGACCGCTGCCCCGCTGGGTCCCCTGGGTCACGCTGGCCGCCGGCGCCGCTGCGCTCGCCACCTCGGCCGGCTTCGCGGTCTCGTCGCACCGGCTGCACGGCAGCGCCAGCGCCACCACCGACGGCGTCGAGATCGATCGCCTCAACCGCTCGATGGCCCGGCAGGACCGCGCCGCGGTGCTGAGCGGCGCGGCGGGCGGCGCGCTGGTGCTGGGTGGGCTCGGCCTCCTGTGGTGGAACGGGACGTTCTAGCGGCGGGCTGCATCCACCTCGCAGAGCAGGAACTCGACGTCGCTCCTCGACAGGCCGGCGTCGGCGAGCTGGCGCTTGAGCACGGGGCGGTACTCGTTGCTCCAGCGGGGCTCGGACAGCTGGCGGGTCTCGGCGACGATGCGGACACGCAGGCGCTCCATCAGCGCGAAGCGCTCGGCCGGATCGTGCAGGACCGCGTCGGGGATCCTCGCCACCGGTTGTTCCGGGGCCAGGGCAGCGTGGTAGGCGGCCGGGCTGTCGGTGTGGGGCGTGTTCATGGCGACGAGCGGCTCGTCGCCTCGGGTCCCGGTGTTCGCCGCCCCGCAAGCGGCCAGCAAGAACATCGGCAAAGACAGGATCGCGTTCCGGATCGTCCTCGTGGTCTCCATCTTCCTCCTCCTCGTCGGTGGGCATCGCAAGAGCGGTGCCAGGCGCGGGTTCGGCGCCGAAGGCGCCAACCCGCGCCTGTCCGGGAGTACGCAGGAGCTGGCCTGCATATTTCTGCGCGCGCGAACCTGCAAGACTGCAACGTCTTGCAGCGCTGCCGCTATGGCGCGGTCTTGGTGAGGAACGCGTCGCTGCGCACGATGGCCACCAGCAGCGGGCGGAGCTTCTTGCCGCCCTGGACGTAGGCCTTCTTCAGCTCGTCGAGGGTGCAGCGATCGTCGGGCTCGGTGGCGCGGCCGAGGGCGTAGCGGAACCACTGCTGGGCGATGCAGCCCGAGAAGTCGTCGGAGCCGGCCAGCAGATCGGCCAGGCCCTGCGGGCCCTGGAAGGGATGGCCGAGGAGCTGCCCCACCTCGCCCGAGGAGACGTCGATGGCGTGGCCGTTCTCGCTGGTGCGCCAGCGGCCGTAGCCGTCGTAGTTCTCGAGGACGAAGCCGATGGGATCGAAGTTCGAGTGGCAGGCCCAGCAGCTGCTGTTCATCGAGTGCTGCGCGAAGCGCTCGCGGGCGGTGAGCTCGGGCCTGGGCGGGGAGATCGAGGGGATCCCGCTGGCGGGGGGCGGCAGCTCGAGGCACATCAGCCGGTGCAGCACGAAGGCGCCGCGGCGGACGGCGTGGCTCTGGGCGCCGTCGGCCAGGGTGCTGAGGATGGCGGGCAGGGTGAGGATGCCGAAGCGCTGCTGCGCGCCCAGCGGCTGCAGCATCTCGAAGCCCTCGCCCGCCGGCGCGGAGAGCGCGTAGAAGTCGGCCATCGAGCGGTTGCCGTACATCGGGCCGCGGAAGAGCGCGCTCTGGCCGCCGCTGAAGTCGGCGCCCCACATCCCCACCGCGGTCTCCCGCCCCGAGGTCATCAGCGCCTTGCGCAGCTCGGTCGTGAAGGCGGGCGTGTCGCCGTCCTTGGGGGCGTCGCGCACGTCGTCGAGCCGGAGCCAGCGGCGGTGGAAGTCGCCCACCACCACGGCGGCGCGCTCGGTACCGAGCAGCCGCCGCGCCTGCGCCTCGACCTCGGCCTTGGTGCGCAGCCGCCCCTCGGCCGCCAGCGACAGGAGGATGCCGTCCGGGGTGCTGCCGGTCAGGAAGTAGGAGAGGCGGGTGGCGATCTCGTACGGGGTCAGCGAGGCCAGGCCGGGCAGCGGCCCGGTCGGCTCGCCCACCTCCTTGCGCAGGTAGAAGCTCTCCGAGGCCAGGAGCTGCTGGAGCAGGCGCCGGTAGCCCTGGTCCATGCCGTAGGTGCGCCGGGCCTGCTCGAAGACGGCGAGGAAGTCGCCCAGCTCCTGGGCGCCGAGCGGCCGGCGGAAGGCGCGCAGGCCGAAGGCGGTGATGAACTGGCGCGCGCACTCGTTCTCGCCCGGGGGATCGGGATCGCAGGGGAGGATGGTGGCGCGGCTGATGGTGGCCCGGGCGGCGGCCTGGTCGGCCAGGGCCAGGTACACCTTGGCCAGCTCGCTGGCGAAGGGGCTGGCGCCGGTGTGCTCGGGCAGCTCACCCGAGTCGGGGAGCGCGCTGGTGTCGACGGCCACGCCCAGGAGGTCGGCGATGGTGCTGGCGTACTCCGCCGGGCCGAGCGGCCGGACGGGCGCCGATCCCGGGTGGGCGCAGACGGTGGCCTCGGGGTTGGGCTCCTGGGTCGGCGGTGGCTCGGCGTCCGGGGCGGGGGCGGCCCGGCGGGCCACGCAGCGGTGGGTGGCGAAGTCGCAGAGGTAGTCGGCCGGACAGGGACAGGGGGCTCCCTCGACGGCCAGGGGCGAGGTGCACCCGGCCGCCAGCAAGAGGATCAACAGGTGCCTCATCGTCATGATCATCGAACCAGCCCGCCCCCGGTGACGGTCGAACATCGACTCTAAACCAGATTTTTGCCGGTGCTCCGGGCCGTCATCGGGCAAGATTCGCGCACTTCCCGTGACGCACCCCCTCGATCTGTTCCAGTCCTGGTTCGCGCAGGCCGAAGCCGCCCAGGTCCCCCAGCCCGAAGCCATGGCCCTGGCCACCGCCACCCCCGACGGCCGGCCCAGCCTGCGCTTCGTCCTTTACCGCGGGCGCTCGGGCAACGGCCTGCGCTTCTTCACCAATTACCAGAGCCGCAAGGCCGACGAGCTGTTCGCCAATCCGGTCGCGGCCGGGACCTTCTACTGGCAGCAGCCGCTGGCCCGGCAGGTGCGCCTGGAAGGCTCGGTCGAGCGCCTGGACGACGCCCAGTCGGACGAGTACTTCGCCAGCCGGCCCCGGGGCAGCCAGCTGGCCGCCTGGGCCTCGCCCCAGAGCCAGCCCTTCCCCTACGCCGCCCTCGAGGCCCGCTACGCCGAGCTCGAGCGCGAGTACGCCGGCCGCCCCGTGCCCCGCCCGCCCCACTGGGGTGGCTTCCTGCTGGTGCCGAACCGGGTGGAGCTCTGGGAGGGCCTCGAGCACCGGCTGCACAAGCGGGTGCTGTATGTCGCGGGTCCCTCGGGGTGGACGGCCAGCGAGCTGGGGCCCTAGCCAAGGCGGAGCCGTGAACGGTCGCGTCCTGGTCCTGGCCTCGGCAGTCCTGACAGCGTGTGGGAGCG
>Ga0134123_10000939_pt1 | contig 19138 bp, 14 predicted proteins | sample KB303_FD_96460 | JGI IMG/M metagenome (GOLD analysis project Ga0134123, IMG submission 96460) | Terrestrial soil microbial communities without Nitrogen fertilizer from Kellogg Biological Station, Michigan, USA - KB3-0-3 | ecosystem: Environmental > Terrestrial > Soil > Unclassified ...
CCGCGGCGGAGCTGCTGGACGCCGCGATCATCTGGCTCGTGTACATCGCGATCGAGCCGTACGTACGCAAATACAGCGCGGACATCCTGATGTCATGGAGCCGGCTGCTCAGCGGACGCGTGCGCGACCCCCGCGTCGGCCGCGACATCCTCGTCGGCATCGTCGCGGGCCTGGCAATCGCGATTATCGGCTGTATCGTGGGCCTGGTGCCCGCGTGGCTCGGCTATCCTCCGCCGCCGCCGCGGCAGATGAACCTCGAGTTCATCATGAGCACGAGACGGGCCGTGTCGCTGCTCCTGCGTCTACCCACGAACGCCCTGGCGAACGGCATGCTCATCACGCTGCTGTTCGCGCTGGTGCGCATGGCCGTCAAGCGCACCTGGATTGCGACGATCATCACGATCATCATCGGGACGTTCGTCGTGGTGAGCCAGAACGACGCGCAGTTACTCGGGATCATGGTCGTGTACGGCATGGTGTGGTCCGTGGTCTACATCGGCGTCCTCGTGCGCTTCGGCATGTTCCCGCTGATGATGGCGTATCTGACGAATACGATCGTCACGGCCGGCGGCCTGACACTCGACCCCAGCAAGCTGTACGCGTCCACCGCCATCTGGCTGATCGCGCTCGTCGCGGCGATGGCGGCGTTCGGATATTACGCATCACGCGCGGGCGCGCCGCTGTTCGGGAAACTCGAAACGTGAACACGAGATCCGAGAAACGAGTTACGTTTTCCGTTTCGCGTTTCTCGTCGTTCTCGCCGTAGGCGTCGCGGTCCACGGATCTTCCGGCCACGGATGCTTGGGGTAGCGCCCGCGCAGCTCCTTGCGGACTTCCGCGTACGTGGTGTTCCAGAAACTCCGCAGGTCTCTCGTCGTCTGTACCGGCCGTCCGCCCGGTGACAGCAGCGCGAAGCGCAGCGGTTCTTTGCGCGGGCCGATCTTCGGCGTGTCCGCGAGGCCGAAGAGCTCCTGCAGCTTCACCGATGCCGACACCGATCCGTCGTCTTCGTATTCGAGCCGATGCGTACGGCCGCTCGGGACGGCGACGCTGACGGGCGCGTGCTGTTCGAGCGTCTGCCGTTCCTGAAACGACAGCGCCGCGGCAAGATCGATCTTGTCGAGCGAGCGCGCGCTGAGAGCGGCGCGGCGCACCAGCGCCGCCGTGTCGAGCTCGAGCCCGGCGAATCGCATGCGTCTCAGCAATTGCACGTCCTCCGCGGCAGGCGTGCGATTCGTCCACGCCTCCGCGAGAATCTCCGCCCGCTGTTCCGGATCCGCGTCGACGGGACACTCGGTCAGCGTCAGCGCGTCGTAGCGCTCGATCTCGACCGCTTTGACGACGCCGCGCTCGCGATCGAGGCGGTGGACGACCTCGATGCTCGTCGGCTCGAGCCAGTCGCGATCGACCAGACTGGCGAGACGCACGCGCGCGTCAGGATCGTTGGGCCGCGTCGACGCCTGGACGTCGAGCGCGACAAGGAATTCGCCGTCGACGACGCCGCTTTGTGGCGCCACGGCGGCGCCGGCGCCGCTGGCGAGCAGCAGCCTGGGTGATTGCGGCGCGCGACGTTGAGCGACGCGATCGGGATAGCCGGCAAGGATGGCGCGGCGGAATTCGGTGTCCGGCACAGGTGACGTCCGGCCGAAGCCGGACATGACGAACGTGGCGGATTGCTTGACATGTCCCGGCAACGATTCCCATCGATCGATCGCCGACAGCAGGTCCGATGTCGTCGCCGCGGTTCGCGGCGGCAGCAGATGGCGCTCGGAGAGGATCGCGCAGGCCTGCGCGACGTTCCATGCGCCGCCGGCCGCGACCAGCATGCGGGCGAGCCGCGGATGCAGCGGCAGCCGCTGCATCTTCCTTCCTGTCTCGGTCATCGCTCCGTTCCGGATGGCGCCAAGCCGTTCGAGGAGCGCAAGCGCGGCGGCAATGCGGTCCTCGTCTGGCCGTTCGAACCACTCGAGCTTCCGCGGATCGCTGCCCCACGCGAGGACGTCCAGCACCGGCGCGGACAGATCGACGCGGTGAATCTCCGGTTCTCGGTGCGGACGCAGACGGTCGCGGGCGTCCCACAACCGGATGGCAACGCCGGGCGCCGTTCTCGCTGCGCGGCCCGCCCGCTGATCTGCGGAGTCGAGCGTGATCCGCTCGGTCTCGAGGCTGTCGATGGCGCGGTCGGCGTCGTAGCGCGCGACCTTCTGCAGGCCGGCATCGACGACCGCGGTGACGCCGGGAACCGTAATGGAGGTCTCGGCGACGTTCGTCGCGACGATGATTCGCCGACGGCCGCTGGACGGTTTGCGAAGCACCCGATCCTGTTCGGCCGCGTCGAGCGATCCGTACAGCGGAAGAACATCGGCGTCCCTGCCGGCCCCTCTGGCGTGGAGCTCGTCGATCGCTCTCCTGATTTCAAACGCGCCGGGCAGAAAACACAGCACGTCGCCGCTGCGCGATCCGGCCGTGTTCACGGCATCGGCCACCGACGCGCCCGGCGCGTACGAGATGTCGAGTGGAAACAATCGTCCCGGCACATCCACGATCGGACAGCCGCCCAGGAATGCCGAGACGGCGGCCGTGTCGAGGGTGGCCGACATGACGACGATGCGGAGGTCGTCGCGGGCACGCCAGGCCTGGCGCGCCAGCGCGATGGCGAGATCGGCATGAATACTGCGCTCGTGGAACTCGTCGAGCACGACGGTCCGGAACTCCGTGAGCAGCGGGTCCTGCTGCAGGCGCGCGGTCAGCACGCCCTCGGTCGCGACGAGCAGCTTCGTCCGCGGACCGAATCGTTTCTCCAGCCGGATCTGCCAGCCGATCTCCTCGCCGATCGTCCAGCCGCGCTCCTCCGCAATGCGCTGCGCGATGGCGCGCGCGGCGACCCGGCGGGGCTGCAGCAGGATCAGGGGGCCGTCATCTATTAATGCGGGAGGAACTCGAGTGGTCTTGCCGGCGCCAGGCTGCGCCGACACGACAACTGCGCGAGATTGCCGAACGTGTGCGGCAATCTCCGGGATGAATGAATCTACTGGAAGGGGCTCGAGGCTCGTGGCTCGGGACTCAACGTCCGGCTAAAGCCGGACGCTACGAAAGTGGCTACGAAGTAGCAACGCCGACGCCGATCGGGCAGGTGACGCCGGTGCCGCCGAGACCGCAGTAGCCGTCGGGATTCTTCGCCAGGTACTGCTGGTGGTAGTCCTCGGCGTACCAGAACTCCGGCGCCGGGATGATCTCGGTCGTGATCTTCTTGTAGCCCGCCGCCGACAGCCGCTTCTGAAACATGTCCCGCGAGGCTTCCGCGGCCTGCCGCTGCGCGTCGTTCGCGTAGTAGATCCCCGAGCGGTACTGCGTGCCGACGTCGTTGCCCTGCCGCATGCCCTGCGTCGGATCGTGATTCTCCCAGAAGACCTTCAGCAGATCCTCAAAGCGGATCTGTTTCGGATCGAACACGACGAGTACGACTTCCGCGTGATTCGTCGTGCCGCTGCAGACCTGGCGGTACGTCGGGTTCTGCGTCTGGCCGGCCGCGTAACCGACGGCGGTCGCGTAGACGCCTGGCTGCTGCCAGAACTTCTTCTCCGCGCCCCAGAAGCAGCCCATGCCGAACATCGCGGTCTCGGCGCCGGCCGGAAACGGCGGAACGATCGAATGCTGGTTGACGAAGTGAGGGTTCATCGCTTGTCCTTTTCTTCGAAGCTCAGCGACACGCCGTTCATGCAGTAGCGCAGTCCCGTCGGCTGCGGGCCGTCGGGAAACACGTGGCCAAGATGGCCGCCGCATTTCGCGCAGTGCACCTCCGTGCGCGTCATGCCGTAGGTCTGATCGACGGTCGTCCCGACCGCGTCCTCAGCAAGCGGAGCGTAGAAACTGGGCCAGCCGCTGCCGCTCTCGTACTTCGTGTCCGAGGTGAAGAGCGGCTCGCCGCAGCCGGCGCAGCGGAACGTGCCTTCGCGCTTTTCCTTGTTCAGCGGGCTCGATCCGCGCGGCTCGGTCCCATGCTTGCGCAGGACCTGGTACTGCGTTGGCGTCAGCTCGGCCTGCCACTCCTGATCGGTCTTGGCTTTCATATCACGTCTATGACGGCTACAGCAGCGGAGTAATTGCCTTCTCGAACACATCCATCGTCGCAATCCCGAGATGGCGCGCGACGATGTTGCCTTTGCGGTCGATGATGATGCTCACCGGGATGCTGGGAATCGGATCGTACGCCTTGAGGATGTCTTCCTTCCCTTCGGCGAGCAGCACCGGATAGTTCATCTTCATCTCGGTCGCGTACTTCTTCGCCGTCGTCAGGGAGTCGTCGACCGAGAGGCCGATGATCTCGAGACCCTGCGCGCCGTACTTCTTCTTCAACTCGATGAAGCCGGGAATCTCCGCCTTGCAGGGCACGCACCACGTCGCCCAGAAGTCGAGGATGATCACCTTGCCCTTGAACTCCGACAGGGACACTTTCTTCCCGTCGGTGTTCTTGAACGAGAACTTGAAGTTCGCCGCAGGGGGCGCGGCGAGCACGAGTGCGGCGACGGCCGCGGCGACGAGCTTCATGGCGTCAGCATACCCTTTCCCTCAATGCAGTCGTACGACTTTCCGGTCGCGACGTTCTTGAACTCTTCCGTCCGGCCGTTCGGCCACGAGATTACGACGCGATCGAGGCGGTCGCGGATCCCGACGCCGAAGGTGACCGGCAGCTCCGACTGCGACAGATAGCTCGAACCGCTCTTGACGAGCCGGGACTGCGAGGCGCCGCCGTGAAAGATGCGGACGCTGGCGCCGATGGCGTCGCGATTCGACGCGGTGCCGGTGAGGCGGAATCGCACGAAGCGATTGGCCGACGTCCGATCGTTGCGAAACAGAAAGGCCGGCCCGTTGTTCGTCGTCACCAGCAGGTCGACGTCGCCGTCACGGTCGAAGTCCGCGCAGGCCAGTCCGCGGCCCACCCGGGGCTGCGCGAATTCCCGGCCGGCGTCCGCGGCGGCGTCGCCGAAGACGCCGTTGCCCTGGTTGATGAACAGATGCGGCGGCTGCGCGTAGCCGACGTTGCCGCGAATGTTCCGGACGGTCTCGTCGATGTGACCGTTGGCGACCACGAAATCCAGGTCGCCGTCGAGATCGAAGTCGGCGAACGCGCAGCCGAAACCAAGCGAGTTTCTCGAGGCCGCGCCGACGCCGGATTTCATCGCGATGTCTTCGAAGAGGCCGCGCCCGCCGGCCCGATACAGGCCGATCATCTCGTTGTCGAAGTTCGTGATGGCCAGGCCCGGCACGCCCGAGTTGTCGAAGTCGGCCGCGTCGGCGCCCATCCCCGCTCGCGCCTTGCCTTCGGTGCTGAACGCCAGCCCGGCCTGCACGGCGACATCCTTGAACGTCCCGTTGCGCTGGTTGCGATAGAGCTTGTTCGGCTGCGTGTCGTTGGCGACGAAGACGTCGGGCCAGCCGTCGATGTCGCCGTCGATCATCGCCACGCCGAGCGACTTCGAGCTCGTGTCGAAGATGCCGCACTTCGCCGTGACATCTTCGAACGTCCCGTCGCCGCGATTATGGAACAGCCAGCAGGTGTCTCCGCGGTACGCCTCCGGCGTGCAGTACGACTTGTTCTTCCCGTCGAGGCTGCAGAAGACGTCGCGCTCCGGTGTCCATTTGACGTAGTTGCACACGAAGAGGTCGAGGCGGCCGTCGCGATCGAAGTCGAACCAGAGCGCCGAGGTGCTGAATGCCGTTCGCCCGCCGAGGCCGCTCGCCTGCGTCGCATCGACGAACGTGCCTTTCCCCGTGTTGCGGAACAGCCGGTTCTGGCCGACGCATGTAATGAGGATGTCGGGAAATCCGTCGTTGTCGTAATCGCCGACGGCCGCACCCATGCCGTACATCTCGACGTCGAGACCGGCCGCGCGTGTGACGTCGCTGAAGGTGCCGTTGCGGTTGTTCCTGTACAGCGTCAGCGTGGTGCGTTGCCGCTTGTGCCCCGGCCAGTCCATCCCGTTGACGAGCAGAATGTCGGGCCAGCCGTCGGCGTCGTAATCGATGAACGCACAGCCCGATCCCATCGTCTCCGGCAGGAGCTTCCCGCCGTAGCCGCCGTTGTTGTGGCGGAACTGCAGGCCCGACGACGCGGTGACATCGGTCAGCCTGAAGCCGAGCGACGTCGTCGACCGCGGCTGCGCGACCGCGACCGCGCCGAGGCTCAGGAGAAAGTCGCGCCGGTTCACGGCAGCGTCACGAGGCCGTTGGTGATGGCGTAGACGACGAGCTCGGCGGTCTTGTGGACGCCGAGCGCGTTCATGATGTTCGCGCGATGAACCGCAACCGTGTTCACGCTGAGACCGAGTTTCTCGGCCACCTCGCGGTTGGACATCCCCGAGCAGATCAGCTGCAGCACCTCGAGCTCGCGCGGGGTCAGCGCGTGCGTCCTCTCGCCTTTGAGCGACGCCGGCTTGTTGAGACTGGGATCGAGAACCGTGTCGCCGGCGGCGACTTTCTTCACCGCCGCGGCCAGGTCGAGGTCGAGGGCGTTCTTCAGCACATAGCCGCGCGCACCGTTGTCGAGCGCCTGACGCACGAGCGTCTCTTCGGCGTGCATGCTGAGCATCAGCACCGCGATGTTCGGATGTGTCGCGACGATCTGCTTCGTCGCGGCCAGGCCGTTCGTGCCGGGCATGGCGACGTCCATCACGACGACGGCCGGGTGCAGCTGTCCCGCCATCGCGATCGCCTCGTCGCCATTCGCCGCTTCGCCGACGACGGCAATCGCGTCGTCGTCTTCGAGCATGCGGCGGAAACCCCGGCGCACGAGGCTGTGGTCGTCGGCGAGCAGGACCGTGATCCGGCGGTCAGACATCGGCGGCCTTCGCGGACGCGAGCGGGACTCGCAGGCGAATCAACGTGCCCGCGCCGGCTGCCGGGCGCAGAAAGTCGATGGTGCCGCCGACCAGCGCCGCGCGTTCGCGCATGGCCACGAGCCCGAGGCCGCGGCGGCCTGCCGGCGCGCCGAGGCCTTTTCCGTGATCTTCCACCTCGAGCTGCAGGACGTCGCCGTCGAGCGCGAGGCGGACGCGGACGTCGGTGACGCCGGCGTGCCTGGCCACGTTGCTCAACGATTCCTGCAGGACTCGATACACGTGAATGCCGACCTCGCTGTCCACCGGCCGGGACGCCGCCGGCCGGTCATAGGTTACGTGGAGCCCGAGCTGCCGCTCGATAGTAGAAAGATACCAGTCGATCGTCCGCTCGAGGCCGGCATCCTCGAGAATCGACGGGTGCAGCGTCTGCGAGAGCCCCCGCATGTTGTCGAGGGTCGTCTGCGCGATCTCGCCGATTTCGCGCAGATCGCCCCGAAGCGCCGAGCCCTCGGGCGCCTGACGGCCGGCCCTGCCGAGCATCGATCCCATCGCCGTCAACACCTGTCCGAATTCGTCGTGGAGCTCGCGCGAAATCTCCCGGAGCGTGGACTCCCGGGTCGCAATGAGCTGCTGCGCCAGCTCGCGGCGATCGTCGGACAGCGACGACAGGCGCGCGAACAGCTGCCGGTTCGAACGAATCAGATAGAGACTCGTCAGCGCGATGACGATGAAGGTCGCGGCGAGAAAGACGTAGACCTGCCGCTGCACCTGCGCGTAAATGTCGCGCACCCGGGCGGAGGTCTGTTCTTCGGCCGCGTTGTTGGCGACGAGCAGCCGCGCGACCGCCGTATTCAGCGCGTCCTGCCTCGCCTGCAGCGAAAGCCGGATCTGCTCGCGCGCCTCGGCTTCGTGCCCGCTGCCGGCGAGCGCGAAGATGCGGTCGGCGGCGTCCCAGAACTGCGAGAGCGATCGCGCGAGGTACTCGGTTTGCTCCGGCGTCCTTCGGCTGCCCGCCACCTCGGCTTCGCGCGCGATGGCGCTGTCGAGATCCCCGCGGATGCGCGCGAACTGCGACGACCACGCCGTCAGCGGATACGGCTCGCTGCTGTCGAGCATGTCGCGCATCGCCAGGGCGAGCGCGTTGAGGTCGTTCTGGATCCTGAGCAGCTGGAGGGAATCGGTGCGATTGCGGTCTGCGAGATCGGTCTGCAGCGCGCGCAGGCCCGAGAGCTGCCGCGTCATGTACCACGACACGCCGACCACCGCCGCGAGCGTGACGAAGAGCCCGAGCAGGAGCGCGGGAGTCGGAGACCGGCCGTCGCGCGGCGTCACCAGTTCACCAAATCACTCAATCACCAGACGCGCCAATTATCTTCGACGTGGTGATGATCTGCGCGGAGTGCCGCTGCGCGTGTTCCGCCGCGTGAAACAGCAGACCGAGAACCGTCGACGGCAGCCGCTGGCGGCCGACGTCGCGCGCTTCGTCGAGCGTGCAGAGCGGCGTCGTCCGGACGTGCGTCAGGGCGCGATCGATCGCGGCCTGCGCGAGCCGCACGAGCGTCTCGGCGGACTCGCCGGTTTCTCGTTCTTCCCCGGCAAGGTGTTCGTGCTGCGCGGCCGTCAGTGGTCTGCCCGCCGCGTAGGTCAGCAGGCGATCGAGGCTGCCCGCCAGATGCTTCAGGTGGAACCCGATCGACGCGGCGCCGCCGGGCCGCGCCCAGAGCTGCGCCGCCGGAATGGCCGCAGCGCGGCTGACTTCCTCGCGCACCTGCAGCAGCGAATGCGCCACCGGCTGGAGCTCATCGATGTAATCCGGCAGCGGGCCGCGAAGCCAGACTTCTGGGTGCGTCATGGAGTGCAGATCCTCTCGGCCTCCGGCAAAAAGCCGTCTAGGCCGCAGCTCGAGCGTCTATTCTCTCATCCAGCAGTAAAATATGGTGGTTATGACATTCGCCCGCCGACTCACGGCCGCGGTTTTCGTCGTCATTTTTCCCGCGACGGCGTCGCTCGCCGCGGCCGCGGGCGACACGCGTCTGGCCGATGCGGCGATGAAGCGTGACACGGCGGCGGTTCGAAAACTCATCGATGAAAAAGTCGACGTGAACGCGCCGGGCGCGGACGGGACGCCGGCGCTGCACTGGCTGGTCCGCGTTGACGACTTCGAGACGGCGCGCCGCCTGATTCGCGCGGGCGCGGACGCGTCGAAGCCCAACCGGTACGGGGTGACGCCGATGTCGCTTGCCGCGGCCAACGGCAACGCCCAGATGATCGCGCTGCTGCTCGAGGCCGGCGCCGACGCCAACGTCGTCGACAAGCAGGGCGAGACGGCGCTGATGACGGCGACGCGTGTGGGGAACGTCGACGCGGTGAAGACACTTCTCGATCACGGCGCCGCCGTCGACACGCGCGATCCGGCATTCGAGCAGACGGCGCTGATGATGGCCGTCCGCGAAGATCATCCGGACGTCGTGAAGCTGCTGCTCGATCGCGGAGCCGCGGTCAACGCGCAGACGCGCACCGGCCAGGCGCCGCAGTGGATCCTTCCGAATTCGGTGCCCGGCTTCGGCCACGGCATCGGCATCGTCCGCGGCGGGCTGCCGGACCGTGGATCGCGGTTCCTCATTCCGGGTGCGATGACGCCGCTGCTCTATGCCGCGCGCGACGGACGCACGGAGACGGCGAAGACGCTCCTCGCCGCCGGGGCCGAACTCGAACGCACGGACGCCAACGGGATCACGCCGCTGCTGATGGCGATCACGAACAACCACGTGGACACGGCGCGGTTCTTCATCGAACGCGGCGCCAACGTGAAGGCGACCGATTGGTACGGCCGCACGCCGCTCTGGGCGTCGGTCGAACTGCGAAACATGGACGTCGACAGCTCGACGTTCGAAAACGGCGTCGATCGCGCGCCGGCGCTCGAGCTGATCAAGCTGCTGCTCGACAAAGGCGTCGACGTGAACGTCAGGACGAAGGAGGTCCCGCCGATTCGGCGCCAGATGCTGCGCGTGACGGGCGATCTCTCCTGGGTGGACTTCACGGGGCAGACGCCGTTTCTTCGCGCGGCGCTGGCCGCGGACGTCGACGTGATGCGGCTGCTGCTGGCGCACGGCGCCGACCCGAAGATTCCCGCCTTCGCGGGCACCACGGCGCTGATGGCCGCGGCGGGCGTCAACTGGGTCGTCGATCAGACGACCGACGCGGGTCAGGCGGCGCGGCTCGAGGCGGTCAAGATGTGCTACGACCTCGGGATGAACGTGAACGACGTGAACTCGATGGGCGTCACGGCGCTCATGGGCGCGGCCAACCGCGGCTCCGACGACATCATCGAGTTCCTCGTCTCGAAAGGCGCGAAGCTCGATGCGAAGGACAACGAAGGCCGCACGGCGCTCGTCTGGGCCGAAGGGGTCTTTCTCGCCACGCACCCGGCACGGTCCAAGCCCAGCTCGATGGCGCTCCTCAAGAAGCTGATGAACCCGGCGGCAGCCAACTGATGAAACCGTTCGGACACTTCGTCCTCGCCGGTTCGTTCGCGCTCGTCGTCGCCGCCGTTGTCCCCGGCGGCGCGCAGGCGCCGTCCGCCGCGCCGCAGCAGCCGGCGCTGCTCACGCAGTACTGCGTGACGTGTCACAACCAGCGGCTGAAGACCGCGGGACTGCTGCTCGACGGCATGGACGTCGAACACGTCGGCAAGGACGCCGCCGCCTGGGAGAAAGTCGTGCGGAAGATCCGCACCGGCATGATGCCGCCGAGCGGGGCGCGCCGGCCCGAGCGCGCCCTGCTGGACAGCTTCGCCGCGGACCTCGAAGGCCGCCTCGATCGCGCGGCCGTCGCGGGTTCCAGCCTGGACGCCCCTGCGCTCCATCGCCTCAATCGCAGCGAATACGCGAATGCCGTCCGGGACCTGCTGGCGCTCGACATCGACGTCGCGACGCTGCTGCCGGCCGATGCCTCGAGCGAGGGCTTCGACAACATCGCGGACGCGCTGGGCGTCTCGCCGTCGCTCATCGGGAGCTACGTGTCGGCGGCGATGAAGATCAGCCGTCGTGCCGTCGGCGATCGGACGCTGACACCGACGCAGATCACCTACACCGTGCCCGGCGCGCTCGTGCAGGACAAGCACATCGAAGGACTGCCGCTCGGCACGCGCGGCGGCCTGCTTGTGCGGCACACCTTTCCGCTCGACGCGGAGTACGAGTTCAGCGTCAGCGGCGCCGGTCCCGGCGGCGGCGGCGCCGGCGGCACGACGATCGACGTCACGCTCGACGGCGAGCAACTGAAGGCCCCGAACGTCCGCAGCTTCAGGATGCCGGTGACGGCCGGGCCGCACATGATTGGCGCCGCGCTCGTCGACCGCGTCCGCGGCGCAGGCGTCGACGAGCAGTACTCGGACTTCCGCGTCAACTCCAGGTTCGTCGCCGGCGGCGGCATCGGCACCGTCGTCGTCACTGGACCGTTCAAGGCCACGAGTCCCGGCGACACGCCCAGCCGGCACCGCATCTTCGTGTGCCACCCCTCCAGCGCGAACGACGAGCCTGGATGCGCGAAGAAGATCGTCTCGACCGTCGCGCGCCGCGCCTATCGACGTCCCGTCTCAGACGAGGAGGTCGCGACGCTGATGACGTTCTACGACAAGGGCCGCGCGGACGGCGACTTCGAGACCGGCATTCAGCAGGCGCTCGCCCGCGTGCTCGTGGCGCCGGCATTCCTCTACCGCGCCGAGACCGAGCCGGCGGGGACGAAACCCGGCGCGCCGTACCGGCTGAGCAATCTGGACCTCGCCTCGCGCCTGTCGTTCTTCCTCTGGAGCAGCATCCCGGACGACGAACTGCTCGATGCGGCGGCCAAGGGCCAGCTGCGCGATCCGAAGGTTTTGCAGCAGCAGGTCAGGCGCATGCTCGCGGATCCGAGGTCGGAGGCGCTGACGAACAACTTCGCCGGGCAGTGGCTGTTCCTGCGCGACCTCGCCAACGTGCAGACGTCGGCGAGCAACTTCGACGACAACCTCCGCCAGTCCTTCCGCAGGGAAACGGAGATGCTGTTCGGCAACGTCGTCCGCGAGGACGAGAGCCTGCTGACGCTGCTCAATGCGAATTACACGTTCGTGGACGAGCGGCTCGCGAAGCATTACGGCATCCCCAACATCTACGGAAGCTATTTCCGCCGTGTCGACCTGCCCGCCGACAGCCCGCGCCGCGGCCTGCTCGGCCAGGGCAGCATCCTGACCGTGACCTCGGTGGCGACGCGTACCTCACCCGTCACACGCGGCCGCTGGATTCTCGAAAACCTGCTGGGTACGCCGGCGCCGATTCCTCCGCCGGGCGTGGACACCAATCTCGAGAAGAACGCCGAGGAGGTCAAGAACACCTCGCTCCGTCATCGTCTCGAAGCGCACCGCTCGAACCCGACGTGCGCGTCGTGCCACAAGATCATGGACCCGATCGGCTTCGCGCTCGAGAACTTCGATCACGTCGGGACGTGGCGCGACGTCGACGGCAAGACGCCGGTGGACTCGTCGGGCCAGCTCGTCGACGGCACGACGTTGAACGGCCCGGCGGATCTGCGTCAGGCCCTGTTGTCGCGATCGGACGCGTTCGCCACCAACGCCACCGAGAAACTCTTCACCTACGCGCTGGGCCGCCCGGTGCAATACTTCGACATGCCGGCGATCCGCTCGGTCGTGCACCGCGCTGCACAGAACAACTACCGGTTCTCATCGCTCGTGCTCGGCGTCGTCTCCAGCGACGCCTTCCAGATGAAAATAAAGAAGGTTTCCTGATGTTCATCACAAAAAAGCACCTCTCGCGGCGGACCTTCCTGCACGGCGTCGGCGTGACCATCGCGCTGCCGTTCCTCGAGTCGATGGTTCCGGCGGGCACGGCGCTCGCGCAGACCGCGGCCAGGGGAAAGACGCGCTTCGGCGCGATCTACTTCCCGCACGGCGCGACGATGGACAAGTGGACGCCGGCGGCCGACGGCAGCAACTTCGATCTCTCGGAGATCCTGCAGCCGCTGAAGCCGTTCACGAAGCAGGTGAACATCATCAGCGATCTGAGTCATCCCCAGGCGTACGGCGGGGGCTCCGCGACGTCGAACCACAACCGCTCGGCCGCCACGTTTCTGAGCGGCGCGCACGCGGAAGCCGGTCCCAAGCCGCACCTCGGGATCACGATGGATCAGTACGCGGCGCAGCACATCGGGCAGGACACGCCGCTGCCGTCGCTCGAGCTCATGATCGAGGAAGCGACGCTCAGCTGCGGCGACGGGCTCAGCTGCGCGTATCGCGACACGATCTCCTGGCAGAACGCGACGTCGCCGCTGCCGATGGAGAACAACCCGCAGGTGGTCTTCGAGAAACTGTTCGGCGACGGCAACACCGACGCCGAGCGCCGCGCGCGCCGTGAACAGGCCGTCAGCCTGCTCGACTCGGTCGTCGGCGAGGTGTCGTCGCTGCAGAAGAAGCTGCCCGCGGTCGATCGCTCGAGGCTCGACCAGTATCTGGGCGACATCCGTGAAGTCGAACGCCGCATCCAGAAGGCGTCACAGGAGTCGTCCACGGAACTGACGCTGCCCACGCTGCCGACCGGCGTGCCGAAGGACGTCGAAGCGCACATCCGGCTCATGTTCGATCTGCAGGTGCTCGCCTGGCAGGCGGACATCACCCGCGTGACGACGCTGCTGATGGCGAAGGAGCTGAGCAACGCCGTGTATCCGAAGAGCGGCGTGCGCGACGCGTTCCACATCCTGTCGCATCACTCCAACCTGCGCGACAACATGGATCGCTTCGCGGTCCTCAACCGCTACCACGTCACGCTGTTCACGTATCTGCTGGACAAGCTGCGGTCGCTGCCCGACGGCGACGGCACGCTGCTGGATCATTCGTTGATCCTCTACGGCAGCGCGATGAGCGACGGCAACCAGCACAATCACGGTCCGCTGCCGGTGATTCTTGCGGGCGGCGCGAACGGCACGCTCAAAGGCGGCCGCCACATCCGCAATCCCAAGGACACGACGATGTCGAACCTGCTCCTCGCGATGCTGGACAAGCTCGCGATTCCGACGGAGAAGTTCGGCGACAGCACGGGGATGATCCAGATCTGATCGCTCGCCTGAAGTCTCACGCTCCTGGAGCGCGCGGCTTCAGCCGAGCGTTATTCGTGGCGCAGCGCTACGGCCGGATCCAGCTTCGACGCGCGGCGGGCCGGCAGGTAACACGCGAGAAGCGCGACGGACGCGAGGGCGAGGCCGAGCGCAACCGGTGTCATCGGCTCCCGGGCCGGCAGCATCGGAATCATCGCCATCAGCACCTGCGAAACGCCGTACGCCCCGAACGCTCCCAGCGCGACCCCGAGCACAATGAACCCTCCGCCACGCTGTAACACGAGTCGAAGCACGTCCCCTGCCTGCGCACCAAGCGCCATGCGGATGCCGAGCTCTCCGGTCCGCTGCGTGACCGAGTACGACGTGACGCCGTAAATGCCGATTGCCGCGAGGCCCAGACCGAGGATGGCAAAGCCTCCGAGCAGCGACGCAAACAGCTGGGTGCTTCCGAGGTTCTGATCCACGACGGCGCGCGCCGCCCTGATCCGGTTGAGCGGTTGCTCGGGAATGAGCTCCGCCGCCACGCGCCGCAGCGGCTGTGTCAGCGCAGCCGGCGGCAGCGTGGTCCGCACCGTGAGGTTGACGAACACCAGCGGCTGCTGCGCCATCGGCAGAAACGCCTGGAGGCGCGTGTACGGCTCGGCGAGGCTTCCGGGGAACCCGACGTCGTTGACGACGCCGACGACCTCCATCCAGCGGTTCCGATCCGAGGTCGGCCCTGGAAATTTCAAACGCTTGCCAAGCGGGCTCTCGTTCGGCCAGTACGCCTTCGCGGTGCGGTCGCTGATGACGATGACCGGCGGCTTGTCCGCGACGTCGTTTTCGGTAAACAGGCGGCCCGCGAGCAGCCGGATGCCGAGCGTCTCGAAGTAGCTGACGCTGACGGGTTCCCTGAAGACCTCGTGATAGTGACCCTGCTGGGGCTCGGGCTGACCCTCGGCGACCAGTGGCCCGCTCCCGTTGAACCCGCTGATCGGCTGCGACAGGGAGAGCGCGACGTCGGAGACGCCAGGCAGCGCACGAACCCGCTCCTCGAAGGCACGCAACAACGTCAGGCGCTGCGGCGGCGTCGCGTATTTCGGGCCCAGGAGCAGGAACTGTGCGGTCACGAGGCCATCCACGCGCCAGCCAGGATCCTGTTGTCCGAATCTCTGCAGTCCGCGCAGAAAGAGGCCTGAGCCGGTCAGCAGGACGAGCGCGAACGCCACCTCGCTGACGATCAGCGCGTGCTGGAAACGCGAGTGCGAGGCGGAGCTCGAGCCCCGCGGCCGGTCACTCAGTGCGTGATTCACGTCGGCGCGCGAGGACAGCAGCGCGGGGACCACGCCGAACAGCAGACCGGTCAGCGCTGCGCAGATCAGCGTGAACGCGAACACGCGGACGTCGAGCGTGACGCGCGCAAGCGGAAGATCCACGAACAGCCGCCGGTTGACGAGCTCGACGACAAGGCGCGCGACGAGAAAGCTGGCGATGCCTCCAGCCAGCGCCACCACACCGCTCTCGGTGAGCGACTGGCGCAGCAGCCGGACGCGTCCGGCGCCGAGCGCCGCGCGAATCGAGTGCTCGCGAACGTGTGCCGCGGTTCTCACGAGCTGCAGGTTCGCCAGATTCGCGCACGCGATCAGCAGCACGAAACCCGAGAGGCCGAATGCCAGCCACATCGCGCTCCGGCCCACATCGTCCACCTGCGAGCGCTGGAGCGGCTCGAGACGAAGACTCTCGTCCTGGTTCAGCTTGGTTTCCTTCGACAGGTTCGCCGCAAGCTGGATCATCGACTGTTCGGCCTGCGCTCGCGTGACGCCGGCCTTGACGCGACCGACTTCCTGAAAGGAGTTGTTGAACCGTTGCTGCCGCTGCTGGACGGGAATCAGAAACGGCCGCCAGAGATCGATCGGCCCCCAGAGCAACTGGTGTTCGAAACCCGGCGGCATCACGCCGACGATGGCGACGCTCTGACCTTCGAGTCGCAGTGTTTTCCCGATCGCTGAGCGGTCGGCGTTGAAATGACGCCGCCAGAACGCGTCGCTCAGGATCACGACGTTGTTCGCGGACGGCTCATCCTCCCCTTTCGTGAACCAGCGGCCCAGAGCAGGCGGCACGCCCAGTGTGGGGAAGAAGTCTGATGACACCTGGAGGCCCTGCACGCCTTCCGCCGGCTGTCCGTCGGCCGTGAGGCTCTGACGCAGGAGGCCATAGAGGGCCAGGTGTTCGAAGACCGTGTTACGTGAGCGATGGTCGAGAAAATTCGCGAATGAATGCGGCCAGCTCTGCGAGTGGATCGACGTTCGGAACACACGCATCAGCCGATCGGGTTCTGGATACGGCAGCGGCCGCAGCATGTACGTGTTCAGCACGCTGAACATCGCCGCGTTGGCGCCGATGCCGAGCGCGAGCGTGATGACGGCGACGACGGTGAACGCCGGCGTCCGCCGCAGCGAGCGCACCGCATGGAGCAGGTCCTGGCGAAGGTCGTCGAGCCAGGCAAAGGAGCGCGCATCTCGATGGAGATCCTTCGCGTGCTGAACGCTGCCGAACGCCTTCAGCGCCGCGGCGCGCGCGGCCTCAGGCGACAGGCCCTTGCGCTCGAAGTCGTCCTGCATCAGCGTCACGTGGGCATCGACTTCGCGTGACAGCTCGGGCTCGGCCCACCCGGGACCGAACGCATTGAACACGCGGGCGAGAAACCGCTTGATCGGCGCCATGACTATCCCTCGTCCATAAGAAGTTTTTCGACCAGATCGGCGAGCCTCCGCCAGCGCTCGGTCTGGCGCGCGACGTCGCGGATGCCTGCTTTCGTGATGCGATAGAACTTCGCGTCGCGATTGGACTCGGTCTTCTGCCAGGCTCCTTTAATGAACCCCTGCTGCTCGAGCCGCACCAGAGCCGGGTAGAGCGAGCCTTGATTGAGCACGAAGGGATGGTCGGCCACCTGTTCGAGCCGTGCGGCGAGCGCGTAGGCATGGAGGGGCCCCATCGTCTGAAGCGCGCGCAGGACGATCAGGTCGAGCGCGCCCTGGAGCAGTTCCACCGGCGGCTTGTGTCCACTAGACATCCAAGTGATCTCCCGTCCGCCGTTAGACGGGGGCGCCGGCCCTCGGGTTGGCTGAGGCGCAGATTTCTCCATCTGCGCCGCTCGGGACCTTTGCGGTTTCTGCAATACCGAGAGGAGTGTTCTTCGAATTCAGGCCTGAATTCGTCGATCGCGGGTCGCGCGTGGTTCTTGCATCGCGCGGCCGGCATGCATCCAGATCGATTCGTCCGCGAGAACACCATCATCGGGATCTTCAACTACTGCACGCGGCGGTGCGAGCGTTGTCCATTCACCGAGCGCTGCACGCTGTATCTGAGCGAGCAGGATTACCAGCGGCGCCATCCTGAGGCGGAGTGGCAGGATCAGGTCCGCGATTCGTTTGCGGAGACCTTCCGGCTGCTCGAGGAATGGTGCAGGCGCGAGGGCACCGACTTCGCCGAGTTGTGCCGCGAGGCGGACGAGGAGGCGAAGAACGACGCCAGCGGGCCCGCGGGCGAAGATGTCCGCGGCGATCCGCTGCAGAAGCTGGCGACCGCGTACATGCACGCGGCGTTGAACATCATGGACGCGATGACGGCTGCGCGTTCGCTTCGACGCTGGGGCGCAGAGATCGACGAGGCGCTCGATATGATCACGTGGAATGCGAGCATGCTCAGCGCCAAGGTGCACCGCGCGCTGCACGGGCAGGCCGAGCAGGGTCTGTTGCACCGGGACGATCCGGTGCAGAACGACTGGAACGGATCGGCAAAGGTCGCGCGGATTCTCGTCGAGGAGTCGCGCGAGGCGTGGACGGTGGTGATGAGGGTGGGGGAAGCGCCGGCCGAGTCGCCGCTTCTCGAGCTCGTCAGCTTGCTCAATCGTCTCGAGTGCGCGTTGCGCGAACGCTTTCCGCGTGCGCTCGAGTTCGTGCGGCCTGGGTTCGACGCCGCGCCGCCAACTCAAGTACTGCCTCGGCCGTGAGGTGAACAGCGCGACTGTTGCGCGTCGGTGCTGTTTTTGCACCTCGAAGAAATCATGGCGGAGACGCTCGCGCATTTCATGACGCCGATCTCAACGCCAGATGGGTTGTCATTTGAGGCTCAGGCGTGCGGCGAAGAAGATGCGGACGGGCTGTGGCGCGCCTGGATTGAGTTCACCCCGCTCGGCCGGGGCCGAAAATTCAGGACGGGCCGCGAGACAACTCAACCGAACCGCCTCGACGCACGCTACTGGGCTCTCGGCCTGACACAGATTTATCTGGAAGGCGCGCTCAACCGAGCGATGGAGGGTCCGGCGATCCCGTTTCGCATGCGGCGGTCGCCTCGCGGGTACCTCATCATCGACCGCCGTGCGCGACGGCGTCCGTAGGCGTACAAAGCAAAAGGCCCGACGCGTTTCGCATCGGGCCTTCGGCTGTCGTGTATGACTGCCGGCAGCGACCTACTCTCCCACACAGTTTCCCATGCAGTACCATCGGCGGTATCAGGCTTAACTTCCGTGTTCGGAATGGGAACGGGTGTGACCCTGATCCTATGACCACCGGCATACTTATTCCGGGGTTCATTCCCCGGATCTTGCTGCCTGGGGTCTGATGCTTCGCGGCGTCGTTCACAAGCGACGCATAGCGCTACGTGCATCAGTCGTCCCAGACAATCTTTCAAAGAACAGGTTGCAACGCGGCGTTGCAACTGACTCCTGAATATCCTGCAAACGGTAGTTTCTCGTTCCACATGCACACAGCGTTCTTGTTGTGCATTAAACCTTCGAGCGAACTCGAAGGTGGCAATAGAAAATATGGTCAAGCCTCACGGCTGATTAGTATCGGTAAGCTCAACGCCTCGCGGCGCTTACACACCCGACCTATCGACCTGGTCATCTTCCAGGAGCCTTTAGGGATCTTGCGATCCAGGGAAGTCTCATCTTGTGGAGGGTTTCACGCTTAGATGCCTTCAGCGTTTCTCCCTTCCGAACGTAGCTACCCGGCGCTGCCGCTGGCGCGACAACCGGTACACTAGAGGTCCGTCCAACCCGGTCCTCTCGTACTAAGGTCAGCCCCACTCAAACTTCCTGCGCCCATGGCAGATAGAGACCGAACTGTCTCGCGACGTTCTAAACCCAGCTCACGTACCACTTTAACCGGCGAACAGCCGGACCCTTGGAACCTGCTACAGCTCCAGGATGTGATGAG
>Ga0134123_10000942_pt1 | contig 19099 bp, 15 predicted proteins | sample KB303_FD_96460 | JGI IMG/M metagenome (GOLD analysis project Ga0134123, IMG submission 96460) | Terrestrial soil microbial communities without Nitrogen fertilizer from Kellogg Biological Station, Michigan, USA - KB3-0-3 | ecosystem: Environmental > Terrestrial > Soil > Unclassified ...
ATTCGCCGCCGGAGCACTGCAGGAGCGCGAGCAGAGCGAATGGCCGCCGTTTGCGCGCATCGCACTGCTGCGCGCCGAAGCGACCACCGCGCTCGCACCCATGAAATTCTTGCGTGCGGCGCAAGCCGCCGCGCATGTCGAAGCGCTGCGCGGCGTACAGCTCCTCGGCCCGGCGCCGGCGCCCATGGAGCGACGCGCCGGCCGTTATCGCGCGCAGCTGCTGCTGCACTCGGCTACGCATTCTCCGTTACAGAAGTTCATGAGCACCTGGCTGCCGGCGCTGGAAACGCTGCCGGAAGCCCGCCGCGTGCGCTGGTCCATCGACGTGGATGCGTTGGACCTGAGCTGAAGCCCGACCCACAGCTGCTAGACTACGTTCAGTCAGTACTGACTGAAGTTCTCCTGCTGTGAAATTTCGCGTCGAACAACTCGTCCAGGCCGCGCTCGCCACTCTGCCGGCGGACGTTCTGCCCGCCGACATCGTCCGCCCTGTCGTCGACATCGAGCGCACGCGCGATGCCGCGCACGGCGATTTCGCGACGAACGTGGCGTTGCAGCTGGCAAAACCGGCACGCCGCAATCCGCGCCAGCTGGCGCAGGCGATTCTCGCCGCGCTGCCGGCGAGCGAGCTGATCGAGCGGGCTGAGATCGCTGGACCCGGGTTCATCAACTTCCATCTGTCGGCGCAGGCGTATCAGCAGGAGCTGTCGCGCATCTTCGCGCTGGGTCCCGCGTACGGTTACAGCAAGCGCGGCGCCGGTACGAGCACGGTAGTCGAATTCGTGTCGGCCAACCCCACCGGGCCGCTGCATGTCGGCCACGGCCGGCAAGCGGCACTCGGCGATGCACTTGCCTCGCTGTTGCAATCGCAGGGCTATCAGGTGAGCCGCGAGTTCTATTACAACGACGCCGGCGCGCAGATCCAGAACCTCGCGCTGTCGGTGCAGGCGCGCGCGCGCGGCATCAAGCCTGGCGAGCCCGGCTGGCCCGAAGCTGCGTACAACGGCGAGTACATCCAGGACGTCGCCGACGATTTCGTCGCGAAGAAAACCGTGACCGCGCTGGACGGCGCGGCGGTCAAGGCGACCGGCAAGGTCGACGATCTCGAGGCGGTCCGGCGGTTCGCGGTGGCGTACCTGCGCCACGAGCAGGACGTCGATCTGCAGAAGTTCGGCGTGCGCTTCGAGGTCTACTACCTGGAGTCGAGCCTCTACACCGACAGCAAGGTCGACACGACCGTCAAAGCACTCGTCGCGAGCGGCAAGACGTACGAGAAGGACGGGGCGTTGTGGCTGCACACAACCGAGTACGGCGACGACAAGGATCGCGTGATGCGCAAGTCGGACGGCACGTACACGTACTTCGTGCCGGATGTCGCGTATCACGTGACCAAGTGGCAGCGCGGCTTCGGCGTCGCCATCAACGTGCAGGGCACCGATCATCACGGCACGATCGCGCGCGTGCGCGCCGGCCTGCAAGCGCTCGACATGGGCATCCCGCAGGGCTATCCCGATTACATCCTGCACAAGATGGTGCGAGTGATGCGCGGCGGCGAGGAAGTGAAGATCTCCAAGCGCGCGGGCGAGTACGTCACGCTGCGCGACCTGACCGAGTGGGTCGGCCGCGACGCCGTGCGGTTCTTCCTGATCTCGCGCCGTGCGGATACGGAGTTCGTGTTCGACGTGGATCTGGCGCTGTCGCAGAGCGAGGAGAATCCGGTCTACTACGTGCAGTACGCGCACGCGCGCGTGTGCAGCGTGTTCCGCCAGTTGCAGGAAAAGGGGCACGTTCACGACCGCGAGCTCGGCGAGCGCAATGTCGCGCGCTTGAGCGAGCCGCACGAGAAGGCGCTGATCCGGCGCGTTACTTATTATCCCGAGCTGCTGGAAAGCGCAGCGCGCGCGCTCGAGCCGCATCAGCTGGCGCACTATCTGCGCGATCTCGCCGGCGACTTCCACACTTACTACAACGCGCACACCTTCATCGTCGACGACGTCGGCCTGCGCAATGCGCGGCTCAATCTCGTGGCCGCGACCCGGCAGGTGTTGGAGAACGGCCTGAAGCTGCTCGGCGTGTCGGCTCCGGAGAAGATGGAGAAGTTGTAGTGGCGCGCGACTACAAGAACTCGAAGCGCCGCACCGGAGGCTCCGGCAATCTTTCCGGCATCGCCGGCTTTGTCGTCGGACTGGCGCTCGGCCTCGCGGTCGCAGTCGGCGTGTACCTGTTCGATCGCCGGCCGGCAGCACGCCTCGCGCAGGAATCGCCGCCGATGACGCGCGATGAAGCGCCGGCCGCCGCGAAGACCGCCAAGCCCGCACCGGCGTCGCAGGACGCGGAAACGCAGTTCGAGTTCTACGACATGCTGCCGAAGTTCGAAGTCGTGATTCCGGAGCAGGACGGCACGGCACCGCCCGCAGCCGGCCCGGGCGCAGGCCCGGTGCAGAAACCCGGCGCCTACATCCTGCAGGCAGGCTCGTTCCGCAACCATTCCGATGCAGACCGCGTGCGCGCGCTGATCGCGATGCAGGGTGTGGAGTCGAAGATTCAGAAGGTCACGATCGACCGCGACACCTGGCATCGCGTCCGCGTCGGCCCGATCACGAATTTGCAGCAACTGGAAGACACGCGCAGCAAGCTGAGGAATGCGCAGATCGATGCGCTGGTGATCAGGGTCGGGGAATAAGAAGTCGGGCTTTAGCCCGACTCCTCGCCGAATTGCACGTACGCGCGCACCGGAAACGTCGCGCCTCCCTTCCACGCAATCGGCACCGCATGCAATCGCCCGCCCTGCGCCGGCAGCGCAACCAGGTTCGTCATGTGCTCGCAGATCGGAATCCCCGCGCCGAGCAGGATCGTGTGCGCCGGTCGCACCATGTCCGTCACGTCATCGATGTTCACGGAATCGATGCCGACGAACGCGGCTCCCGCAGCCACCAGATGCTCGCACGCCGCGGCATTGAGAAACGGGTTGTCGCGTCCGTAGCGCTCGGTGCGCCAGTGCTGACTGAAGTCGGTCCAGACCAGCACGGCCGCGCCCCGCACGTCGGTGCCTTTGAACAGCTCCGGACCCACCGCGCGGCCGAGCGAGCGCGCATCGAAAACTCGCACCGGCACGTGCGCGACGCGTTCGAGCGGCAAGCCCGCGAGGTCGGTCGCGCCGCGATGTCTGTGCAGCGGCGAGTCCACGTACGTACCCGTGTTGCCGCACAGGTGCAGCGAAGCGATCAGGAACTCCGACTTGTTCTGATAGCGAGCGCGCGAAGTGTCGTGATCGATGATGACGTGCGCCTCGGGCACGGGCAGCCCGGGATACGTCACCATCCCCGGCTCGATGACGTGGCTGACTTCGATGAACCGCGGCATCAGTCTTCAGCGAGCTGCCGGAAGTCGACGCCGAGCGAACGCAGCTTGCGATACAGATGCGTGCGCTCCATGCCGACACGCTTCGCCAGCTGCCCGACTTTGCCATTGCACAGGATCAGCTGCTGTTGCAGGTACGCGCGCTCGAAATGCTCGCGTGCTTCGCGCAGCGGCAGTGCCAGCAGGTCCTGCTTCACGAGCGGCTCGTTGGTCGGCGTGTGCGCGGCGAGCTCGCGCTCGATCTCTTCGAGCTTGATCTCTTCTTCGCCGCCCATGATCAGCAGCCGCTGCACGAGATTGCGCAGCTCGCGCACGTTGCCGGGCCACGGATAATTGCGCAGCCGGTTCTGTGCAGCCACGCCGAAGCGACGGAACGGCAGATGTTGTTCGTCGACCAGCCGCTCGACGTAGTAACGCAGCAGATCCGGCACGTCCTGCGCATAGTCGCGCAGCGGCGGCACCTGCAAAGTGATCACGTTCAAACGTGACAACAGCTCGAGCCGGACACCCGAGGTGTCCTCGGCGTTGAGGAAGCGCGCAGTCGCGGACGCGATGATGCGAACGTTCGACTTCACCGGCGTTGCGCCGCCGACGCGAGTGAACGTCTGCGCTTCGAGCGCGGCGACCAGCAATCCTTGCGCCCTCTGCGACAGATCTTCGATACCGTTGATGAACAGCACACCGCCGCCAGCCTGTTCGAAGACTCCCGCGTGGACGCCGCCTACATCTTCGGTTCCGTGCAACGCAGCCGCGGCACCTTCATCGCTCACGCCCGTCGCGACCAGTTGCACGAACGGTCCGGCAGAACGCGGGCTCAACGAGTGAATGTAACGCGCGAACGACTCGCGCCCGGACCCCGGCTCACCGACGATTAACACCGGCGTGGAGTGCGGAGCGATCTGCTGAGCTTGCTCGCGCACCGCGTGCATCGCGCGGCTCTTGCCTACCGGCGCGATCAGCGGCGGCACGAGCGAGCGGCCCGACTGGCGGCGATTGCGGCCGGAATCGAGCGCGCGCTCGACGGTGCGCAAGAGCTTGGCGAGCGACAGAGGCTTCTCGACGAAATCGAATGCGCCGAGCCGCGTCGCTTCGACGGCGGTCTCGACCGTGCCGTGGCCCGACATCATCACGACCGGGCAGGAGGCGCCGTTCGGCTGCGCCCATTCGCGCAGCAGGGTGATGCCGTCGGTGTCGGGCATCCAGATATCCAGCAGCACGAGGTCGGGATCGTGCTGCGTGCGGATGGCGCGCGCCTCGGACGCGTCCGCGGCGACGTCTACTTCATAACCTTCGTCCGCCAGGATCTCCTTGAGGAGCCCGCGGATCTCGGATTCATCGTCGACGACCAATATGCGCGCAGCGCTCATGCACGTTCCCTCCTCGCTCCCGTGCGCCGCTCGCGAGTCGGTCCGGTTCGCACGCCAGCGGTCAACGGCAGCTCGATCCGCACGCGCGCGCCACCCGTTCGCGCGTTGTCGGCCTCGATTCTGCCGCCATGTTCTTCGACAATCTTCTTCACGATCGCCAGCCCCAGGCCGGTGCCCTTCGATTTCGTGGTCACGTACGGATCGAACACCTGGCCGATGACGTCGGGCCGGAAGCCCGGGCCGTTGTCCTCGACGGTGATCTCGGCCAGCCGGCCCTCGGCCCGCTCGACCAACCGCGTCTCGACGCGGATTTCCGGATCCCGTGCACCTTCCAACGCCTCGATGGCGTTGGCAAGCAGATTGTGAATGATCTGCCGCAGGCGCCCGCGGTCGGCCTCGATCTCGGTCAATGCGGGATCCAGCGTCAGCTTCGGGCGGGCGATCCGGCCTGCCTCGCGGTTGCCGGCGCGGTACAGCTCCGCGACCTCGGCAATGAGCTGGTTCAGGTCGAAGCGTGACACATCCATCTCCGGCGCGCGCGCATATTCGCTGAAGGCGTTGACCATCTCTTTCATGGCCTCGACCTGCTGCACGATGGTGTGCGTCGCCCGGTCCAGCATCTGCGCCTCGCCCTCGTTCATCGAGCCGAGGAGCTTGCGCCGGATGCGCTCCGCCGACAGCTGGATCGGCGTCAGCGGGTTCTTGATCTCGTGCGCCAGGCGGCGCGCGACCTCGCCCCAGGCCGCATCGCGCTGGGCCTGCAGCAATGCCGTGATGTCATCGAACACGATGACGAAGCCGCCGGGGCTGCGGTCTTCGCCCGACAGTGTCGTACATGCGCACATAAGGATGCGGCGCCCTGATTCCCCCTGCAGAACGAGCTGCTCGCGCCATTCGGTCTGGCCGGCGTCGAGATGCGCGCTGCAGGCGAGATCGAACTGCTCGAACAGCGAGCTGCCCTTGCCCGCCTCCACCAGCGGCTTGCCGATGACGTTCTCGACGTCCGCGCCGAGGATGTTGCAGGCGGCCTGATTCGCTGTGCGCACCGTGTGGTCCGGCTCCAGCGAAATGACGCCGGTCGACAGACGCGCCAGGATGACCGCGAGGTTGGCGCGCTCGGCCTCGACTGCGTGCTGGCTCCGCCGGGTTTCTTCGCGCGCACGCGCCAGTCGCTTGGTCATGTCGTTGAACGAATGAACCAGGATGCCCATCTCATCGTGCGAGGTGAGCGGCAGGCGCATGTCGAAATCGCCTTTTGCGACCGCGCGCGTGCCTGCGACCAGATCCTGGATGGGCCGCACCAGGCGCCGCGCGGCCCAGAACGCGCCATAGAGCGCGGCGAACAACGAGAGCAGCAGCACCAATGTGAGCGTCAGCGTGAAGCTGGTCTTGAGCGGCTCGCGCAGCCGCGCTTTCTCGCCGTAGCGCTGATACGCGGACTCGACGGTATCGGCGAGCTCGCCGAGACGACGCTCGACCGGGTAAACAGCTTCGAGCATGCGCGGCTCGTCGCCGGGGGAGGTCAATGGCACGGGCACGGCCGTGCGCACCAGGAAACCGCCGCCGGCGACCGGGTCGAGCGTCACGTACGGTTGCCGCGCTTGCATGACCATTTCATCGCTCGGATGCGACGGCACGATCTGGCCGAAGCGCTCCGAGCTCGTGCCGATGATCCGTTGGTTCGTGCCCAGCAGCGTCAGCTCGATCGCTCCGTATTGCCGGCGCGCTTCGTCGAGCGCCGCCACGGGATCGGCGCGCGTAGCAAGTTGATCGGCGATCGTGCGCGTGCGCTGCATGTACTCCTGCCGACGCAGGTCGAGCGCCGCCTTCGACAGATTGAGCGCGTTTTCCAGGCCCTCGCGGATCTCGACGTGGAACCAGCTGTCGATGCCGCGATTGAGGAACATCACGGAGAAATAGAACACGAGCAGCAGCGGCACCATCGCGAGCGTCGCCGACATCCACACCATGCGCGCTTCGAGACGCGAGCCGACCACGCGCTTGCGCCAGTCGCGGATCAGCTGCACGACGCGGCCGCCGATCAGGATCAGCAGCACCAGCACGCCGGCGACGTTGACGCCGACGATGAACGGATGCAGGTCGCTGAAGTGCGCAGACTGCTGCACGGTCTGCGCCATGATGAGGAGCGCGGCTACCCACAGCCCCGAGCCGACGAGGACGAGGATCGAGACCAGGGTCCGCTTTACAGCCGCGGGGACCATGTGTACCACTCGCTGCGCTGACGCCAATCGTCCGACCAGAACAGGATGAAGCGCAAGGTGTCCGGCATTGTGCGCACGTCGAGGCTGGCGCGCAGGCTGATCTCGTGGCGCCGCTCGGGCCGGACCAGCGCCTGGTCGAGGATCGGGAGATTGCTGATGACGCGCAGCGAGTCCAGCGCCGCGTCGAGCGTCGCATAGGAAGCCTGCTCGCCGCTGTTGACGTTGCGCACCAGGTAGCGGTCGCTGAGCGCGTGATAGACCAGCTCGTAGCTCTGTTCGAGCGCCGCCACCCCTTCGTCGAGCCAGTAGGAACGCTGGCGCCGGACCACGATCTCCAGGTGCAGCGTGAACGGCGCACCATCGCGCACGGCAGCGCGGGCGCCCTCGCCGATGTCGAAATCGAGCGTGGCGGTGAGCTGGTAGACGCCTTCGGCGCGCTCGACGTACGCCGAGCGGATATCGAAGCGCTGCTGCGCCTGGCTGGCCGGCGCGTAACACAGGCCGATGCAAACGAACACGAACAGCAGCTGGAATGCTGCCGGCCCACGTCGCAGACGGGGGCGATCTCGCGCTTCGCGATCAAGCCTCGGGCTCGCAGCCACTCACTGTCCTTCGGGTTTTTCTAAGCAAGCATAATAAAAGCCGTCCATGCCGGCTGTCCCTGCCCTGATCCGCACGGCCGCGGTCGTCTCACGCGCCTGCGCAACCGCCGCCTTGAAAGCCGCCACCACTGCGACAGTTTCGGCCTGCAGTGCCGAGCAACTCGCGTAGACCAGCCGGCCGCCCGGCGCAAGCAGCGCCCAGCATGCGTGCAGCAGCTGCAATTGCTTGGTCGCGAGCGCCGTCACGTCTTCTGGCCGGCGCAGCAGCTTGATGTCCGGATGCCGCCGGATGACGCCCGTTGCCGAGCACGGCACGTCGAGCAGGATCCGCCGGAACGGCCGGCCATCCCACCATCCTGCCGGCTCGCCGGCGTCGCCGGCCACCAGCGTCGCCGATAATTGCAATCGGCGCAGATTGTCGGCGATCCACGTCAGGCGCTCGGGAGAAACATCGACCGCGACCAGCTCCGCAAGTTCAGGCTGCAGCTCCAGCAGGTGTCCGGTCTTGCCGCCGGGCGCCGCGCAGGCGTCGAGAATCCGCTCGCCGGGCCCGGGTGCGACCAGTCGTGCGCCGAGCTGCGCGGCGGCATCCTGGATCGAGACGTCCCCGTCCGCGAACCCGGGCAGATCGCCGACGTCCATGGCGTCGGCCAGCAGCAGCGCCTCGTCGTCGTACTTGCTGTCCGCGATCTCGATGCCGCTCGCCGCGAGCCGCGCTCGATACTGCGCGCCGGTCGTGCGGCGTCGATTGACGCGCACCCAGAACGGCGGACGCTGATTGTTCGCGTCGAGAATCGCCGCGGCCTGCTCGCCCCAATCTTTGGTGAGCGCATCGACCAGCCAGCGTGGATGCGCGGTCCGCACCGCGACATCGCGATCGATCTGCGCGCTCAGGGCTACGTGCTCGCGCTGCGAGCGTCGCAGGATTGCGTTGATGAAGCCCGCGGCGCGCGCATGCCCCATCTGGCGCGCGGCCTCGACGGTTTCGGCCACGGCGGCGTGCGCGGGAATCTCCGTGTACAGGAGCTGACACAGCCCGACGATTGCGAGCGCGCGCACATCGGCATCGAGCTTCTGACCCGGGCGCGCGAGCAGGCGCTCGAGCAATGCATCGAGGCGCAAGTACCAGCGAATGCTGTCGTAAACGAGCGCGCGGAGCAGGCCGCGCTCCTGGCGCGTCGCCTGATCGTCGATCACCAGTGCGGCGTCGAGCGAGCGTCCGCGCAGCGCCACGTCCGCAACGATCTTCGCCGCGGCGGCGCGAACTGCAGCCGAACGGCTCACGATCCCAGTACCGCACCGTCCAGGCGATGCGCTTTGAGGAACTCCGCTGCTGATAGCGCCTTGCGGCCAGCGCGCTGTACTCGCGTCAGACGCAGCACCCCGTTGCCTGTGCTGACGTCGATACCCACGGCGCTCGTTGCGAGCACCTCGCCAGGGTTGCGTGACGCACGCGAATCGATGGGTATGGCCTGCCACACGCGTAACTGCTGACCATGCAAGCGCGTCTCCGCGACCGGCCACGGATCGAACGCGCGTATCTGGCGATCGATCTCTGCGGCCGAACGCGACCAGTCGATCGTTGCCTCCTCCTTGCGGAGCTTGGTCGCATAGGTCACGCCTTCCGCCGGCTGCGCGCGTGGCGTCGCCGTGCCTTGGGCGATTTCCTCGAGCGCGGCGAGCAGCGCTTCGGCGCCGAGCGTCGCCAGGCGATCGTGCAGGGTAGCTGCTGTCTCGCGCGCACCGATCGGCACGGTACGCGCGAGGAGCATCGGGCCCGTGTCGAGCCCCGCTTCCATCTGCATGATCGTCACGCCACTCTCGGCATCGCCAGCGGCGATCGCGCGCTGAATCGGCGCAGCGCCGCGCCAGCGCGGCAACAGGGAAGCGTGAATGTTGATGCAACCGAGACGCGGCGTTTGCAAGATCGATTGCGGAAGCAGCAACCCGTACGCGGCGACGACCATGACGTCGGCAGACCAGCGCTGCAGTCGCTCGACCGCCGCGGGCTCACGCAGCGTCGCAGGTTGCTCGACCGGCAAGGCGTGCCGCACAGCGCACTGCTTGACCGCGCTGGCCGCGACTTGCTGGCCGCGACCGGCGGGACGATCCGGCTGCGTGTAGACGGCGACGACGCGATGCGACGATCCCAATAGCGCTTCGAGCGCCGGCACAGCGAACTCCGGCGTGCCCGCGAAAACGATGGACAGAGTGTTCTTCAGAGGGCTTTCGGCGCGGCGCGCGCGCTGCCCGGGCCGCGCTCCTTGCGCTCCTTCTCGAGCTTCTTGCGGATGCGCGTGCGCTTGAGCTCCGACAGGTAGTCGACGAACAGCTTGCCGTCGAGATGATCGATCTCGTGCTGGATGCACACGGCGAGCAGCCCGTCCGCCTCGAATTCGATCTGCTTGCCGTCGCGGTCGAGCGCACGCACGCGGATCTGCTCGGCGCGCGTCACCTTGTCGAAGTAGCCCGGCACGGACAGACAGCCTTCCTCGGTCTCCTCGATGCCGCTGCGCTCGAGGATCTCCGGATTGATCAGCGCGAGCGGCTGGTCGTGTTTCTCGCTCAGATCGATGACGAGCACGCGCTTGGCGACGTTCACCTGTGTGGCCGCGAGGCCGATGCCGGGCGCGGCGTACATCGTCTCGAACATGTCGTCGATGAGAGTCCGCAGCGCTGCGTCGACTTGCGTGACGGCCTGCGCACGATTGCGCAGTCGCGGATCGGGAAATTCCAGAATTTGAAGCAGTGCCATGGCAGAAAAATCAGGTCATTCGCACACTCTATGGGCCGCTCGCGAACAGGCTCGCGCGGCAAACTGAGAACCACGTCGCTATAAAGAGCCCAATTCGTGCAATCGCTGCAAAGATGCTGCTAAAGTTCGGCCGCAGTTGAACTTAATCTCGGCCTCCGCAGGGGCTGCCTGCGGGCGCGTACCGCGTCGCAACAGCCCTGGCGAAACGCCTGGGCCGACATCATACGATCAGGAGCTTGTTCGGCGCATGAAGACTGCGAATCTGCCCTTCCGTCCCGCGATCGTTCTCAGCCTGATCGCCGGCCTGACCGTCACCACGGGTCTGCTGCCTGTCAGCTCCACCGCACAGGACAGTCAACGCACCATCGCCACCGGCAGCAACATCCCGCTGACGGCGGATGCCCCCAACGAGTACACGGTGAAAACCGGCGACACGCTGTGGGACATCTCCAAAGTATTCCTGCGCGATCCCTGGTATTGGCCCGAAATCTGGTACGTCAATCCCCAGGTCGAGAACCCGCACCTGATCTATCCGGGCGACGTGCTCAAGCTCGTCTACATCGACGGCCAGCCGCGCGTCACCGTCGGCGACCGTGGCGGTCCGACCGAGAGCGGCGGCGGCAAGCGCCTGTCTCCGCAAGTGCGCCGCGAGCCGCTCAGCCAGGCGATCACTGCGATTCCGTATGACGTGATTGCCGGCTTCATGGGCCGCCCGACGCTGCTCGACGGCGATCAGGTCAAGAAAGCGCCGTACGTCGTCGCTCTGCGCGATGGTCACGTGATCGGCGCAACGGGCAACGAGATCTATGCCAAGGGCATCGGCAGCGCCGCCGCCGACAGCCGCTACAGCGTCATTCACGTCGAAGAGAAGCTCTACGACCCGGAGACGCGCGACCTGCTCGGCTACTCGGGTCTGTACGTCGGTTCCGGTCCCGTCGCGACCACTGGCGACCCGGCGAAGCTGCTGCTGACCGATTCGGCGCGCGAGGCCCTGCAAGGCGACAAGCTGTTCCCCGAGTCGGTCGACGTGAATGTCGACTTCGTGCCGCACGCCCCGGCCTCCGACATCAACGCACGCGTCATCGCCGTGCGCGACCACACGCGGATGGGCACGTTCCAGGTGATCGCGCTGAACCGCGGTCAACGCGCCGGCCTCGAACCCGGCCACGTGCTGGCAATCAGCCAGGCCGGCAGCGTCGTGCGCGACAGCTACTCGAAAGGCGGCATGAGCGCGACGACGAGCACGCGCGGCCACGGCAAAGCCGTGCAGCTGCCGGACGAGCGCATCGGCCTCGCCATGGTGTTCAAGGCATTCGACCGCATGAGCTACGCGCTCGTGATGGAAACCTCGCACGAGATCCGCCAGGGCGATTTGGCGGGGAATCCCTGAGAAAGTGACACCTGTGACATAGGTGACATAGGTGACCATGAGTCACCGTGTCACCGGCGTCACTCTCCTCCTGGCTCACCCTCCTCCGTGCTCCTGGCCTGCACGCCGCGAGCTTGCGCACGCTCCTCCAGCGATTCGGCTCCGTTGATTCCATCGATTGGCTGCCGGCCTTGCGTCGTGAGCACGGTCCGGCGATCGACGCCGAGCTGCGCTGGCTCGAACACGACGCGCATCATTTCGTCCCGCTAGGCAGCGACGGTTATCCGCCGCTGCTCGCAGAGGTGAGCGACGCGCCGATCGGCCTATTCGTCCGTGGCGACCCGGCGCTGTTGTCGCTGCCGCAGCTCGCGATCGTCGGCTCGCGCAACCCCACTGCCGGCGGCCGCGACAACGCGACGAGCTTCGCTGCGCATCTCGCACGCTGTGGGCTCGCAGTCACCAGCGGGCTCGCGATCGGCATCGACGCGGCGGCCCACCAGGGGGCGCTCGCAGCAGAGGGCATCACCGTCGCGGTGTGCGGCACCGGGCTGGACATCGACTATCCGTCCGCGAACAGCGCGTTGGCAGCGACGATCGCCAAGCGCGGCGCGCTCGTCAGCGAATTTCCGCTCGGCATGCCGGCGTTGCAGGCGAACTTTCCGCGCCGCAATCGCATCATCAGCGGCCTGACGCTCGGCACGCTCGTCGTAGAAGCCGCGGTGCGCAGCGGCTCGCTGATCACTGCCCGGCTCGCCGCCGAGCAGGGCCGCGAGGTGTTCGCCATTCCCGGCTCGATTCACAACCCGCTCGCGCGCGGCTGTCATCAGCTGATCAGGCAAGGGGCGAAGCTGGTCGAAACCGCCGACGACATCCTGGTGGAGCTGCGAGCGCTCGCCGGCGCACTGGCCGCAGCTCTGGCACCCGCCCTGCAAGTCGCTGTTCCGAATGAGCGAAACGCGGGCGCCGCCGCTCCGGTATTGGACAAAGCATATGAAATCCTGTTAGATGCGCTCGGCTTCGAGCCGGCCGGCGTCGACACACTGGTCGAGCGCACCGGGTTCGCGGCCGACGAGGTAGCTGCGATGCTGCTGATCCTGGAGCTCGACGGCGCGCTCGAGTCCCGTCCTGGCGGGCGTTACGTCCGGCGCGTCCTCAAGGCAGCGAAATGAAGGAAAGCGTTCTCGATATCCTGATTTATCTTTTCGAGAATTATTTCGACGCCGAGCTCGAGTTGGCCCCCGAGCCCGACCGCGACACGCTCAAAGAAGAGCTCGAGCGGGCCGGCTTCTCCGAACGCGAAGTCGGCCGCGCCCTGGAATGGCTCGAGCAGTTGTGCGCGGACCCGGAGCGGACCGGAGCACTTTCCGGACTGGATCAGGCGACGCGCTCGATTCGCGTGTTCGACGCGCGCGAGCAGGCACGGCTCGACAGCGACTGCCGCGGTTACATCCTGTATCTGGAGAACATCGGCATCGTCAACGCGGCGCAGCGCGAGCTGGTGATCGACCGGTTGCTGGCGCTCGATGCACGGCAGATCGACATCGAGCAGGTGAAGTGGGTGGTGCTGATGGTGTTGTTCAGTCAGCCGGGACAGGAGAATGCGTTGTTGCGGATGGAGGACCTGGTGTTCGACGGGCGCGCAGAGGCGGTGCACTGAGCTGTTAGGTCGGACACGAGTTCGACATTACAGGCAAGCACCGCGGTCGTCCCGCGGTTTTCTTTTTTATGGAGCAGAAGAACCTCGTCATCGTTGAATCGCCGGCCAAGGCGAAGACCATCAAGAAGTATCTCGGCAAGAACTTCGAGGTGCTGGCTTCGTATGGTCACGTGCGCGACCTGGTGCCGAAGGAAGGCGCGGTCGACCCCAAGCGCAAGTTCGCGATGCGCTACCAGATCCTGGAAAAGAACGAGAAGCACGTGCAGGCGATCGCGCGCGCGCTCAAGAAGTCCGACGCCCTGTACCTCGCGACCGACCCGGACCGCGAGGGCGAAGCGATCTCCTGGCACCTGGTCGAGCTGCTGAAAGAGCAGGACGCGCTCGACGGCAAAGACGTGCATCGCGTGGTGTTCTACGAGATCACGCGCAACGCGATCCGCGAGGCGATCTCGCAGCCGCGCGGCATCTCGCAGGATCTCGTGAACGCGCAGCAGGCGCGGCGCGCGCTCGACTACCTGGTCGGTTTCAATCTGTCGCCGCTGCTGTGGAAGAAGGCGGGACTGCCCGGCGCTTCTGCCGGCCGCGTGCAGAGCCCGGCGCTGCGCATGATCTGCGAGCGCGAAGACGAGATCGCGCGCTTCAAGGCGCGCGAGTACTGGACCGTCGACGCCGACGTCGAAAAGGCGCAGCAAGCCTTCCCGGCGCGGCTGATCGAGTATCGCGGCGAGAAGGTCGAGCAGTTCACCGTCACGAGCGAGCAGCAGGCCGCCGAGGTGCGCGCGGCGATCGAAGCCGCAGCTACCGGCAAGGTCAGCGTGACCGCGATCGAGCGCAAGCAGCGCCGCCGCAATCCGGCTCCGCCGTTCACGACGTCGACGCTGCAACAGGAGTCGGCCCGCAAGCTCGGCTTCGGCGCACAACGCACCATGCGTCTCGCGCAGCAGCTGTACGAAGGCGTGGATTTCGGCGAAGGCGCCGTCGGTCTCATCACGTACATGCGTACCGACTCGTTGAACCTCGCCAACGAAGCGCTGCAGGAAATCCGCCAGGTCATCGGCACGATGTTCGGGCCCGAATCTCTGCCCGAGTCGCCGCGCGTCTACAAGACCAAGTCGAAGAACGCGCAGGAAGCGCACGAGGCCATTCGCCCGACGTCCGCGGCGATCACGCCGGAGCGGCTCGAAGGCAAGATCGACGCCGACCAGTTCAAGCTGTACGCACTGATCTGGAAGCGCGCGGTCGCCAGCCAGATGGAGCCGGCGGTCTACGACACAGTCGCGGTGGATCTCGTACCCGGCTCCGGTGCGCAGCGCGCAGGCGCCGCCGCTGTGCTGCGTGCCAACGGCTCGACGCTGGTGAAGCCCGGCTACATCGCCGTATATAAGGAAGGGGTCGACGACAGCAGCGACGACGACAACGACCGCATTCTGCCCCCGCTCGAAGTCGGCGACGGACTGAAGCTCCTGGGCATCCGGCCCGAGCAGCACTTCACCGAGCCGCCGCCGCGCTTTTCCGAAGCGAGCCTGGTCAAGGCGCTGGAAGAGCACGGCATCGGCCGCCCGTCGACGTACGCGAGCATCATCTCGACGCTGGTGAACAAGAAGTACACCGAGCTGGTCAATCGCCGCTTCGTGCCGACCGACCTCGGCAAGATCGTCAACCGCTTCCTGACGCGCAACTTCCATCATTACGTGGAGTACGGCTTCACCGCGAAGATGGAGGACGACCTCGACGAGATCGCCGACGGCCACGAGGCCTGGGTGCCGGTGCTCGACCGCTTCTGGAAGGAATTCAAGCAGCGCGTGGATCACGTCGACGACACCGTCACGCGCGAGGACGTGTCGGAAGCGCGCGAGCTCGGCAAGGATCCGACGACGCGCAAGCCGATCTCGGTCCGCTACGGCAAATACGGCCCGTTCGTGCAGATGGGCACGAAGGACGACGAAGAGAAGCCGCGGTTCGCGAGCCTGCGGCCGCATCAACGCATGGATGCGATCACGCTGCCGGAAGCGCTCGAGCTGTTCCAGCTGCCGAAGACGGTCGGGCACATGCCGGACGGTCACGCGATCCGCGTCGCGATCGGCCGCTTCGGGCCGTACGTGCAGTACGGTGCCAAGAAGTTCGCCTCGATCAAGGACGACGATCCGTACAAGGTCGAGCTGCCGCGCGCGCTCGAGCTGATCCGCGCCAAGGAAGAGCTCGACGCGAACCGCATCATCCTCGACTTCCCCGACGCCGGCATCCAGGTGCTGAACGGCCGCTACGGCCCGTACATCACCGATCGCGTCAAGAACGCCAAGATTCCCAAGGACCGGGAGCCGAAGAAGCTGACGCTCGAGGAGTGCAAAGAGCTGCTCGCCGCTGCGCCGGAGCGCGGCAAAGGTCGCTTCGGCAGATTCGCGAAGAAGACCGCGGCGGCTCCCGCGGCAGCTGCTGCTGCGGCGGCGCCTGCGGCGGAGAAATCGAGTAAAGCGGCAAGCGGTGCTGCGAAGGCGGCGAAGGGAGTCGGGCTGAAGCCCGACCTGCAGCGCACGACCAAACCAGCGGCGAAAACTCCATTGAAAGCTGCGGCCAAAGCGCCCGCGAAGACTTCCGCGACGAAGAAGAAGGCAGCGGCGAAGCGCACCCCGAAGAAGTAGTCATGGCGCCCTCCGCTCCCGACGTCCCGGCAGTACTGTCCTATCTGCGCGGACTTCAGGACAGCCTCTGCAACGCGATCGAGCAGGCGGACGGCACGGCGCGGTTTCGAAGCGACGCGTGGCAACGCGCAGAAGGCGGCGGCGGCGAGAGCCGCGTGCTTCGCGACGGAACGGTCTTCGAACAGGCGGGCGTAAATTTTTCCCACGTCATGGGCGCGAAGCTGCCGGCGAGCGCGACGGCGCAACGGCCCGAGCTGCAGGATGCGCAGTGGCTCGCAGCGGGCGTGTCGCTCGTCTTTCATCCGTTCAACCCGTACGTGCCGACGACGCACGCCAACGTGCGCTTCTTCTGCGCCACGAAACAGGACACGGTCGCGTGGTGGTTCGGCGGCGGCTTCGATCTCACGCCGTACTATCCGTTCGACGAAGACGTCCTGCACTGGCACCGGACCGCGCAGCAGGCGTGCGCGCCGTTCGGCGACGATGTGTACACGCGGCACAAGGAGTGGTGCGATCGATACTTCTTCCTCAAGCATCGCAACGAGACGCGCGGCGTCGGCGGGCTGTTCTTCGACGATCTCAACGAGTGGGGCTTCGAGCGCTGCTTCGCTTATCAGCGCAGCGTCGCGGAGCATTTCTTACCGGCGTATCTGCCGATCGTCGCGCGCCGGCGCGCGACACCGTACGGCGAGCGCGAGCGCAGCTTTCAGCTGTATCGCCGTGGGCGTTATGTCGAATTCAATCTCGTGTATGACCGCGGCACTTCGTTCGGACTGCAGTCGGGCGGCCGCACCGAATCCATCTTGATGTCGCTGCCGCCGCTCGCGCGTTGGGAATACGACTGGCATCCTGCGCCCGACTCAGCAGAAGCGCGTTTGTATGCAGATTTCCTGCGTCCGCGCGATTGGCTGCGCGAACTGAAATGATTCTGCCGCGCCTGTATACGAGCTTGATCGCGTCGGTTCTCTTTGCCGGGGCCCAGGTCGTGCTGGGTTCGCCGCAGACGGTCGAAGTGTGGGTCGTGTTGAGCGAGCCGGCGCTCGCCAGCTTGCCGCGTGACGCAGCAGCCAATGAACGTGACGAGTTGCTACGACGAATCAAGCGGCAGCAGGACGACATAATGACGCAGCTCGCCGCGCTCGGCGCCGTCGAGTCGGCGCGAGTTCAACGAGTGCGCAACGCACTCGCTGTCAGACTTCCGCCTCCTGCAATCGAAAGCGCGAAAAAAATACCGGGCGTGATCGGCGTGCACGCGATCAGTCACCGCAATCGCATCGACGACTGACTAATACGTGTTGACTCGTCGACGAGCGCGCGCGCAGTATCGGTCGCATGAGTTGCTAGTCGCTGCGCGACTGCACTCACAATACTAAACGGGGAGAACTTCCATGAGTCGAATGAATCGACTGCGAGTGCTATCACTCGCAGGAACAGCGTTGCTCGTTTCGGCCTGCGGTAGCGGTAGCGGCGGCGAAATGCTGGGCGCAACCACGAATGCCGTGCCGAGCGGGGCTTCCGGCAAACTGACCGCCCAAGCGGTGCCCGGCGGCAGCACTGTCGAAAGAATTGACAGACGCTTGCAAGGCGCCAAGGGCCCGATCGATGTCTGGGTCACGATCGATGCGCCGTCGATGGCCGCGCAGCAAGCGAAGCTCGCGAGCGCTGCAGGCGTCGAGAAGGCCAACAAGATGTCGGCCAGCGCGAGCAAGACGGCAGTTGCCGAGTCGCTGGAGAAATATCGCGGCGAGCTCGGCGCACAACAATCCAAGGTTGCCGTCAGTCTGACCAGCGTCGGCGCCGAAGAGCTGGCGCGTGTGCAAGTCGCACACAATGCAATCGCTGTCCGCGTGGATGCGTCGCAGCTCGAACAGATCGCATCGATTCCCGGCGTTGCCAAGGTGCGGCCGGTCCTCAACTACGAGATGTCGCTGTCGGAAACCGTGCCGTACGTCGGCGGAACTGCCGTGCAACAGTCCGGCAAGGATGGAACCGGCGTTACCGTCGCAGTGCTGGACTCCGGTATCGATTACACGCATCGCAATCTCGGCGGTGCCGGCACGCTTGCCGCCTATGCCGCGGCTCATGGCGGCCCCGCAGGGGATCCGCTGTCGACGACTCTCGATGGCCTGTTCCCGACGGCGAAAGTCATCGGCGGCTTCGACTTCGTCGGCGAAGGCTGGCCGGTCACCCCGCTTACGAACGACCCGGATCCGATCGACTTCCAGGGACACGGCACGCACGTGGCCGACATCATCGCCGGCAAGAGCCTCGACGGTACACACGTCGGCATGGCGCCGGGGGCGAAGCTGCTTGCCATTCGCGTCTGCAGCGCGGTCGCGACATCCTGCAACGGCATTGCGCTGTTGCAGGCGGTCGACTTCGCGCTCGATCCGAACCATGACGGCAATTTCAACGATGCAGCCGACATCATCCACCTCTCGCTCGGCTCCGATTACGGCCAGATCCAGGATGATCTGACCGAGGCGCTCGGCGACGCAGTCGACCTCGGTATCGTGGTCGTCGCTTCGGCAGGTAACGGCTCCAACAAGCCGTACGTGGTCGGCTCGCCGTCGATCGGCCCCAGCATCATCAGCGTTGCGCAGACACAAGTCCCCAGCGCAGTCGCCATTCCGCTGGTCATCAATTCGCCCGCATCGATTGCCGGCACGTATGGCAATACCGCGACGGTCGAATGGTCGCCGGTCGGTGCCGGGGTCTCCGGCAACGTGGCCTTCATCGGTCGCGGATGCCCGGCAGGCTCGGTCGCAGCCGGCTCGCCTGCGGATCCGATCCTGAACAGCCCAGTCGGAAAGATCGCATTGATCGATCGTGGTGGCTGTTCGGTCAGCCTGAAGGTTGACTATGCAGTCGACAACGGCGCGATCGGCGTGCTGATCGGCCTGGTTGCGCCCGGCGATGCAGTCAGCTTCTCCTTCGGCGGCGGCGACAGCTTCGCGCCGACGTTGGTGATCCAGCAGGTGCTATCGAATGCTATCAAGGCGCAGCTGAACGCTGCCCAGACCGTCAACGTGTCGATCTCGCCGGCGAACGGCATCCCGCTGGTCGGCAGCATGGCGAGCACGTCCTCGCGCGGACCTTCGATAGGCCTGCAGACCATCAAGCCCGAG
>Ga0134123_10000947_pt1 | contig 19070 bp, 19 predicted proteins | sample KB303_FD_96460 | JGI IMG/M metagenome (GOLD analysis project Ga0134123, IMG submission 96460) | Terrestrial soil microbial communities without Nitrogen fertilizer from Kellogg Biological Station, Michigan, USA - KB3-0-3 | ecosystem: Environmental > Terrestrial > Soil > Unclassified ...
CCCATCGGCATCCTCCTCACCGCCATGCTCAAGGGCGATCGGTCGGTGAAGGAGCTGGCGCATGCGTCTTCCCTCTGCGGCGCCTGCAAGGACGTGTGCCCGGTGCGCATCGATATCCCGCGCATGCTGGTGGAGCTCCGCGAGGGGCTCGACCGGGGCCGCATCGCGCCCTGGAGCGAGCGCATGGTCTTTCGCGCGGCCCGCCGCGGCATGCAGTCGCCCGCGCTCTTCCGGCTCGGCGCGCGGCTGGGGCGGGTGCTCCAGCGGCCATTCCTTCGCGCGGGCCGGCTGCGCCGGCTCCCGCTCTTCTTCGGCAAGTGGACGGCGACACGGGATCTTCCCCCGGTGGCGGCCAGGACCTTCTCGGAGCGCTGGCGGGAGCTCGAGAAGCCATGACCACCCGGGCGGAGTTCCTGGGCCGCGTCCGCGCCGAGATGGCGAAGACCGACGGGCTCTTTCCCGCGGCGCCCTCGCCGCGGCCCGGCAATCCCCGGGAGGCGGCGGAGACCGTCCGGCGGCAGCTCGCCGAGCGCTGGCCCCAGGCCCTCGATCGATTCCGCGTGGAGTTCGAGCGTGTCGCGGGCGTCTTCCATCGCGTGCCGTCGCTGGTCGAGCTCCCGGCCCTCCTCGCGCGGGTGGCGGCCGAGAAGGGCGCGCGAGAGGTGGTGGGCTGGGAGGCGCGGGCGATGGGCTGGAATCTGTCCGCCGCGCTGACCCCGTACGGGCTGACGGTTCATCCCGCTCCCGCCGGGGACGGGGACGAGGACCGCCGACGTCATCGGGAGGACGCCGCCCGCGCGCCGCTCGGCGTGACGGGGGTGGACTGGGCGCTGGCGGAGACCGGCACCTTGATCCTCGCTTCCGGCCCCGGCCGGCCGCGCTCCACCTCGCTGTTGCCGGATACGCACGTGGCGGTGTTCGGGCCCGCTCATCTCGTCGAGTCGCTCGAGCAGGTCGGCCTGCTCCTCGAGGCGCTGCACGCGGACGGCGGCGAGGCGATCCGTGGTGGCATGATCAACTTCATCACCGGCCCTTCGCGCACCGCCGACATCGAGCTCACGCTCACGCGCGGCGTGCACGGGCCCAAGGAGGTGCACGCGGTGTTCGTGGACGCCCTGGACGGTCCGGCATGACGCCGCGGCTCTTCACCACCGCGGAGGTGGACGCCCTCATTCCGAAGCTGGCGGAGCTCATGGGCACGGCGCTGGAGCGGCATGGCCAGGCCCAGGCGCTCGCGGAGGCGATCCGGGCCGCGAAGGAGCGCATCCGCATCTCGGGCGGGGCGGCGGTGGACCAGCGTGACTGGCGCGCCCGCGCCGAGCGGCTCGACGGCCTCACCATCGAGGTGCGGGCGGCGCTGGAGGAGATCGCGACCCTGGGAGGCTCGGTGAAGGATCTGGAGCTGGGGTTGGTGGACTTTCCGGGCCTGGTCCCGGGAGCGGGGGACGACGCCGTCAATCTGTGCTGGAAGCTGGGGGAAACCGCGGTCCGCTTCTGGCACGGATTCGACGAGGGCTATGCCCAGCGGAAGCCGCTGCCATGACCGCCGCCGCCGGCGAGGCCGTGCTCTTCGACCTGTTCGACACCCTGGTCCTCTTCCAGCGCGATCGGCTTCCCGAGATCGAGATCAACGGCCGCATGGTGCGCTCGACGGCCGGGCATCTCCACGAGGCCTTCCGGCCCTTCGCGCCCGCGCTCTCGCTGGGGGACTTCGCGGGGGCGCTGTTCTGGAGCTGGCAGGAGGCGGAGAAGATCCGGAGCGGGACGCATCGCGAGGTCTCGGCCCCGGAGCGCTTCGGCATGCTGTTCGGCCGGCTCGGCTTCGAGCAGGCGGCCATGGAGCGCGAGGCGCTGCCGCTTCTCCTCGCCACCCACATGCGCGAGCTGTCGAAGGCGGTGGTGTTCCCGGGCCATCACCGGCGTGTCCTGGAGGAGCTCGGCCGCCGGTACCGGCTCGCGGTGGTGTCGAACTTCGACTACACGCCCACCGCCCTGATGGTGCTGGAGCGGGAAGGGGTGGCCCATCTCTTCGAGACCATTCTCGTCTCGGACGCGGTAGGCTGGCGAAAGCCCGCGCCCCGGATCTTCGAGCACGCGCTCCAGGCGATGGGGCTCGCGCCGGCGGCGGCGGTCTTCGTGGGAGACCGCGCGGATATCGACGTGGCCGGGGCCCACGGGGTGGGCATGCGGGCGGTGTGGATCAACCGGGACGGGGAGGCGCTGCCGGAGGGCGTCACCGCGCCGGCCCATGAAATTCGCGATCTTGGCGAGCTGCCCGCACTGCTCTGCAAATAGGAGCGGCGGCGGGGCATCCAAAGGGCACCACTGACCAATCGGGGAGAGGGAGACGATGGCGACGACACGGAAGGTGATCATCATTGGCTCGGGGCCGGCCGGCTATACCGCGGCGATCTACGCCGCGCGGGCCAATCTGTCCCCGGTGATGTTCACCGGGGTCCAGGCGGGCGGCCAGCTCATGCTGACCACTTTGGTGGAGAACTACCCGGGATTCGTCGAGGGCATCGACGGGCCGCCCCTGATGGAGACCTTCCGGAAGCAGGCCGAGCGCTTCGGCACCGAGATGATCGCCGACGACGTGACCGAGGTCGATTTCTCGTCGCGCCCCTTCCGGGTCACCGCGGGGGACGCGACCATGCACGCGCACACGGTGATCATCGCCACCGGCGCCACCGCCAAGCTCATCGGCCTGCCCAGCGAGTCCAAGCTCATGGGGCGCGGGGTATCCACCTGCGCCACCTGCGACGGCTTCTTCTTCAAGGACCAGAACATCATGGTGGTGGGCGGCGGTGACTCCGCGATGGAAGAGGCCATGTACCTCTCGCGGCTCGGCCGAAAGGTCGAGGTCGTCCATCGCCGCGACAGCCTGCGCGCCTCCAAGATCATGCAGGAGCGCGCGCTCAAGAACCCGAAGATCTCGTTCACCCTGGACACCGTGGTGGAGGACGTGCTCGATCCCGCGGCGGGGAAGGTGACGGGCGTGCGCCTGCGCAATCTCAAGACGGGCGCGCAGTGGGAGACGCCGGTGGACGGCCTCTTCGTCGCCATCGGGCATGAGCCGAATACCGCGCTGTTCCGCGGCCAGATCGCCCTGCACGACAACAACTACATCAAGGTGGAGCCGGGGACCTCGCGCACCTCGGTGGCGGGCGTCTTCGCGGCGGGGGACGTGCAGGACTTCACCTATCGGCAGGCGGTGACCGCGGCCGGCTCGGGGTGCATGGCGGCGCTGGAAGCCGAGCGGTATCTCGAGGTGAACGTCTCCGAGCACTGAGCGCGGCTAGCCGACGCGGAGGGGCGCCCCCAGCTCGCGGAGCATCGCGATGGCGGACAGATAGGACAGCACCCCGGTCCGCGGATTGGCCGAAGGGACGTTCTCGACCTCGATGACGAGCCGCCCGAACTCGCCCTCCACCGTGATCCGGTGCTGGTTGCGCTGCTGTCCCGGCGTCGCGAAGAGCTTGATCCGAGTGCGCTCCGGCCCGATCCCGGCCAGCGACAGGGCGGCCACCACGTTGACGTTGGCGGGGAAGGCCTTCACCGCCTCCGTGGCGGGGCCCTCGAAGATCAGCGTCTCCTCCCTGATCGCGTCCAGATCGATGTGCCGCTCCTCGATGTAGGGAGCGCCCGCGAGCCCGCGCGGCGGCTTGCGCGTCTCCATGGTGACGCTGGTGATGGCGCCCTCGCGCGCGGCCTTGACGCCGTCCAGCCCCGCGATGGCGCCCGCGGGCACGAGGATGCGGCAGCCGTGCTTCTCGGCCAGCCGGGTCCAGTCGTCGAGCACGCCGATCAGCGCCCCCACCGAGAGCACCATCAGATGCTTGCCGGCGGCGAGCACGGTGGGGCCGAACTCCCGGAGCGCCATCCGCGTGGCCGCTTCCACGATCAGGTCGGAGCGGAGCACCAGCTCGTCGAGCGGATAGGCGGGATAGCCGGCGGCGGTGGCCGGGTTGCGCACGGTGACCCCGGCCAGCGTCACCCCCGGGATGTCGCCGCTCGCCGCCCTGGCGACGGCCTTGCCGATGACGCCCATGCCGACGATGCCGACCTTGATCATTGGACCCTCCTCGCGGGTTCCTAGAAGTCTACGTCCACTTCAGGGGCCTTGGCGAGGCGGGCCTGCGTGCGGTGGTGCTGCCACACCGCCAGGACCACGGAGGCGACCGACAGCGCGATCAGGGCGCCCGAGATGGGCCGGGTGAGAAAGAGCCACGGGTTGGCGTCGGTCATGATGGCGCGCACCAGGTTGACCTCGATCTGGTCGCCGAGGATCACGCCCAGGATGAGTGGAGCGAGCGGGAAGCCGAACTTCACGAGGACATAGCCGAAGACCCCGAAGATGAGGAGCACCCAGACATTGTCCATGATGTTGTTCAGCGCATAGGCGCCCACCACGCACAGCACCAGCACCACCGGGATGAGGGCGGACTTGGGCACGGTGACGATTCGAAGAAAGAGGCGTGTGCCGAGCGCGATGATCACCACCGCGATCGGATGCGCGAGCAGATAGGCGGCGAAGATCCCGTAGGCGATCCGGGGCTCCTGGGAGATGAAGAGAGGGCCGGGCTGGATGCCGTGGATGATCATGGCGCCGAGCATGACCGCGGTGACGGCGTCGCCGGGAATGCCGAAGGCCATGATGGTGACCAGCGAGCCGGCCACGTTGGAGTTGTTGGACGACTCCGATGCGATGATCCCCTCGGGGATGCCGGTGCCGAAGCGCTCCGGGTGCCGGGAGAACTTCTTCGCCTGGTCGTAGGCCATGATATTGGCCGCGCTGCCCCCGATGGCGGGGAGAACGCCGATGAGGAGCCCGATGAGGGTGGACCAGAGGAGGAGGAACGGGCGCGACAGGATCTCGCCGATGACCTTCACGTGAGACACCGACAGCGTGGGATTGGCGATGGGGGCGGGCCCCGCCGAGCCCGCCGGCCCCATCTTCTCGACGTCGGCCACGATCTGGGCGAAGGCGAAGATGCCGATGAGAATGGGAAGGAAGGGGAAACCGCCGCGGAGAAAGTCCGAGCCCAGGGTGAGGCGCGGCACCGCCATGATGGGATCGGCGCCGATCACCGTGATCACCATGCCGATGGCCCCGGCCAAGAGGCCCTTGAGGAGCGAGGCCTCCGTCAGCCCCGCCACCATGCTCAGCGCCAGCATGAAGAGGGAGAAGTACTCCCAGGGGCCGAATTCCAGCGCGAAAGCGGCCAGAGGGCCGGTGGCGGCGATGAGGAAGACCGCGCCGAGGAGCCCTCCCGCCACCGACGCCCACACGCCCAGCCACACCGCGCGGCCCGGCTCGCCCTTCTTCGCCATGGGGTAGCCGTCGAACATGGTGGCGATGGCCGACGGCGTGCCGGGAATCCCGATCAGGCAGGCGGTGATGAGGCCGCCGCATTCCCCGCCCACGTACACGCCGGTCATGGCGGCCAGGCCCTGGAGGGGATCGAGGCCGAAGGTGAAGGGGAGGACCAGGATGATGGTCATGGTGATGGTGACGCCGGGGAGCGCGCCGCCCACGATGCCGGCCAGGGTGCCGAGGCAGAGTGGGACCAGGTACTTGAGATGCGCCACGTCCAGCAGGCTTGCCCCCAGCAGCTCCCACACGGGCTAGAACCCCGTCCAGCGGCCGCGCGGCAGCAGCACCGACAGATAGCCCTCGAAGGCGAGATGGGTGAGCCAGGCGGTGAAGACCGCCGCGAGGACGATGCGAAGCCAGTGCCGGCGCGGCTCCGGCTCCAGCGCCGCCTGCAGCGCGAGGACGAAGAGGGCGGTGGCGAGACGGAACCCCACCAGCGGCATGAGCGTCACATAGCCCGCAAAGATCGCGAAGGTGGCTCCGACGAGACGGGGATTGCGGATCAAGGGCAGCGGCGCCTCGACGGTGGCTGCCGCGCCCGCCCGGGCCCGCCGGCGCTCGAGGAGGTCGGCGAGCACCAGCACCACGCTCAGCGCGGCGGTGACGCCGAGCACGATGCGCGGATAGAAGCCGGGGCCGATGGGCACCAGGGCCGGATGCGGGAGCCCGCGCGTCAGCGCGAGGAGCCCGAGGCTCCCGGCGAGGCATACGAGCCCCGCGATGCCGTCCCGGCCGGGCATGCGGCGGGCTACCGCTTGAGCAGCCCGAGGTCGCGCGCGATGTCCTTGTTCAGGGCGTCGAGCTTCTGCAGGTACTCGGCATAACCCTTTCGATCGAGGTAGCGGACCTCGGTGCCCTGCTTCTTCATGGAATCGGCGAAGCCGGGGTCCTTGACGGCCTGGGTGCAGGCGCCTTCGAGCTTGGCCAGCACGTCCGCCGGCGTCCCCTTCGGGGCCATGATGCCGCGCTCCACCGAGAACACCACGTTGACCCCGAGCTCCTTGAGCGTGGGCACGGCGGGGATCTCCGGGCTCCGCTTCTCGGTGGCGATGCCGAGGAACTTGAGCTGCCCTGCGTCCACCTTGCCCTTCTGGGTGAGGTTGCTGTCGGTCAGGTCGATGTGGCCGCCGAGGATGGCGTTCATCCGCGGCGCCAGCCCCTCGTAGGAGACGTACTTGAACTTGATGCCGGCGGCCTTCTCGATGAGGGCGGGGAAGAAGTGGCTCGTGGAGCCGAGCGTCGCGCCCACCGTGATCTGGCCGGGGCGCGCCTTGGCGTCGCCGAGCAATTCCTGCCAGGACGACCACTTGGTCTTGGGGCTGGCGGTGAGCACCGACGGGGTGGACGAGATGAGGCACACGGGCTCGAAGTCCGTGTAGGCGACGTCGGAGACGCCCGTGTAATAGGTCGAGTGGATGTAGTCGTGGACGGCGTAGAGGGTGTAGCCGTCGGGCGGAGAGCCCTTCGCTTCGCGGGCGCCCACCGTCCCCGAGGCGCCCCCCACGTTCGCGATGACGACGGTGGCGCCCAGCGCCTTCTGGAAGGGCTGGCCGAAGGGCCGGAAGATATTATCGGTGTCGCCGCCGGCCGCCCACGGCACGATGAGCTTCACCGGGCGGTCGGGGTAGGCGGCGGGGAGGGTGGAGGCTGCCGCGAGAACGAGGGCAGCCAGCAGGGCGAGCGTCGCGAGCTTGCGCATGGGTGTCGCCTCCGGTGAACGGTGTGGGCCGTGGAAGCGGGCACATGATAGCAGCGGGCGCGCGCCCGCAGCAAGCCGGCTAGGCGCCGGACTCGGACCTAAAGGATCGCGAGATCCAGTAGAAGGCGGCGGCCGCCACCGCGAGCATGCCGATCCCCATCGCGGTCTCGGCGAAGATGAGCTTGCCGATGCCGAAGAGCGTGGCGTAGACGGCGACGATGCCGGCGATCCAGTTGGTCCACGCCAGCGCGCCGCCCGGAATCGGCTCGCGGCCGAAGCCCAGCCGCCGGGAGACCGTCGCCCACCCCGGCCCGCCGGGACGGACCCGCCGGTAGAAGGCGTCCAGCACCGCGGGCGGCTCGGGCGCGGTGGCGAAGGTCACCACCACCCACACCACCGTGCTCACCGCCACCGTCACCAGCATCACGGCGGCGATGGCATTGGGATCGTTCTCGGCGAAGCGCGGCGCCACGTAGCGGAAGGCCAGGAAGCTCACCACGAAGCTGGCGATCATGGCGGAGATCTCGCTCCACGCATTGATGCGCCACCAGTACCAGCGCAGGATGAGGACGAGCCCGGTGCCGGCGCCCATGGCGAGCAGCAGCTCCCAGGCCTTCTCGATGCTCGACAGCTGGGACGTCACCGCGATGGAGGCGAGGAAGAGGAGCACCGTCGCCGCGCGCGACACGCCGACATAGTGGCGCTCGGTGCCATCGGTCTTGATGAACCGCTTGTAGAAATCGTTGACGAGATAGGAGGCGCCCCAGTTGAGATGGGTGCCCACCGTGCTCATGTAGGCGGCGGCGAAGCCCGCCAGCATGAAGCCGCGCCAGGGGGTGGGCAAGAGGTCCACGAAGGCCTGGACGTAGCCGGCCTCCTTGTCCTGGAGGGTGGGGTAGAGGATCACGGTGGCGAGCCCGGTCACGATCCACGGCCAGGGCCGGAGCGCGTAGTGGGCGATCTGGAAGAACAGCGTGGCGAGCACGCCGTCCCGCTCCGAGCGGGCGCTGAAGATGCGCTGGGCCACATAGCCCCCGCCCCCCGGCTCCGCGCCCGGATACCAGGCCGCCCACCACTGCACGGACAGATACACCATGAGGGTCATGAGGGGCATCCAGGCATAGGCGTGGATGCCGGTGGAGTCGGCGCGCACCGGGAGCACCGAGAGCGCGGCCGCCTCGCTCCCGAAATGAGCCGCCACCTTGGTCTTGAGCACGGCGATGCCGCCCACCGCGTCCACCGCGTAGACGGCGAGCACGATCACCGCTGTCATCTTGATGACGAACTGCACGAGATCGGTCCAGAGCACCGCCCACATCCCGGCCGCCACCGAGTAGAGCAAGGTGATGAGGAAGCAGATCCCCACCGCGAGGACCTCGCCGCTCACCACCACCCCCAGGATGGACACGTCCTGGAGCCCGAGCGCGATGGTGAGGATCTTGATCATGGCGCGGGTGACCCAGCCGAGAATGATGAGGTTGATCGGCAGGGCGAGATAGAGCGCGCGGAAGCCGCGCAGGAAGGCCGCCGGCCCGCCGCTGTAGCGCACCTCCGCCAGCTCCACGTCGGTCATGACGCGCGCCCGGCGCCAGAGCCGGGCGAAGAAGAAGACGGTGAGCATGCCGCTCATCACGAAGTTCCACCAGAGCCAGTTGCCCGCCACGCCCTTGGTGGCGACGAGCCCGGTGACCACCAGCGGGGTGTCGGCGGCGAAGGTGGTGGCGACCATGGCGGTGCCCGCGAGCCACCACGGCGCCTGCCGTCCGGAGAGGAAGTACTGGTCGAGGCTCTGGCCGCCGCGCCGGGTGAAGTAGAGGCCGGTGGCCGTGCAGAGCACGAAATAGCCGACGACGATCGCCCAATCCACCGGTGAGATGGCCATGCGCGTCTCAACTCCGCAATACTGCGGCGGAGAAGGCCGAGTCAAGAAATTTCGGCGCGGGCCCATGCTAGAATTGCTCCGTCGATGGCTCCGTCGCACCGCCGCCCGCTCCGCTCGCCCGCCCGCCTCAAAGCCCCGATGGAGCGCCTGTACGAGGAGTTCGACTGGGCCGCCCGGACGCCCGCCGACGCCATCCGCTATCCCCTCGCGTACCCCGACCCGCGGGATCAGGAGGTCGTCGCGCTCCTCGCCGCGTGCCTCGCCTATGGCCGTGTCAGCCTCTTCGGCCCCTGGGTGGCCTGGGCCCTCGAGCGGATGGGGCCCTCGCCGCACGGGTTCGTGCGGGACTTCGACCCCGCCCGCCAGGGCGAGGCCTTCGCGGGCTTCCACTATCGCTTCAACCGCCCGCGCGACCTGGTGGCGTTCTGCGCCGCCGCCGGCGGCATCCTCCGCGCGCACGGCACGCTGGGCGCGTTCTTCGCCGCCGGCTACTCGCCGGAGGACGCTACGGTGGGGCCCGCGCTCGAGCGCTTCGTGGGCGAGTTCCGCTCGCCGCGGATCGCGGCCCTCTTCCCGCGCCGCCGCTTCTCCTACGGGTACCAGCACCTCTTCCCGCGCCCGTCCACCGGAGGGGCCTGCAAGCGCCTGCTGCTCTACCTCCGCTGGATGATTCGCCGGGAGCGGCCGGACTTCGGGCTGTGGACCCGCGTCCCGCCCTCGGCGCTCGTCATCCCCGTGGATACCCACATCGAGCACATGGCGCGCGCGGTGGGGCTCACGCGCCGTCGCAGCCGCAACTGGCTCATGGCGGAGGAGATCACGAGCCGGCTCCGGCTGCTCGACCCCGCCGATCCGGTGAAGTACGACTTCGCGCTCTGCCACAAGCGCATGTCGGGCGACTGCCCGGGCCGGCGGGATGCCGTGGTCTGCGCGCCCTGCGGCCTCCGGCCGGTCTGCGCGCACTGGCGCGGCTGGCGCCCCCTGGAGCGGCCGGCGTGACGCCGCTGGAGATCGCGCTCGTGGTGGTGCTGGTGGGCGGGCTGGTCGCGCTCTCCTGGGTGCTGGCGGGCATGCGGCGCGATCTCGACGCCGCCCGGCGGCCGGGGCCGGATCCGGTGGCAGAGCTGCTGCAGCGCCAGATCGAGGCCGTGCGCGCGGAGGGCCGGGCCGGCCAGGACGGCCTGCGTCAGGAGGTCGGCGATCTGGGTGGCCGCGTCCGCGACGAGCTGGGCGCGCTGCGTCTCGCGCTGGCCGGCGAGCTCAAGGGCGTCAGCGCCGAGGTGACCAAGCAGCTGGGCGACGGGATGCGGCTCTTCCAGTCCGCCCAGGCCACCATGGGCGACCGCCTCGACCGCGCCGCGCAGGTGGTGGGGGAAGTGCAGGGGAGCCTCGGCAAGCTGGGCGAGGCGACCCAGCGCGTGGCCGATGTCGGCCGTGAGATCCAGGGGCTGGAGCAGGTGCTCCGCTCGCCCAAGATCCGGGGCGGCCTGGGCGAGACCCTGCTGGAGCAGGTGCTGTCCCAGATGCTGCCCCGCGAACACTGGGCGCTGCAGCACGGCTTCCGGTCCGGCGACCGGGTGGACGCGGTGGTCCTCGTGGGCGGTCGCATGGTCTCGGTGGACGCCAAGTTTCCCCTCGAGAATTTCCGCCGCATGCTGGAGGAGCCCGAGGAGGACAAGCGCCGGCCCCATCGCAAGCAGTTCGGCCGGGACGTCAAGGCGCGCGTGGACGAGATCGCCAAGAAGTACATCCTGCCCGACGAGGGCACCTTCGACTTCGCGCTCATGTACGTGCCGGCCGAGAACGTGTACTACGAGATCATCGTGAGCCCGGAGGAGGGGGACGACGAGCCCATCTCGTCCTACGCGCTCGCCCGCCGCGTGATCCCGGTGTCGCCGAACAGCTTCTACGCCTATCTGCAGGTGATCGTGCTCGGCCTGCGCGGCCTCCGTATCGAGGCCAGCGCCCGCGACATCCAAAACGACCTGGCGCGGCTCACCACCGATCTCGGCCGCATGCAGGAGCACATGGGCAAGCTGGGCGCGCATCTGGGGAACGCCCAGAAGCAGTACACCGACGCGGAGCGGGCGCTGGCGCGATTCGAGGCCAAGCTCGGCGCCATCGGGCGCGCCGCCGAGGGCCAGGACGCCCAGCAGTCGCTGCTGGCGCCGCCGCCTGCGGTCGAGCCGCTGTGATACGATAACGATATGAGTGACATCCAGTTCCAGGTCTTCGGGATCAATCTCCTCGTCCGTCTCCTGGCCGAGCCGCCCGCGGATGTCCGCGTGCACTGCCCCAAGGGCTCTCCCATCCGCTACGGCGAGGTGGTGAACCGCGGCGACGGGTTCGACGAGGGCGCCAATGCCTTCCGGGAGATGCCGCCGGTGAAGTCCGTGGTCGCTTTCGAGGAGAATCCGGAAGAGGTCGAGGGCCACTACTTCTACATCGCGGGCGAGGAGCACCGGGTGATCCGGCTCGACGCCGTCATCCTCTCCTTTCCTCTCGAGTAGCGCGAGCCTCTTCGTCCCTCCGTCTCGCGTGGCCGTCCTCGGGATCGACGTCGGCTACTCCCGGAACCGCCCCAGCACCGGTCTCTGCGTCATCGTCCCCGGCGATCCCGAGCCCGTGCGCTGCGCGCACGTGCGCGCCGGGGAGGCCCTCGCCACGGCGCGCGCGCTCCTGCGGGGAAGCGCCCTCGCCGCCGTCGGTCTCGACGGCCCCGTGCGTCCCGACCTCCAGCTCACGCGGCTCGGGCGCGAGTGCGAGCGGCGGCTCGGGCGCGCGCCCTTCCATCTGCGCTGCAAACCGGGGTCCACGAAGGCGCCCGTCGGGCAGCGGCTCCACGCGGAGGCGACCCGGCTCGCGCGGGCGCTCGTCGCCTCGCAGCCCGGGGTGCGGGTGTTCGAGGCCTTTCCCAACGCGTTCCTGCGCACCATGCTCGGCGCGGACGCCTTCGGTCGGGTCGCGCGCGGGGCGAAGAGCCAGGTGTACTGGGAGCGGTGCGCGTCCGACGGCATCCTCCGCCGAGTGATCGCCGCCCTCTACGGCACGGCTTCGGCGCCGATCGCCGCGCGCCTGACTGCCCTCACGCAGCGCGACGAGCGGGCGGCCGCCGTCTGCGCGCTCACCGCCGCGGCGGGGGCGCTGGGGCTGGCCACGCGCGTCGGCGATCCCGTCGACGGCTGGATCTCGCTGGCGCCCCGCCGCTTCCTTGCCGACTGGGCGCGGGAAGCCCTATAGTCACGGCATGAGCGCGCTCAAGAAGATACTGGCCAAGATCGACGCGGATGAGCTGGTGGAGCTCACCCGCGAATTGATCCGCATTCCCAGTGTCTATCGGCCCGATGATCCCGCCGCCACCGAGGCGAAGGTGGCCGCGCATGTCGAGGCGTGGCTGCGGCGGGAAGGCTTCGCCGTCGAGATCCAGGCGGTCGCGCCCGGCCGGCCCAATGTCATCGGCACGCTCGGCGAGAAGCGGCCCGGGACCCGCAGCCTGCTCCTCGAAGGCCATACCGACGTGGTCACCGAGGGCGATCCGCAGGCCTGGAGCCGCCCGCCGTTCGGCGCCGAGCTCGTGGACGGACGCATCTACGGGCGCGGCGCGGCGGACATGAAGGGCGGGCTCGCCGCCGCCATGGTGGCCGCGGCCGCCTTCCGGCGCGCCGGCGTGGAGCCCAGGGGCAAGCTCGTGGTGGGGGCGCTCGTGGATGAGGAGGACCGGATGCTCGGGGTGCGTCACCTCGTCACCACCGCGGTGGGGCGCGAGCTGGACGCCGCCATCATCTGCGAGCCGGAAGAGAACGAGCTCTGCCTCGTCCAGCGCGGCGTGGTCTGGGCGCGCTTCCGCGTGCGCGGGAAGATGGCGCACGGGGCGATCCGCGAGGCCGGGCTCAATCCCATCACCGTGCTCGGGGCCATCCTCCGCGAGGTGCCGGCGCTCGAGCGCCGGCTGCGCCGCCGCTGCGAGAAGAGCCCCTATCTTCAGCCGCCCACGGTGACGCCCACCATCGTCCAGGCGCCGCCTCGCGGGGTAGGGGTGCCGCAGTCGAACGTCATCCCGGCGCTGGGCGAGATGACGCTGGACGTCCGGGTCACACCCGGCGTGGGCGCGGACGAGCTGCATGCCGAGCTCGAGGCGCTGTGCCGCGTCGGTGAGGCCGCGGTGGAAGGCGTCAAGGTGGAGTGGGAGCCGGTGAACTCCTTCCGGCTCGCGACCAAGGTGGACAAGGGCGAGCCGCTCGTGCAGGCGATGGTGAAGGGGGTCCGCCAGGCCACGAGGCATGGCCCGCGCTGGGGCGGCGTGCCGGGCTCCACCGACGGCACCATCCTGCGCATGGAGCTGGGGTTGCCCATCGTGACGTGCGGGCCCGGGAATCGGCAGATTCCGCACCAGGTGGATGAGTATGTGGACGTCGCAGAATTGGTTGAGTCGGCAAATATTTACGCGGCATCGACTCTCAATTACCTCGAAGGGTAGTGGCTCTCCCCCAGCGGCCCCGCCTCCGCTCGCTCGAGGCGTTTCCCATCGAGCAGGACGGGCGGCGCATGGTCGGTCTCCGCGATCCGGCCGGATTCACCGAGCAGGTGGCGATGCTGCCCATCCCGCTCCTGGACGTGGTCTCGCTGTTCGACGGGGACCACGCGATCGACGAGATCCGGGACATCGTCGCCGCCCGCCATGGCGGGGGCCTCTCCGCTGCCGACGTGGTCGCGGTCGCGGAGCGGCTGGACGAGGCGGGCTTCCTCGACAGCCCTCGCTTCGCGGAGCGGCGCCGGCGGATCGAGGCCGAGTTCGCCGCCCGACCCGATCGGCCCGCGGTGCATGCGGGCGGCGCGTATGCAGGGGAGGCGGACGCGCTGCGGGAGCAGATCGCGGGGTTTTTCTCGGATGCCGACGGGCCCGGTACGGCACCCGATAGCTTGGCGGCGACTCGGGGATCTGATCCCGACTCGTCGTCGGGAAAGTTGGCGGCGGCTCGGGGATCTGATCCCGACTCGTCGTCGGGAAAGTTGGCGGCGGCTCGGCATTTTGATCCACGGTCGCCCCAAGGGGCGACCTCTATAGGGAGGCTTCGCGACTCTGGAATTCGCGGGCTGCTCGCACCTCATATTGACTTTCACCGGGGCGGGCCGGTCTACGCGTGGGCGTACAAGGAGATCCTGGAGCGCTGCGACGCCGATCTGTTCGTGGTGCTGGGCACCTGCCACGCGGGCATGGCGGAGCCGTTCGCCGCCACGCTCAAGGCCTTCGATACCCCGCTGGGCTCCGTCCCGGCGGACCGCGACTTCCTCGACGCGCTGGGCCGTCGGTACGGCCACGATCTCTTCGCGTCGGAGGGGGCGCATCGTATCGAGCACTCCATCGAGTTCCAGGCCGTGATGCTGCGCTGGGCGCTCGGCGATCGGCCCTTCACCATGGTGCCCCTGCTCGCCTCGTTCCTGCACGAGGCGGTGTGGACAGGGCAGGAGGCCGAGGCCGATCCGCGCGTGCCCCGATTCCTTGGCGCGCTCGCCGAGACGCTCTCCGCCTCGGGGCGGCGCGTCTGCGTGGTGGGCGGCGTGGATCTGGCGCACGTGGGCCCGCGCTTCGGCGATGCCGAGCCCAACACTCCCGTCTTCCTCGCCGAGGTCGAGCGTGCCGATCGCGCCATGCTGGAGACCATCACCGCCGGGGACGCCTTCGCCTTCTTCGCCTCGGTGACGGCCGACCGCGACGCGCGGCGCATCTGCGGGCTCTCGCCGATCTACTCGTTTCTTCGCGTGCTCCCGGGCGCGCAGGGCCGCCTCATCCGTTACCGCCAGTGGCCCGACCCCGAGGGGACGGTGAGCTTCTGCGCGGCGGCATTCTCCTGAGGGCGACGCTTCCATGGCCTCCGATCCCTCCACCTGGAAGCTCCCCCGGCTTCGCATCGACCGCGACGGGCTCTGGTATCACGAGGACCAGGAGGTCACCCACGAGGGCATTCTCGCCACGCTCCGAGCGGGCCTGCTCCACGACTCCGACGGCCACTATCTCCAGATCGGCCCGGTGCGCGTGCCGGTGGCGGTGGACGACGCGCCGCTGGTGGTGATTCGCGCCGAGGACGATGGCGATGGGCTGGCAGTGATCCTCAACGACGGCAGCCGTGAGCCGCTCCGGCCCGAGACGGTGCGGCTGGGGCCGGGCGAGGTCCCGTACGCGACGGTGAAGGACGGGCGCTTCCAGGCGCGCTTCAATCGCGCCGCCGCGTATCAGCTCCTGCAGCGCCTCGTGGACGATCCGGAGACCGGGGGCGCGGCGCTGGTCCTGGGCGCGCGGCGCTGGGTCATTCCCCGCGTCGCGGGCGGCTGAGCGGGTGGGCCTGGCTCACCGGGCGCGGACTTCCTGGAGGACGGCGATCATCTCGGAATGGATGTGGCCGTTCGAGGCGACCAGGGCGGGGGCCTCGCGGTCGAGCGGGCCGCCGTCGAGCGCGGTGACCCGCCCCCCCGCTTCCTCGACGAGCAGCGCGCCGGCCGCCGCGTCCCAGGGCCCCAGCACCAGCTCCCAGTAGCCGTCGAGGCGGCCGGCGGCGACGGCGGCGAGCGTGATGGCGGCGGAGCCCAGCTCCCGCACGCTCCGATTGCGACGGGTGAAGGCGGCATACTCGGCCAGGTTATTGTCCGCGGTATCCCGCACGTCGTAGGGGAAGCCGGTGGCGAGGAGGCTCGCGCCGAGGCCGGCGGTGAGGGAGACCGCGAGGCGCCGGTCCTCGAGGAAGGCGCCTCCGCCGCGCTCGGCCACGAAGCACTCGTCGAGGTTCGGATCGTAGACCACACCCACCACGGGGCGGCCGTCCACCTCGAGCGCGATGGAGACCGAATAGAGCGGGAGCCCGTGAACGAAATTGGTGGTCCCGTCCAGCGGATCGATCACCCAGCGGTGCGTGGCCGAGCGGCGCTGGGCGCCGCCTTCCTCGCCCAGGATCGAGTGATCGGGGAAGCGCGCGTGAATGGTCTCCACCACCAGCGCCTCCGCGCCGCGATCGATCTCGGTGACCAGGTTGATGGGGCTGGTCTTGGTGGACACGTCGCGGGCCCCGCCGCGGTGGGCCCGGAGGAAGGCCCCCGCGCGCCGCGCCGCCGCCACCGCGACCTCCCGGAATGCGCCGCTCATGGCCATCGAGCGTAGCACGGCGCCGCGCGCCGGCTCGTCGCGCGCCTTGACAACCATCGGCGTCCCTCGGCACAGTGGGCGCGGACCCTCATGGAGACCAAGACTCAGCCCGGTGTCGTGAACTGCGTGGCCTACGCGGCCGGCTGCCGCGTGGCCGACGTGGCCATCGAGGACATCAGCGAGGTCCTCAAGCTCTCCGATCAGTTCGTGTGGATCGGGCTCTACGAGCCGGGGCCCGAGCTCCTGCAGAAGGTGAAGGAGGAGTTCGGGCTGCACGAGCTGGCCATCGAGGATGCGCTCCTTGCTCATCAGCGGCCGAAGCTGGAGCGCTACGGGGACTCGTTCTTCATGGCGCTGCGCACCGCGCAGATGAACCGCGAGAAGAAGGCGGCCGAGTTCGGCGAGACCCATCTCTTCGTGGGGTCGCACTATATCGTGTCGGTGCGCCACGGAGCCTCGCTGTCCTACGCGCCCGTCCGCGCGCGCTGCGAGGCGAATCCGCGGCTGCTCAGCATGGGACCGGGCTTCGTGCTCTACGCGATCATGGACTTCATCGTGGACCAGTACTTCCCCGTGGTGGACGAGCTGGAGGCGGAGCTCGAGCGGCTGGAAGAGGCCATCTTCGGGGATCAGTTCAGCCGGGACACCACCGAGTCCATCTACAACCTCAAGCGCAGCCTGCTGGAGCTGAAGCGCGCCGTCTCGCCCCTGGTGGACATCTGCAACCGCCTGGTACGCTTCGACGTCGATCTGGTGCCCGAGGAAGTGCGCCCCTATATCCGGGACGTCTACGATCACTCGATCCGGATCAACGAGACGGTGGACACGCTCCGCGAGCTCCTGACCTCCGCGCTGGAGGCCAACCTCTCGCTGATCGCGGTGGCGCAGAACGACTCCATGAAGCAGCTGGCGGCCTGGGCCGCCATCATCGCGGTGCCCACCATGATCGCGGGAGTCTACGGGATGAACTTCCGGCACATGCCCGAGCTGGACTGGTGGCTCGGCTACCCCTTCGCCATCGGCCTGATGGTGACGGTGTGCGGCGCGCTCTACTGGCGCTTCAAGCGCGCGGACTGGCTCTGATGCGCATCGTGATCATGGGGAGCGGGGGTACGGGAGGATTCTTCGGAGCCAAGCTCGCCCGCGCGGGAGAGGACGTGACCTTCGTGGCGCGGGGCGAGCATCTCCGGGCCATCCAGGCGAACGGGCTCCGCGTCAAGTCCGCGCTGGAGGGGGAGTTCGAGGTTCGCGCGCCCGCGGTGGAGCGGCTGGACGGGTTGCCGCCGGCCGACCTCGTGTTCTTCTGCGTGAAGTCGTTCGACACCGAGCCGGCCGCGGAGGCCGTCCGCCCCGTGGTGGGACCGCAAACCGGCGTGCTCTCCATCCAGAACGGCGTGGACAACGAGGACAAGCTGGGGGCCATCCTGGGCGCGGGCCACGTGATCGCCGGCATCGCGGAGGTGTTCGCCACCATCGAGGCGCCGGGCGTGATCAGCCACGGGCTGCTGGGGCGCATACGCTTCGGCGAGATGGACGGCAAGGAGTCGGAGCGCGTCCGCGCCTTCCTTGCCGCCTGCGGGCGCGCCGGGATCCCCGCGGAGCTCGCCCCCGATCCCCTCCGGATGCTGTGGGAGAAGTACGTGTTTCTCGTCGCCCAGTCCGGCATGAGCGCCTTGACCCGCTGTCCGGTCGGCGTGCTGCGCGCGCTGCCGGAGACGCGCGCCATGTACCGCCGCCTCTTCGAGGAGCTGGTGCGGCTGGGTCGCGCCGAGGGCGCCGCGATCGACGAGACGCTGACGGAAGGGCTCCTCGGCCGCCTGGACACGCTGGGACCCGGCGCCTTCTCCTCGCTCCACTTCGATCTCGTCAAGGGCAAGCGCCTCGAGCTGGAGGCGCTGCAGGGGCATGCGGTGCGCCTGGGCGAGCGGCACGGCATCCCCACGCCGGCGCTGGCCGCGCTCTACGCGGGCCTCCGTCCGTTCCGCGACGGTCGTCCCCGCGAAGCCGTCGGCTGAAGCGGCCCCGCCCCCTGGGGGCGGCGTCTATACTGGGTCGATGTCGCCGGCTCGGCGGTTCCTCGGCTACCTTCGCCCCTATCTCACCCGCTATCTGGCGGGAGTGGCGTGCCTCGTCTTCGCGACCACGTTCTCGCTGGCCATTCCGTGGACGGTGAAGCGCGCGGTGGACGCCCTCAGCGCGGGCACGAACGGGCACACGCTGGGCGGGTTCGCGCTCCTCATCCTGGCGCTGGCCGTCCTGCACGGCCTGGCCCGGCTCGGCTCGCGCTTCGCGATGATCGGCGCCGGGCAGTGGGTCGAGCACGACGTGCGCCGGGACCTCTACGCGTCCTTTCTCCGCCGCCCGCCCGCCTTCTACCACACGCATCGCACCGGCGATCTCATGTCCCGCGCCACCAGCGACGTGAGCAATGTCCGCGCCCTGGCGGGCTTCGGCGGCACCATGCTGGTGGCGACCACGCTGGCCTTCGCGGGCACGCTCGCCGCCATGTGGAGCATCGACCCCTGGCTCACGCTCTGGGCGCTGTCGCCGTCACCGCTCCTCGTGCTCGCCACCAAGCGGTTCAGCCACGCGGTGGACGAGCAGTCGGTGGCGGTCCAGGAGCAGCTCGGAGCGCTCTCTGCCAAGGTGCAGGAGAACCTCACCGGGATGCCGGTGGTGCGCGCCTACACCATGGAGGCGCGCGAGATAGAGAGCTTCGGCCGACTGAATGCCGAGTATCTCGTGCGCAGCCTCCGGCTGGCCCGCACCCAGTCCGGCTTCTGGCCCCTGATGGGTCTGGTCGCGGGGCTGGGCAGCCTGATCGTGCTCTGGCTGGGCGGGCGCGCCGTGGTCGAGGGCCGCATCACGCTGGGCTCTTTCGTGGCCTTCAACGGCTATCTGGCCTACCTGGCCTGGCCCACCGTCGCGCTGGGCTGGACCCTCGCCATCGTGCGCCGCGGGATGACGTCCATGGAGC